>VOFH01001694.1_pt1 | contig 12984 bp, 20 predicted proteins | sample 5384091 | NCBI WGS metagenome assembly VOFH01 (sample SAMN12384727, study PRJNA508395) | human gut metagenome | isolation source: healthy gut G | host: Homo sapiens
TACGTATTGCTGAGGCGGCCAAGGAAGATGCAGCCAAGGCGGAGACGGAAAAAGGAGACAGCTAAGACAGCAGAGGCTTCAGAGAAAGCCCAGGATACAGCTTCAGAGGAAATTGAGGCAGCGGCAGGCAAACACCATGTAAAGATTAACGTAAAGACTACGGCACCATTTCCGTGGAGCTTTACGGGGACGAGGCCCCCATCACAGTGGCTAACTTCCTGAAGCTGGCAAAGGACGGCTTTATGACGGACTTACCTTCCACCGCATTATCAGCGGCTTTATGATCCAGGGCGGCGACCCTGGGCACGGGCATTGGGCGGTTCTGACCAGGAAATCAAAGGCGAGTTTTCCAACAACGGAGTGGAGAACCCACTGTCCCACACCAGGGGGAGCCATATCCATGGCGCGTTCCCAGATAAAGGACAGCGCCAGTTCCCAGTTCTTCATTGTACATGAGGACAGCACATTCCTGGACGGGGATTACGCCTGTTTCGATATGTGACAGAGGGCATGGAGTAGTGGATGCCATCTGCAAGGATACAAAGGTAGAAGACAACAACGGTCCGTGGCAAAGGACAACCAGCCTGTCATTGAGAGCATAGAGGTAGTGGACTGACAAAGGTACCAGAGCATGAAAGAATCCGGGTTTCCTGTTTTGGGACCCCGGATTTTATATTTTTATGAAGAATTTGGCATTTTGATTTTCATATTGAAAATATGGTGAAGGGCTGTTATGTTGTTAGGCGTCCTGCCGTTTTCAGGCAGAGAGGAAGAAAATGCAGTAAATATCAATAAAAGGCAGGGCAGGATTGTTTTATGCAGAAGTTAAGGAAGAGGACATGGAAGGCTGGCCGCAGCGGTAATGGCAGCGGCTGTGCTTTGTGCTGGCAGGGGCGTTTGTGTCCCTGGCGGATGAGGGCGGGATACAACCCGTTTTGTATCCGGTATAAAAAGTCAACGGCGTGGAGTGGGCGGACTGACTGTGGATGAGGCCAAGGCCAGAATCGAGGGTTTTGCCGGTGAATACAATCTCACCATCAGGGAGAGAGAGAGGCGGACGCCAGGAAACCATAGCAGGTACGGACATCGGTTACAAGGTGGAGGTTCCGAGGACTTAAGGCCATAATTGATGCGCAGAACGCAGCCGGACGTGTCTCAGGACCGGATGCGGATAACCCCATACCATGGTCATGACAGTGACCTACAGCCAGGAGGCCCTTGGGGCAAAGATTGCTCTGACTCCTCGATAAGCGGCTCCGGCATCACTGTCACTTCCTGATGCCCGCATATCCTCCTATGAGGAGGGACAGCCTTTTTTTTCCATTATACCGGCTGTCCAGGGCAATAATGTGACGAGGCCAAACCACGGAGGTGATTACCGCAGCCGTAAAAGCAGGGCAGAACTCAGTGGATGTGTGGACAGCGCAGGCTGTTATTACCAGGTGAATATATGGGAGACGGATGAAAACCTTATGGCCCTGTGCAGCCGCATGAACCAGTACCGGGACATGAGCGTTAATTATGTGTTTGGCAGTGAGACGGAGACCCTTGGTGGTGAGACCATAGCCACCTGGATAACAGGAAGCCAGGACAGGGGTGCCGACGGTTGATCTGGAGAAAATCACGGCCTGTGACAGAGATGGCGTCCAGAAGGGATACGGCCGGAACTGCCCGCGTATTCCATACAGCCACAGGAAGAGATGTGGAGCTGACAGGCCCCCTACGGCTGGAAAAATAGATGGCGGGCGAGGTCCAGGCCCTGGCAGCTCTGATTCAGGCCGGTCCCGCAGCCGGTCCTGTGGACAGGGAACCCGTATACGCCATGACGGCAGCCAGCCGCACGGCACCTGACTGGGGCACCACATATGCGGAGGTGGACCTGACAGGACAGCATGTATACATGTTCCAGGAAGAAACCTGGTGTGGGATGCACCCTGCGTCACGGGAAACATATCCAAGAATTACGACACGCCCCCAGGCATCTACAGCCTGACCTACAAGGAAAAGGACAGGATACTGAGGGAGCCAAGAAGGCGGACGGGACCTACGAGTACGAGAGCCATGTGGATTACTGGATGCCCTTTAACGGAGGCATTGGTTTCCATGATGCCACATGGAGAAGCAAATTCGGCGGCACCATCTTCCAGACCAGCGGAAGCCATGGCTGCATCAACCTTCCGCCGGAAAAAAGCCAGCGTGCTCTATGACTTGATTTATAAGGGAATGCCTGTACTCTGCTACCAATAACAGGCATGATGGGCCGGGGAATCTGTTCGGCCCATTGTGTAAAATGTATGTCCCGGTCCCGGATTCCAGTGATATTTTCTACTTGCAAATTGCAGGTTAAGAGAGTACATTATTGGGATGAAATTCATGGAAACAGAGAGGAATACATACATGGCCGCAGATGTGACAAAGGATATGATCGGAGGGTTCCCCGGTAAAACTGATACTGGGGTTTTTATCCCTATGCTGTGCGGGCTTTTGTTCCAGCAGCTTTACAACATGGCTGATACCATCATCGTGGGCAAGTGCCTGGGGGTTAAGGCCCTGGCAGCGGTGGGATCCACCGGCTCCGTCAACTTTATGATTATCGGTTTCTGCCTGGGGGTGTGCAGCGGATTTGCCATTCCTGTGGCCCAGAAATTTCGGGGAAAAGAACGAGAAGGCCCTCAGACGGTTTGTGGCCAACAGCGCGTGGCTGGCAATCCTGTTTTCAGCGGTCATGACCGTGGCCGTGTGCCTGTTATGCCGCAATATCCTGGAGCTGATGCAGACGCCGGAGGATATTATTGATGGGGCCCTACAGCTATATCTTCGTAATCTTCCTTGGTATCCCGGCCACCTATCTCTATAACCTTCTGTCCTGCACCATACGTTCCCTGGGCGACAGCACCACCCCTCTTATTTTTCTGGTGTTCTCATCTGTGGTAAATGTGGCCTGGATTTCTTTTTACGATTCTGGTCCTTAAGATGGGCGTGTCAGGAGCTGCCTGGGCCACCATCACGGCTCAGGCTGTGTCAGGAATCCTGTGCCTGCTGTACATGAAAAGAAATTCACCATTCTTAAGATGAATGATGACGAGTGGAGGCCGGATGCCCATTATATGAAGATTCTGTGCAACATGGAATTCCATGGGGCTGCAGTATTCCATCACCGCCATAGGAAGTGTAATCCCGCAGACCGCGGTCAATTCCCTGGGCTCCATGGCAGTGGCCGCAGTGACGGCAGGCAGCAAAATCAGCATGTTCTTCTGCTGTCCTTTGACGCCCTAGGATCCACCATGGCCACCTTCGGCGGCCAGAATGTGGGTGCCAGGAAGCTGGACCGCATTGACCAGGGCCTGGAAAGCAGGGGGCTGTCATGGGCTGCGTCTATGCCGTCATAGCCTTTGCAGTGCTCTGTATCTTCGGGTGGATTGCCCTCATGTTTGTGGATAAGGGGAAGGGGAAATACTGAGGAACACGCGTCTGTTCCTCATCGGCAACAGCCTGTTCTATATTCCGCTGGTCTTTGTCAATGCGGTGCGGTTTATGATACAGGACTTGGGTATTCCAGGCTGGCCATTATTGCCGGGGTATGCGAGATGGCAGCGCGCTCCTTTGTGGGCTTTTGCCTGGTGCCTGTGTTTGATATATAGCGGTGTGCATCGCCAGCCCGGGTGGCCTGATCGCCGCGGACCTGTTTCTCATACCGGCTTACCGCCATGTGATGAAGAACCTGAACCATCTTTTTTGGCAGCAGGAGCAGGTCCTCAGACGCTGCACAGTGATTGGGAAAGCAAAGAAAGCAAAATAAAAAAGCTGCGGCAGAAAAATCCGATGAAGGATAATGCCGCAGCTTTTCTGATGTATGAATGCCGTAAATTCGTCATTTGCCAAACCATGTTTATTCCTGAAGGCCTGCCGGGTGCGCTCCCAGGGGAGTACCGGCTGGGGCTTGTAGTCCCAATCAGGTCCTTTGCGGCTGTAGAGCCTGCGGAAGTTGCCCAGTATCCGCTTCATGACCATCTCACCCTTTTCCATGGTCACGGTGGGAAGAAGGATGATATACTGGCTGATGCTGTAACGGGTGTACACATTGCTGCAGCGCAGGGAGTCACGGATGGCATGGTTCAGATGCTCCATGGCCTTGTTGAGGACCGTTGTCCTGGGGGCATGTCCGTCCAGGTCACCGATGGTGAGCAGACACAGATAGATGGAATCCCCGGTACGCCTTAATGGCCCTGCGTTCCAGCTGGAACAGATCGTGGAATACAGGATACTCACAGCAAAATGCCCCTCCCGAAGCATCCTCCCTCTATGTCTCCTGAGGAATCCAGGTTTGTGCTGATACCCTGCTCCTTTTTGCTGCGGATGGATTTGTATAAATCCTAAATGGTCCGACGGGGAAATGGAGAATCTGTTATAAAACAGGTCCATGTATGGTTGTATTCTTCAATGGCCTGACTGGTGTGGCTGTCCCTGTAGAGGAGTATACCAGGGGTGATAGTGGAATTGGGAATGACCCAGGATTCATATTCTGACTTTGGAAGGAAGTCTCCCTTGTAAAGAAGCCAGGCCCTCCATACACAGGGACAGATTTTCTTCCAGGATCAAGGGAACTGCTTAGGGCCTTGTTACAGATGGATTCAAATTCATCAATGTCAAAACTGTAGGATATTCCTGGGTCCAGGCATAGGTGCCTCTTTGCTGGACTAACAGTTTCTGTGGGGAGATCCCCAGTGGCTCTAACAGTTTGCGGAACGGAACATAAGGGTTTTTAATGCTCCGTTTGGATTGACACCGGGATCATCGGCCCAGATGATACGGATCAGTTCAGCAGGGTTGATATCGTTTTTCTGGAATATAACAAGATACTCTAATAATGCCCAGGGCTTTTTTGACTGGTTTCTGTTATCGTTGATCTGGCAGCCGTTTGTGCGGATAGAAAAACCGCCAAGAGTCTGTACATAGATCGTTGGTCTCTGATCAGAAGAAGATGGCATAATGACAGGTCTCCTTTCTATATCAAATTTAAGATATGAAGTTAAATATATCTTAAGTATAACTATGCGCTATGGAAATGTCCAGTTTATTAAGAAAAAAAACAAAAAAAAGTGTTTTTAAGTATTTTGTAAACCGATATTGATAGCAGTATAGGTGTTAAAAACTTTTGACTATACATGGAAAATAGTAACCTATAAAAAGAATAGATAAACAGAAAAGTGGGTGAAAAAATGTCAGTAGCAAAAACTGGAGCCATACCTAATTCTTATCGACAGGTTCATATTGCTGTGGATGATTTTGAAAACAGGATATTAAAAGGAAGGATCAATCATGAAAGTAAGGAGTATGGCATTGTTTTTTACAGCCTGTCAGAAATGGTGTTTGTTTAGAGGAATTGTTTGAGGAGATCCATTACCCTATGAAAAGTGTGGACCACGCAATTTCAGCAAAAAAAATATCTGGATCTGATGGAAGATGAGACAGAAAACCGTATGGAGAGGTTAAAGTGAAAAACAAGAGGAAAACTTGCGGATTTTTGCCTGCGGGTCCAGTATCGTTATTATGCTTCCTGGCAGGGGCAGATCGAACAGATCGGCAACGAACGCCAAAAGACATTTTGACAGCTTTATGGAACTGATGGACTTTTTAGACCAGCAGTTGGGGAAGGTGTAACAAGACTTCCCTATGGACTTGGAAAAAGATGTGTGAAGTCACTGTAAACAATTATGAAGGTCATGTGATGAGCGGGGATGTGTCCCATCCTGCAGTAGAAGACCGACAGGCTTCTATAATGAATTTGAATTGAGGGAAAAGATTGCAGAGATGATCGATCCTCTTCCTGAAAAGGCAAAGGAACCGGCAGTGATCATTTCACGCAGTTTCCGTGTGGAAAATGGAAATTATGGTCCTGCAACTTTTGTAGTACGTGTACTGTTCCGCAGGAAATGCTACATGGCAGGGAACCATTAGCTGGAAGGAAAAACGCTGCCAGGTAAGCTTTCCAGAAGCTTTATGGAACTGCTTTTCTGATGCATGAGGCAGTGGCAAGATCCGGACAGTGGCAGAAAAAAAAGAAGAAAAAGCATGATCTTTTAGGAAAACATCTTGGAAAGGACAGAATGATGTATGGAAGACAACAAAAAAGCGGCAGAGGTACTCTGTGGAAAATAGTGGTCTGCGTTGCACTTCTGGTATTTTTAGTAAGCGGCGGCCTGACTTTGCGCAGTTATCTTGCAGATAAAAGAGCCCAGGAAGAGTATGAACGCCTTGCAAGGGAAGCTGCCCAGACAACCCAGGAGACCATTACAATAGAAGAAACAGAAAAACAGGAACTGGAGACAGAACCTGAAAAAAAAGAGGAATACCAGTCACCCTATGATTTTGATACATTGAAAAGAGGAAAATCCTGATACCATTGGCTGGATCCATATTCCAGATACAAAGATCAGTTATCCTATTGTACAGGGAACAGATAATGATTTTTACCTGAAACATGATTTTAACGGGGAAGCAAGTGTAGCCGGAAGTATTTATCTGGATTATGAAAGCGAAGGAGATTTTGAGGGAAGAAATAATATCCTTTACGGACACAATATGAAGAACGGAAGCATGTTTAAAGATATTGTCCGCTATAAAGACCCTTCTTATTTTAAAGAGCATCAGTATTTTTCTATTTATACTCCTGAACGGGAGATACGTTTAAAGGCGGTATCCTGCTATTATGGAGAGGCAAAGCCTATTGTGCGCAAGACCCGTTTTAAGAGTCAGGAAGCTTTTGATGAGTTTGTAAAAGAGATGATCGCCCCTTGCTCCTATGCAGAAACCGTAGAATACCCGGTGAAAGCGCTGTATACATTTGTAACCTGCAGCTATGAGATCAATGATGCAAGAACTTTCTTGTTCGCTGTGGAGGCAGATGAACAGGGAAATGAGATCACGGCGGATGAAGAGTATCAGCAGAAAATGACAGACCTGATGATCAAAAAGGCAGAGGAAGCAGAGGCAGTTTCTAAGGAAGCTGGGAAAAAGTAGGAAAATATAGTGGAAAATATGGCCTGTTAAAATAAAATTACTATTGGAAAAGCGGAGCAGTTATGCTATACTAAGCGGGCAAATGCTGATTTATATAAAAATCAGCAGCCAGGAAGGCTGTTTCGCGAAAGAAGCCAAGGAAAACGAAGAAGTCATACCTGGTAACAGGTATGGCTTTCATTTATGGTGATGTTACCACCAGGTGACATGTCTGTTTGGTATGAAGACAGGTGTTTTTTGATATCAGACTTTTCAAATTACAGGCATAAAGGAGAGAACAATTATGAAAAGAAATGTAATGAGAACAATGAGCCTGGCATTTGCTGGAATAATGGCAGCAGGTGCATTAACAGCATGCGGCGGAAGCAGCTACTACAGCAGCTCCAGCAGAGCAGACAAGCGCAGCGGGAGAAAACACATCTAAGGAAGCTGCTGCTGAATCTGGCGAGAAGAAGGTTCTGAAGGTAGCAATGGAGTGTGCATATGCACCATATAACTGGACACAGCCAAATGATTCCAATGGTGCTGTACCGATCAATGACAGTAATGAATATGCTTATGGATATGATGTTATGATGGCTAAGAAGATCTGTGACGAGTTAGGCTATGATCTGCAGATCGTCCGCCTTGACTGGGATTCACTGATCCCTGCTGTAAGCACAGGACAGGTTGACTGCGTTATTGCCGGCCAGTCCATTACTACAGAGCGTCTTCAGGCAGTTGATTTTACTGAGCCGTATTACTATGCAACCATTGTTACCCTGGTGAAGGAAGGCAGTAAGTACGCTGACGCTAAGAGCGTAGCTGACCTGGCTGGTGCAACCTGTACTTCCCAGCAGAGCACGATATGGTATGATACCTGCCTTCCACAGATCACAGGATGCAAATATCTTAGCTGCAACAGCAAGTGCACCGGATATGCTGATGTCCTTAAATGCTGATAAGTGTGATCTGGTTGTAACTGACCAGCCAACCGGTAAGGGTGCTTTAGTTGCTTACCCAGATTTCAAGCTTCTTGAATTTGGCGGCGGCGAAAATGATTTCAGGTAACAGATGAGGACATCAATATTGGTATTTCTTTTAAAGAAGGGTAATACTGAGTTAAAGGAAGCTATTGACAGTGTTCTGTCCAAGATGACAAAAGATGATTTCTCTGCAATGATGGATGAGGCAATTTCTGTACAGCCTCTGGCAAACTAATTGAAGAGATAAAAAGGAGAAAATTATGCCAACAGACTTTTTCGGCCGTGTGATGGTCGTATTCCAGAGATACGGAATGTCTATGCTGCAGGGGGCAGGCGTCAGCTTAAAGATCGCTTTAGTAGGTACGCTGGTAGGATGCCTCATTGGTTTTGCCGTAGGTATTGTCCAGACCATTCCTTCTGAAAAGGGGGATAATCCTTTAAAGAAGGGATTTTTATGGGATCATACGTCTGATCTTAAATGCCTATGTGGAATTTTTCAGGGGTACACCTATGATGGCCCAGGCTATGTTTATCTATTATGGCCTTATGCCTTTGCTGGGAATTAATTCTACTATTACCCAGGCTGCTTATTTTATCTTATCTATTAATACCGGTGCCTACATGGCTGAGACAGTCCGTGGCGGTATCCTTTCTATTGATCCGGGCCAGACGGAAGGAGCAAAATCCATTGGTATGACCCATGTTCAGACTATGATCTACGTTATCCTGCCTCAGGCTCTGCGTAACCTCATGCCGCAGATCGGCAACAACCTGATCATCAACATCAAGGACAGCTGCGTTCTTTCTGTTATTGGTGTGGCAGAACTGCTGTATAAGACAAAGGCAGCTGCAGGTGCCCTTTACATGAACTTTGAGACCTACACCATCACCATGATCATGTACTTTATCATGACATTTACCTGCTCCAGACTGCTGCGTCTGTGGGAGAAGAAGATGGATGGTGCAGACAATTTTGACCTGGCAACCACAGATACACTGGCTTATACCAGTGGTATGTACCGTTATCCAGATGATAAGAAGGAGGAGCAGTAATGAGCGAAAAGATTTTGGAGATCCGCCATTTAAGCAAGACCTTTGGTACAAATCTGGTCTTAAAGGATATTGATTTTACTGTAAACAGCAAGGATGTTACCTGTATCATCGGGGCCTCCGGTTCCGGTAAGTCCACCTTTGCTTCGCTGCTTAAACTTACTGGAAACACCGACTACCGGCGAGATTTTATATCATGGAAATAACATTGCCGATGCAAAGGTAAATGCACCGAAATACCGTTCCAGAGTTGGTATGGTATTCCAGAGCTTTAACCTGTTCAACAATATGACGGTTCTTGAAAATTGTATGGTGGGACAGGTCAAGGTGTTAAAGAAGGGTAAGGAAGAGTCAAAGCAGAAGGCCATGTATTACTTGGAAAAAGTTGGCATGGCTCCTTATATCAATGCAAAACCAAGACAGCTTTCCGGTGGCCAGAAACAGCGTGTAGCGATTGCAAGAGCCCTGGCTATGGAGCCTGAAGTACTGCTGTTTGACGAGCCCACATCCGCACTGGATCCACAGATGGTTGGAGAGGTTCTGGAAGTTATGCGCAAGCTTGCAAAAGAAGGTCTGACCATGATCATCGTTACCCATGAAATGGCATTTGCAAGAGATGTGTCTACACATGTTGTATATATGGCAAACGGTGTTATCGTAGAAGAGGGAACACCGGCTGATATTTTCGCAAATCCCCAGAGAGAACAGACCAAGGAATTCCTTGGAAGATTTATGCATGGGTAGTCGTTGTTGAACTCATAGCGGTGGCGGTGGCGTTCGTCAATTTCTTCCTTGCCATAGCACTCACGCAGCTTGGTGCCCTCGGCGGTAATGCAGGGGTACTTGCCCAGGCGCATGGTGCCGCCCTTCGGGATGTTCCCCTGCTGGTCCGGCATCAGAGCAATAACATTGTGCTCGCCGTCCGGCGTAAACTCGCTGGAGTTGGCATCGGCATAGCCCAGCACATCGCGGGCATATTCCATAACCATAATCTGCATACCCAAGCAGATGCCAAAATACGGGATGTTCTGTTCCCGTGCATAGCGGGCGGCCTGGATCATGCCCTCAATGCCGCGGTCGCCAAAGCCGCCGGGCAGGATGATGCCATCCACACCGGAAAGCTCTTCAGCGCAGCGCTCCTGATCCAGCAGGTTTTCGCTGTCCACCCAGTGGATCTCCACTTTGGACTCATTCTCAAAGCCGGCGTGATACAGGGACTCCATTACACTCAGGTATGCGTCATGCAGCTTGACATATTTGCCAACCAGGGCAATGGTGCAGGTCTTGCTGCGGGTGGCAATGCGGGAGATCAGCTCTTTCCACTCGGTCAGGTCGCTGGCCGGAGTTTCCAAGTGCAGCTGACGGCAAACAACGTTGGTCAGGCCGGCAGCTTCCAGCATCAGCGGGCACTCGTACAGGCTGGGCATGGTCAGGTTTTCAATCACGCAATCAGGGCGCACATTGCAGAACATGCTGATCTTGCGCTTGATATCGCTGCCAACGCGGCCATCGGCACGCAGCACGATGACGTTGGGGGCGATGCCCATGCCCTGCAGTTCCTTGCAGGAATGCTGGGCGGGCTTGGATTTATATTCGTCCGAGCCGGAAATATAGGGCACCAGAACCACATGGATGTAGCAGCAGTTTTCCATGCCCTGCTCAATGCCAACCTGGCGGATGGCCTCCAGGAAAGGCTGGCTCTCAATATCACCGGTGGTACCGCCGATTTCAGTGATGACAACATCGGCTTCGGTGCTTTTGGCAAGATTGTAGATATAGCTCTTGACCGTATTTTAAAGAACAACGTTGTTACAAACAGGGAAAATAATACTTCCAATGCATTACTGTTAGAGATATTAAGTTATGCACTTCCATTTTTGTTCCTGCTGTTTATTATGAACTTTAACATGAAGCGTATGGGCGGCGGCGGAATTATGGGCGTAGGCAAGAGCAACGCCAAGATGTACGTCCAGAAAGAAACAGGGATTACTTTTTAAGGATGTAGCAGGTGAAGATGAGGCAAAGGAATCTTTAACTGAGATCGTGGATTTTCTCCATAATCCCCAGAAATACACAAAGATCGGCGCCAAGCTCCCCAAAGGGAGCCCTTTTGGTGGGCCCTCCGGGAACGGGTAAGACGCTGCTTGCCAAGGCGGTGGCCGGAGAAGCCCAGGTGCCGTTTTATTCCCTGTCCGGTTCGGACTTTGTGGAAATGTTCGTGGGCGTGGGAGCGTCCCGTGTCCGGGACCTGTTCAAGCAGGCCCAGCAGTCGGCTCCCTGTATCATCTTTATTGACGAGATCGACGCCATCGGACGGAGCCGTGATTCCAGGTTTGGCGGAAACGACGAGAGAGAGCAGACCTTAAACCAACTCCTTTCTGAAATGGACGGCTTTGATTCCTCCAAGGGCCTTCTGGTGATGGCGGCTACCAACCGGCCGGAGATCCTGGACCCGGCACTCTTAAGACCGGGACGGTTTGACCGCCGTGTCATTGTGGATAAGCCGGATCTGAAGGGCCGTGTGAATATCTTAATGGTCCATTCCAAGGACGTGCGGCTGGATGAGACCGTGGACTTTGAAGAAATCGCCCTGGCCACCTCCGGAGCCGTGGGCGCGGATCTGGCCAATATGATGAACGAGGCGGCCATCAACGCCGTTAAGCACGGGCGCCAGGCCGTATGCCAGAAGGATCTTTTTGAGGCGGTGGAGCTGGTGCTTGTGGGTAAGGAAAAGAAGGACCGCATCATGACTGGGGGAGGATTATTTAGTATAATAATACATATAGAAACCGATGTCCGTACCATTGTAAAAGGGCGTTTTTATGATAATAAGTATGTTAAGAGATACATACCACTGGCTGTAATGCACCGCTTAAGGTTACACTGGACACTTTGCTACCAAATGCCCATATCAATTATTATCTGGATATGACCACCTTTTAAAGACCAGGCTCAGCGAGGCCCAGGAGATAGCAAGGAGCCTGTCGGGGCTGTTCCTCTATGACACGGTGGTAGATACCATTGTATGTCTTGAGGGAACCCAGGTCGTGGGCAGTTTCCTGGCTGAGGAACTGACCAGCGCCGGTGTTCTCCATGAATGCCCATAAGACTATTCCACATCGTGACTCCGGAGTTCAACAGCAACAGCCAGATGATATTGGGCGAGAACATACTTCCCATGATTCGGGATAAGAATGTCATCATCCTGACCGCGTCCAGACCACAGGCCTGGCACTGAACAAGGGAATCGAGTCCATCCGTATTACGGCGGGTAATCTGAGAGCCATTACCGCTATTTTCAGCGCATTGGAGGAGCTCAACGGATTCAGGGATTACATCTATTTTGGAAGGAAGGATTTAAGCCGGATTATACGTATTATGACTACAGGGACTGCCCTCTGTGTAAGCAGGGACGGAAGCTGGATGCAAGCAGGAATGCTTATGGGTATACCAGTTTGTAGTGAAAAAACTCTGTGATATAAGTGATAGAGATCAGCGTCGGGGAGCACAAGCCTGGCCTTTACACGTCTTATTTTTCTTCCCCAGATAAGCTGCCTTCACAGACTCATCTGCCAGCAGCTCGCCGGTGCCTCATAGGAAATCTGGCCTGTTTCAGCACATAACCCTGGTCAGCAATACGCAGGCCATGTTGGCGTTCTGCTCAATCAGAAGAATGGTCACGCCCTCGTTTATTGATCTTTTGGCGATGTTGAATATATCCTGACAATGAGAGGGGCCAGGCCAAGGGACGGCTCATCCATCATCATCAGCTTTGGATGGCTCATCAGAGCTCTTGCCAGCATCTGCCGTTCACCGCCGGAAAGAGTGTGCCGCCAGCTGCCAGCCTTTCTGCTCCTTTAGGTGGGGGAAACAGGTCGTAGACCCAGTTGATGTCGTCTTCCAGGAATCCTCCGCAGATAGGCGCCGATCTTGGATGTTCTCAATCACC
>VOFH01003724.1_pt1 | contig 12976 bp, 19 predicted proteins | sample 5384091 | NCBI WGS metagenome assembly VOFH01 (sample SAMN12384727, study PRJNA508395) | human gut metagenome | isolation source: healthy gut G | host: Homo sapiens
AGCCACAAGGGAAAGACTGCCGTTTGATTTACAGATACATAAGGGTGAGGTCGTGGACTGACAGGTCTGCTTGGCTCGGGACGGTGAGCTGGCGCGTGTCATCTATGGAGCGGATAAAACCAGACAGGGTAAGCTGTTTGTCAACGGAAAAGAGGCAAAGATCAATGCGCCGATTGATGCGATGAATCTTGGAATGGGACTTCTTCCGGACGACAGAAAGGCAGAGGGCATTATCGCAGACTTATCTGTACGAGAAAATATAATTCTGGCAATGCAGGCAAAGCGCGGAATGTTTAAGCTGCTTCCAATGAGCAGACAGAACGAGATCGCAGACAAGTATATCGAGCCTGCCGTTGCAGATCAAGACGGCGAGCAGGGAGACCCTGATCGGGCGCCTCTCCGGCGGAAACCAGCAGAAGGTGATTCTGGCACGCTGGCTTCGCCACAGATCCGGAATTCCTTATTCTGGATGAGCCGACCAGAGGTATCGATGTCGGGACAAAGACTGAGATCCAGAAGCTTGTGATCGAGCTTGCGGATCAGGGAAAAGAGTCTGATCTTCATCTCTTCCGAGATTGAGGAGATGCTCAGAACATGCTCCAAGCTGGTGGTATTAAGGGATGGTCAGGAAGTGGGGAGATCACCGAGAACTGACCCAGGGGCATGTAATGCAGTCCATAGCAGGAGGTGGCAGGAATGAGTAAGTTTAAGAAGCTGGTCAGCCAGCCGTTGTTTTTACCGATTTTCTGTATGATACTGGTGATGGCGGTAAATATCATCTATGATGTGATGGCAGGAAATTTTGCATTTAACTTTTTTTACCATCTCCATCCGCAACGGGTATTGTACGGACGCATCATTGATATTTTAAACCGCGGCATTGCCATTCATTGCATGATTCCTGCTCGGCAGGAACGGATATTTCCGTCGGCTCGGTCATGTCACTGGCGGCATCGTTCTGCTGCATGCTTCTTACGGCGTGTCCTCCACCAACAGCCTTTGCAGCGCTGCTGATCGTCGGTGTGCTTGGCGGCATCCTGATGGGATGTGCCAGCGGTGGTTTAACGGTTTTCTGGTATCGTATCTGAATGTGCAGCCGACAACGCTGATCCTGTTTTTCGGCGGCGAGGGCAATCGGACTTTCTGCTTGCAACAACATGATCGTATACGTCCGGGATGCTTTAAAATCTTCGGCGGCTATCTCAGTTTATGCCGACACTGATCACATCGTGTGCATGGCTGGTGCTCCGCAAGACCGCACTGGCTTATATATCCAGAGCTGTCGGCATCAATAAGAAGGCTTCCCGCATCGCGGGCATCAATTCCGAGCGCATCATTTTCCTGTGCTATGTTGTCTGCGGATTGTGTGCAGGAATTGCCGGCATTGTTGCTTCCTCCCGGATCAATTTCTGCGGATTCCAACAACATCGGACTGAACTTCGAGCTGGATGCGATTCTGGCAGTTGCCATCGGCGGAAACTCCCTCGGCGGCGGAAAGTTCCGGCTGGCAGGCTCTATTATCGGTGCGTACACCATCCAGGCGATCACCACCACCCGTATGCGCTCGGCATCTCGACCGAGCAGGCACCGGTGTACAAGGCGGTCATTGTTATCATTATTGTGGCAATCCAGGCACCTCCGTTTAAGGCATTTATGAAAAAATGTCTGTAAGGAGACAACTTTTGCCAAAGGAGGTGCTATAATGAAAGCGAAAAAAATTAAATGGAAATACGGTTCTTCTGATAATTACCATCGCGTTATTTTTTGTGATGTATGCCGTGGGCTGTGTGATTTATTCCAATAAGGGCTTCACACATCTGCAGACGTTTTTGAACATCCTTATCAATAATGCGGGCCTGCTCTGCATCACCTGTGGAATGACCTGCGTGATGCTGACCGGCGGCATCGATATTTCCGTTGGCTCGCTGGTTGCCATGGACTGCATGATTCTTGCCGTCGGTATGGAGCGCTGGAACATGAATGCGGTTCTGCTCTGCATACTTGTGCTTGCCATCGGGATTGTGTTCGGCGTGGTGCAGGGCTTCTGTGTCGGCTATCTGAATATCCAGCCGTTCATTGTGACAATGGCGGGAATGTTCTTCGCCAGAGGCATGACAGCCGTGATCAGCACGGAACAGATCTCCATCAGCAGCAATGCATTTTTGTAAAGCTTGCCAATACGAAGATCAGCCTTCCGTTTGGCTCCTATACCAACAACAAGGGCGTGGTGCAGGTTCCGTTTATCCGTGTATCGGTAATCGTGGCGCTGCTCGTGCTGATAGCCGTATTTTCATGCTCCGCTATACCAAGTTCGGCAGAAGCCTTTACGCAGTCGGAGGAAGTGAGCAGTCGGCGACCATGATGGGACTGGACGTGAAGAAGACGAAGCTGAAGGCGTATGTGCTTTCCTCATTCCTCTGCTCGATCGGCGGCATCTGCTACTGCCTGAACACGATGTCGGGAAATGTGCAGCAGGCACTCCGGACTTGAGATGGATGCCATTGCTTCCTCCGTTATCGGCGGTACATTATTGACAGGCGGTGTGGGAAATGTCATCGGCTCCTTCTTTGGTGTACTTATCAACGGAACGATTTCCACACTGGTGAAGACGAACGGCAAGCTGCTCAAAGCTCGTGGTCCAACATTGCGGTGGCTGCGCTGCTCTGTTTCTTCATCGTATTACAGAGTATCTTTGCAAAAGATCAAAGAGAAGAGCAAATAAAAACAAGGCTGTCCAGGGGCTGTCCGCTTCATGCGGCAGCCTTTTGGCTCTTCTATGGGAAAATACCGTGCTGCGTTAAAAAGCACCCCGGGCAGGAGGTGCAGCCGGCAGGAGAAAAGGCGGGAGGAATATGAACATATTTCAGAAGAGGACTGTGGGAAAAAAGGAATCGCGGCGGCGCTGCTTGCCAGCCTGCTCTTTACAGCCGGCTGTGGGAGTGGGAGCAGAGAGAGACTGCGGGACAGCTGGATACGGAGCAGACGATGCAGCAGGACGGCTATATTGTGGTCGGATATGTGCACAGTGCTAATAACATGTGTTATATTCTGCCTAGAACAAATAAACAAGACCATTTCCTTTTCAAAAGGAGGATTGTATATGAATATCAGTAAGTTTACACAAAAGTCAGTGGAGGCCGTCCAGGGCTGCGAGAAGCTGGCTTATGAATATGGAAACCAGCAGATCGACCAGGAGCATCTTCTGGTGAGCCTCCTGCGGCTGGAGGACAGCCTGATCATGAAGCTGGTGACGAAAATGGGGATCTCCGGCGGCCAGTTTTTAAATGAGGCGGAGCAGGCGTTAAATAAGCTTCCAAAGGTTTCCGGCGGCGGCCAGGTCTATCTGACCAACGATCTGAACAAGGTCCTGATCAACGCGGAGGATGAGGCGAAGGCCATGGGAGACGAGTATGTCTCCGTGGAACACCTGTTCTTATGCCTGTTAAGGGAGCCAAACCGGGCTTTAAAGGAGCTGTTCCGCTTATATGCCATTGACCGGAACAATTTTTACAGGCTCTTTCCACCGTCCGCGGAAACCAGCGGGTGGTCAGCGACAATCCAGAGGCTACTTATGATACCTTAAATAAATATGGGGCCGATCTGGTGGAGCGGGCCAGGGACCAGAAGCTGGACCCGGTCATCGGCCGGGATGCGGAGATCCGGAATGTGGTCGGATCCTGTCCCGGAAGACAAAGAATAACCCGGTGCTCATCGGCGAGCCAGGCGTCGGAAAGACGGCCGTGGTGGAGGGCCTGGCCCAGAGGATCGTCCGCGGCGATGTGCCGGAGGGCTTAAAGGATAAAAAGCTGTTTTCCCTGGATATGGGAGCACTGGTGGCAGGAGCCAAATACCGGGGCGAATTTGAGGAGCGGTTAAAGGCTGTTCTGGAGGAAGTGAAAAGAGCGAGGGGCAGATCATTCTCTTCATCGATGAGCTTCATACCATTGTGGGGGCGGGAAAGACCGAGGGTTCCATGGATGCCGGCAATATGTTAAAGCCCATGCTGGCGAGAGGCGAGCTGCACTGTATTGGTGCAACAACCCTTGATGAATACCGGAAATATATTGAAAAGGATGCAGCTCTGGAGCGGCGGTTCCAGCCCGTTATGGTGGATGAGCCCACGGTGGAGGATACCATCTCCATCCTCCGGGGACTGAAGGACCGGTATGAGGTCTTCCATGGAGTAAAGATCACCGATTCGGCCCTGGTTTCGGCGGCGGTCCTGTCCGACCGGTATATCACCGACCGGTTCCTGCCGGATAAGGCCATTGACCTGGTGGACGAGGCCTGCGCAATGATTAAGACGGAGCTGGACACTCTGCCGGCGGAGCTGGATGAGATGTCCCGGAAGATTATGCAGATGGAGATCGAGGAGGCGGCTTTAAAGAAGGAGACGGACCACTTGAGCCAGGACCGACTGGCAGACCTGCAGAAGGAACTGGCAGAGTTTCGATGACACCTTTGCCTCCCAGAAAGGCCCAGTGGGAGAATGAGAAAAGGCGTCGGTGGACCGGCTTTCCAGCCTCCGTGAGGAGATCGAAGCCTGCAAGACCGCCAGATCCAGGACGCCCAGCAGAAGTATGATCTGGAAGAAGGCAGCCGAATTGCAGTACGGCAAGCTTCCCGCAGCTGGAAAAGGAGTTGGAGGCCGAGGAGGAAAGGTAAAGAACCAGGATCTGAGCCTGGTCCATGAAAACGTTACAGAGGAAGAGATCGCCGGATCATCTCCAGATGGACAGGAATTCCGGTGGCAAAGCTTGACGGAGAGCGAGCGTAACAAGACGCTGCATCTGGATGAACAGCTCCATAAGCGGGTGGTGGGCCAGGATGAAGGCGTGGAGAAAGGTGACGGAGGCCATTATCCGGTTCCAAGGCCGGGATCAAAGATCCCACCAAGCCCATCGGCTCCTTCCTGTTCTTAGGCCCGACCGGCGTCGGAAAGACGGAGCTGGCAAAAGGCCCTTGCAGCAAGCCTGTTTGATGACGAGAACAACATGGTGCGGATCGATATGAGCGAATATATGGAAAAGCATTCCGTGTCCCGTCTCATCGGTGCTCCTCCAGGATATGTGGGCTACGATGAGGGCGGCCAGCTGACCGAGGCAGTCCGCAGAAAGCCCTATGCGTGGTCTTATTCGATGAGGTGGAAAAGGCCCATCCGGATGTGTTCAACGTGCTTTTACAGGTACTGGACGATGGACGAATCACAGATTCACAGGGACGTACCGTAGACTTTAAGAATACGATTTTAATTATGACATCGAACATTGGATCAGCACATCTGCTTGAGGGCATCGATGCAAACGGGGATATCAATCCGGAGTGCGAAGCGGCAGTTATGGACGAACTGCGCGGACATTTCCGTCCTCCGCAAAGCTGATTCTTGCGGATAAAGTCAGGGAGGGAGATACGATTCTGATTGATGTCTCCGGAAATGAACTGACGGCAGCAGTGAAAGCGTGAGGGTTGATCTAAAACAGGAACAGAGAAGAGGGACGGAGGCAGAAAGCCTCCGCCCCTTTTTTTGTGTAATAGGGAACTTCGTTCCTACTACACAAAAACGCTCCGCGAGGATGCCCACCTCGCGGTGAGGTAACTAATGCTTTGCATACCGCGAAAAAGTGTGCGGCAAGCGCACACTTTGTTCTTGAGTGAAACGAAAGATTGAAAATGCCTGTGAAGTCATTAAAATAAAACAGATACTACATATTTTAAAAGGATAGATACCGATGTATTTTTCAAAAGTGGGACAGGAGCGATGAAAACAGGCAGATCATGATAGCAGGAATGCTTATCTGTGCGATAACTGCCGGGTGCGGGACGGCTTTACCGCACGCAGACGGGATGGGAGAGACGGAGCGAGAGACGAAGGAAGCTCAGTTAAATTCCTCAGATGAGACAGAGAAGATACAAAGTATTGCACAGGCGGAAGAGCAGACAGAAAATTCCGATGTGGAGGATGCGGACGATCAGCTTGCCGTCATTGCGCGGACAAGGAATCAGTGGGTGAATGATCCAGATTACGCAGATGAGATGTATCAGTTTGCGATAGCAGATCTTGATCACGATGGCAGACTGGAGCGATTGTATCGAACTGTGGGGGAACCGGAATCTATACGTACAGCAGGTTTTTTACAGGGTGGAGGAGAATGGCACGTTAAAGGAACTGAAGACGTCTTTTGTAGAGGGGATTCCCAACCGGATTCGATTGCGGATGAGCTTACCGTGTATCGGAAAGAAACGAAAGAAACTTTGCAGGAATATTATATTGTGTATGATGATTTGAGGGTTTCGCCAGCGGAGCATCTCTATGCGACAGACGCCATGTCTGTTTTGGAGGATGAGATTAAGGTGGAGACAGACTCTGGCAACCATGTCATGGCTGTATGTGGCGGGGAACAGCGGTGATGAAGGGAGGCGCAGATTGTCTGTAAGGATGCGGACGGAAACCCGCTGACAGAGGAGGCGTATCAACAGTATGCCCAAACTTATTTTAAGAAGCAGGGCTATACGGAAGATACACTTCTGCTCCGCTGGACGGATATAGGGGAATTCATGGAAAAAACACAGGAGGGGGCAGAGGCATTTTTAAAGAAAACCTATGAGTGACCCTGCGCCAAAAACTCCTGCAGGGCAGCGCGTTTTGCTTCATAATCAGATACTCCAAGATCATAAAGCTTCTGCTTAGGGCAGCGTCCCTGGAGAAATGCGGAACAAGCGGCAGATGGCGGCTCGGCGCAAAGATTAAGGCACGTCCCTCTTTTTCCAGCCGGTTGGAAAGATCAATCGAAGCCTGATAATTGATATGGCGGTGGTCGATCCCTTCGATGGTCTTGGGATATCTGCGCAGCATGCGCTTGTAGATCGGCCGGTGTGCCTCCGGCTGCTTCACGAAATCGCGCGGATTTGACAGGATGATGACAACCTTGTCGCAGCCGTGTTCTAAGGCATGGTGTACGGGATAGAATCGGCAACACCGCCGTCGTAGTAGAAATGTCCGTTCACATTGACCGGGCGGCAGAACATGGAAGCGCGCAGGTCGCCATGATGTAGTCGTCGCGCACGATGTCGAACTTGGAAAAATAGGCTGCCTTTCCTGTGAGGGCATCATGTTGCCGGCATATAAAATTCAGCCGGATTTTTTCATGATGGCATCGTAGTCAATCGGGTCGGCACCGTCTGAGTTGGTCAGCGTTCCGTAGATATATTCGAGCCCGAAGAGATTCCCGGTCCGAAGCAGGCTGCGGACGGAAAGATAGCGCGGATCGTCAAGGTGTACGGTATAGAAGCGCAGATTTCGCCGCGCTGGCCGGCAAGGTAGGAGAGGGTGTTGGCAGCTCCGGCAGAGACGCCGATACAATAGTCGAATGTGATTTTATCATCTAAAAACCTGTCGAGAATGCCGGCACTGTAAGCGCATTTCATGCCGCCGCCCTCAACAATCAGTCCTGTTTTTCCCATAATGGATCAGATCCTTTCTGCTAATTCACGGAACGAATTATAGCATAAATAAAAAGAAATGCATCTGTGTGAAAACGCAGACATTACAATTCGTGATTTCGCCTAATAGACATTTGACGGAAGAATGATTTATAATAATTTTTGTAGACAGGCACTTCCCACAGAGGAGGTACTTGTATATGGGAGAACATAACACCTGAACTACTGCATCTGTTTGCGTATTTAAAGCAGAGCACTGAGGAAGTTGCAGAGATGCATCCGGATGAAAAAATCCGTAATATTCATGAGAGAGTCAAATATCTAAAACGTGATCGAAAATTGGAGGCAGGCTATATGACGATGGAAGAGTATATCCGTGAGGAAGCGGAGCGGAGGGCAAAGCTGATGGCAAGTAGCACAGAGTATATTGTCATTAGCAGCCGAACTTGGAACTATTCCGGCAGAACAGCAGCAGCGCATCGCAGGAGAACAGGATGATGAGACACTGGAAAAGTGGCTGAAACTTGCTGCGCGCTCAACAACTGTGGAAGAGTTCCTGTCTGGAATGTAGAGACGAGTCTGTCTCATTCTTAAGCGGCGGGTCTGCCGCTATTATCAACCAAACAATTTCGGGACGTGTCTGTCTATCTATTTCTGTTATGGGAAAGCACATGGGAATGATCCGTGAAAAGATTTGAATAATTCCGTTGTTCATAATGAGGGCTATCAGAACCTGATGAAAATTGTATCCAAAGGGTTTGTGGATGGGTATTATTACAAACCCCGTGGAGTGCGTGCCTTGCGGGAGAGGTACAGCGCTATCTTGTAAAAGGACTTTATGATGAGGCAAAAAAAGTTGCCAAAAAGTATGAAAACTGCTTTGGAAAAGGAAACTTTTTTCCTGGAATTACAGGATCATGGAATCCCGGAGCAGCAGATGGTCAATCCACAGCTTGTGCGGATGAGCCAGGAGACAGGCATTGAACTGGTTGCGACAAACGACGTACATTACACCTACGCGGAAGATGCGGAGGCACACGATATCCTGCTCTGTATCCAGACCGGAAAGAAATTGTCCGATGAGAACCGAATGCGCTACGAGGGCGGCCAGTATTATGTGAAGTCAGAGGAAGAGATGCGGAAGCTTTTTTCCTTTGCAAGTCAGGCAATCGACAACACACAAAAGATCGCAGACCGCTGTCATGTGGAGATTGAGTTCGGTGTGACAAAACTGCCACATTTCGAGGTGCCGGAAGGTTACGACTCATGGACTTACCTGAACAAGCTCTGTCATGAGGGGCTGGTAAGGCGTTATCCGGACCGCCATGACGAGCTGCTGCCGAAGCTTGATTATGAGCTTAATGTCATCCGGAAAATGGGATATGTTGATTATTTTTTGATCGTATGGGATTTTATCAATTATGCGAGAACCCATGGGATTCCGGTAGGCCCGGGGCGTGGAAGTGCCGCAGGAAGCCTTGTTTCTTATACCACAGGTATCACGAACATTGATCCGATTAAGTATAATCTGCTGTTTGAGCGTTTCTTAAATCCGGAGCGAGTTACCATGCCCGATATCGATATCGATTTCTGTTATGAGAGACGAAGCGAAGTGATCGATTATGTCGTGAAAAAATATGGCAAGGATTGTGTTTCGCAGATCGTGACATTCGGTACGCTGGCGGCAAAAGGTGTGATCCGTGATGTGGGGCGGGTGATGGATCTGCCATATAGTTTTTGTGATACTATTGCAAAGATGATCCCAAATGAACTGAATATTACGATTGAAAAAGCACTGCAGATGAATCCGGAACTCCGCGGCATGTACGAATCGGACGAGAATGTACGTACACTGATCGATATGTCAAAACGTTTAGAGGGACTGCCACGGCATACTTCTATGCATGCAGCGGGCGTTGTGATCTCACAGAAAGCGATGGATGAGTATGTTCCACTGTCGAGGGCGTCCGACGGAACAATCACGACACAGTTTATCATGACGACCATCGAGGAACTTGGACTTTTGAAAATGGACTTCCTTGGACTTAGAACGTTGACGGTCATCAAGGATGCCGCAGATCTCGTATATAAGAACCATGGAATCAAAATCGATGTCAATCACATCGATTATAATGATCATACCGATCCGGATGCAGTTCTTATCGACTACAATGATAAAAAAGTATTAGACTACATCGGAACCGGAAGAACCGAGGGTGTGTTCCAGCTTGAAAGTGCCGGGATAGAACTTCATGAAGGAGTTAAAGCCGCAGAGCCTCGAGGATGTCATCGCCGGAATTTCCCTGTATCGTCCTGGACCAATGGACTTTATTCCAAAGTATATCAAAGGAAAAAATGAGCGCGACAGTATTACTTACGAATGCAAAGAATTAGAACCAATCTTAGAGCCGACCTATGGCTGTATTGTTTATCAGGAGCAGGTGATGCAGATCGTGCAGGAACTTGCCGGATACACGATGGGACAGGCGGACAATATCCGTCGTGCCATGAGCTAAAAAGAAACAGTATGTCATTGATGCAGAGCGTCAGAACTTTGTTTACGGCAACGAGGAACAGGGAATCAAAGGCTGTATTGCAAACGGTATCAGCGAGCAGGCAGCGAATGAGATCTACGATTCCATGGTGGATTTTGCAAAATATGCATTTAATAAATCACATGCAGCGGCTTATGCAGTGGTTTCCTACCAGACAGCGTATTTTAAATATTACTATCCGGTAGAATTTATGGCAGCGCTGATGACGTCCGTGATCGATAATACCAGAAAAGTTTCCGAGTATATTTTTACCTGCCGGCAGATGGGAATCAAAGTGCTTCCACCGGACGTAAACGAGGGGGAAGGCGTATTTACCGCAGTTGGAGATAACATCCGCTATGGACTGTATGCGATCAAGAGTATCGGAAGACCGGTCGTGGATCTGATCTTACAGGAGCGCACAGAGAATGGAACATATAAGACTCTGCAAAGCTTTCTGGAGCGTGTTTCCTGCCGGGAAGTCAACAAACGTGCGGTGGAAAACCTGATCAAAGCGGGGGCGTTAGACGGCCTTGACGGAAACAGACAGCAGATGATCACTGTTTTTTCCACAATTATGGACAACCTTGCCTCGGAGAAGAAAAAGAGCATGTCCGGTCAGATGACACTCTTTGATCTCGTGTCGGAGGAAGAAAAAAGGACTATGAGATCCGTCTTCCGCAGCTTGAGGAATACAGTAAGGAAATCACTTGGTTTTGAAAAAGAGGTGCTCGGCATTTATCTGACGGGACATCCGCTGGAGGAATATGAGGAACGCTGGCGCAAGAATATTTCGGCGGTCACAACGGATTTTGTCCTGGATGAAGAGACAAATGAGGTGAAGGTAAAGGATAACCAGAAAGTCACAGTCGGCGGAATGATCACAGAAAAGACGATCAAGTACACGAAAAACAATAAAGTCATGGCATTTCTCATATTAGAAGACCTTGTCGGAACTGTGGAGGTGATTGTGTTCCCGAACAGCTACGAAAAGTACAGCTCCTTATTAAATGAGGATGAAAAGGTATTTATCACCGGACGGGCTAATGTAGAGGAAGATAAAAATGGAAAGATCATCTGTGAGCAGATCACTTCTTTTGACAGTGTAAAAAGGGAACTCTGGCTTCAGTTTTCCACGAAGGAAGAGTTTGAGGCGAAGGAGCAGGAACTTTATGGAAAGCTTCATGATTCGGATGGAAGAGATTCGGTTGTCATTTACATTTCATCCATAAAAGCAATGAAACGACTGCCAAATAACTACAATATCTGCATAAATCAGGAGATTGTGAACAATTTGACGAACTTTCTGGGTGAAAATAATGTAAAAGTTGTAGAAAAGAGCATTGAAAAGAGAGCGTAAAGATATTAAAATAGTGTAGATTAGATAAATAAATATCTGTAAATGGGTAAACAGATATTCAATGGGTATATTTATTTTTAGGAGGGAACTTATAAAATGGCAAAAGAGATCAAGACAATCGGTGTACTTACCAGTGGCGGAGATGCACCTGGAATGAACGCAGCCATTCGTGCAGTTGTAAGAGAGGCAATTGTAAAAGGATTAAAGGTAAAAGGAATCAAGAGAGGTTATGCAGGACTTCTTCAGGAAGAGATCGTAGATATGGAAGCAAAAGACGTTTCCGATATTATACAGCGCGGCGGTACTATTTTACAGACAGCACGCTGCATGGAGTTCAAGACACCGGAAGGTCAGCAGAGAGCAGCAGAGATCTGCAAGAAGCATGGAATCGACGGTATTATCGTTATCGGTGGTGACGGTTCTTTCAAGGGTGCTCAGAAGTTAGCAGCACTTGGAATCAATACCATCGGTCTTCCGGGAACCATAGACTTAGATATCGCATGTACTGAGTACACCATCGGTTTTGATACCGCTGTCAATACGGCAATGGAGGCAATTGATAAAGTACGTGATACCTCTACTTCTCATGAGCGTTGCAGCATCATCGAGGTTATGGGACGCGGTGCAGGTTATATTGCATTATGGTGCGGTATTGCGAACGGCGCAGAGGATATCCTGCTTCCGGAAAAATATGATTACGACGAGCAGAAGTTAGTAAACAACATCATCGAAAAACGTAAACATGGCAAGAAACATCATATCATCGTAAATGCCGAGGGTATCGGACATTCTGCAAGCATGGCAAAACGTATTGAGGCAGCTACCGGTATTGAGACACGTGCTACCATCTTAGGACATATGCAGCGTGGTGGTTCTCCGACAGCAAAAGACCGTGTATATGCTTCAACCATGGGAGCACTTGCAGTAGACCTTCTGTGTGAGGGAAAGACAAACCGTGTCGTTGGATATCGTCATGGCGCTTTTGTTGATTTTGATATTGATGAGGCTCTTGCAATGAAGAAAGAGATTCCAGAGTACGAATATCAGATCGCTAAGAACTTATCCATCTAATTTGGAATCATTACGAAATACAGGAAAGAATTTAAAACTCCACGGATTTTGGTTCGTGGAGTTTTTATGACATATAAGAAAAAGATTTGTTTGGAGAAAAGTATGATCACAAGTACAAGCAATCAGCAGATGAAGAATCTGATGCTTCTGATGAAAAAGGCAAAAGCGAGAAACGAACAGGAACTCTTTGTCGTAGAGGGACGGAAAATGTTTCAGGAAGTTCCGGAAGAGTGGTTAAAACAGGTGTATGTGTCGGAGAGTTTTTTTGCAGAGAATGATAAAATGCTTGCAGGCTATACCTATGAGATCGTATCAGATTCTGTATTCAAAGCGGTATCAGATACGCAGACACCGCAGGGGATTCTCTGTCTGGTCAGAAAGCCACAGTATCGTCTGGAAGAACTGTTAAAAGGGGCAGACACGCATCTTCTGATTTTAGAGAGATAGTTGAATACCATTATTTTTTTCTGTATAACTCGGCACCCGGCGAAGTGAGAACAAAGGTCGAGATTTTAAATGACGAATTTCAACAGGTACTGCAGCACAACCGATTGAATATATCAAGTCGCGA
>VOFH01003645.1_pt1 | contig 12971 bp, 17 predicted proteins | sample 5384091 | NCBI WGS metagenome assembly VOFH01 (sample SAMN12384727, study PRJNA508395) | human gut metagenome | isolation source: healthy gut G | host: Homo sapiens
TCCGTATCCGGTGCTGTCTTATCTACCGTAAACGACTGACTGTAATCCTCTTCCAGACTATGTCCGGCAAGATCTGTATATCCAAGACTTATATCGTAATTTGCATCTTCATCAAATGGTACTGTTGCTTCCCAGGTATAATCTTCGTCTTTCGTCTGATGCCAGTCACTCCAATCTGTCAGCTGTGAATACGCATAAGTATCTGATTCTTTTTCCTGCACATCTTTTGCTGTTACTACAAAATTCACTTCTCCCGGACGGAAGTTTCTGTCCTTGATCCGGATTGTCGCTGTTCTGTCAGCCTTATAATAGCTGGCGTTATTTACATCTTTATTATCATAAGTCACTTCTACTGTTGGAACTGTTGTATCAACCGTCATGATATTAGACGTATAGATACTATTTTCAACATTCCCTGTATATTCGCCTGAATTACCTTCTTCCGTATCATACGTCAGTTCATTTAAAGAACGATCCTTATACTCAATACTAATCTCATAATCTCCATCTGCCTGCATGATGATTTCACAGATTTCCGTATCGTTTACTTCATCAATCGTCCATTTTGAAATTTTAGCGAGCGTCGTATCACCGTCTTTTATAGTCTCTTTTGATGAGACTGCACCATTCCAAATCTCACTTCCATCTTTTTTTTACAATTACTTTCACATCTTCTGCATAAAAAGTTTGCTTCTGTCATTTTGACAGTTGCTTTTATTGCACCATCATAGATAAAACGGGTTTCTGCATCTGCTGTTTCCTTATTTTCTCTTGTAATCTCCTCTGCTGTATCACACTTTACTTTTGCTTTCAGAGTCGTTTCCTCCCCAACAGGTGCATAAGTCACCTTCACCTTTGGCGATTTATCATCTACAACAACCGTATTCTCAGTATCAGCTTTTTCTGAAACTCTTCCTGCATAATCAATTGCCTTAAATGATACTTTTCCACGGAACTGAGGTTGAATATCAAAACTGTAACTTACCGTACCATCTTCGTTCTTTTGGACTTTTTCATCTTCAGCCAGCACTTCCGTCTCATCTTTTCCCTGACTTGAAAGGCTGAGAGTATCAGAATCGTATTTGTATTTAAATGCTTTAATACCTGAAACATCATCCGTTGCTTTAATTGTCACAGTCACCTTATCTTTTCCAAAAAAGAAATTCTTGATCTGCTGAATCAATGAGTCTTTTTCATATGAAATTTCCAAATTATACGGATCACCTTTGTCAATCTTAAGCCCCTGAACTGCAATTCCACCAGTAATTTCATCCGAATCTACTTTCTTAAGATATACTGTTAAATCATGATTTCCTTCGATATCATATACAAATGAATCACTCCATGATGTTCCATTTAAACTGCTCTCTGTACTGATCTGATATCCTTCCGGTGCACTGATTGTAATATTTCCTGTGTACCATCCACTCTGCATCAATTTGATTTCCAGACAACTCATATGGATTTTCCGGTGTATCCAGATATTCTACTGTCAACGTATAGTTCGCTTCACATGCATTATATTTTTCATCTTCTGCCTTGGTCGCTTTAATCACTATACTTCCAGTTTTATTATCCGCAAATCTGATTACTCCTGTACTCGGATTCATGCTCACCCAAGTACATTTTCACCTTCAATACTATAAGTAATTTCACCTGTTCCTGTTCCAGTATTCGCCATGACAGATGTATATTCTTTTGTACCATATACAACTGTCTTTGTCGTTTCCTGAAACGCAATGCTTTGATCTGCTTTTTTGATTGTTAATTCATATTCTGCCGTTGCCTCTTTATACGATTCATCTCCTGCCTTAGTTCCTTTTACTTTGACTGTTCCTGTTGACAGAATTGTAAGCTTTCCTGTACTCTTATCAATTGTTGCAAACCGACGTATCTGCTTTTTTCACCATTCAGCCTTTTCTGTTCAATGATCTCATAAGAAAGTTCTCCATTACCACTGCCCCCTGTAATGCATTTTCAAATGAAGTATTATTCGCATCCCAGGTGATTTCTGGATTTTGTCTGACAAAAATGCAGCGTACTCTGAGTACCTTTCGCTATATTCAAAGTATATGTCGCAGTTGCCGTCTCATAAAAAGAATTCTCATCTTCCGTTTTTGTAGCTTTGATCGTTGCCTGTCCTGCTTTTATAAATGATACTTCTCCTGTTTTTGGATCTACAGACACAATATCCTTGCCATCTTCTACTGAATAAGTAATCTCGCCTGTTCCGTTTCCACCTTTCGCTTCATTTAAATATTTATTATTATTTTCTCCGTAATGCAGATCTGATGGAACACTGGTATCAAACTTAAATCTATGTACCATCTGCCGGATAGTATTTTTTTATCCTGTGGTACTTCTTCTTCAAATTTGAATCCTGTCTGATCTGCTTTTTACAACAGAAAGTTCATATGTAATTTTTGTTTCTGCATAAGTTATATCAGCAGCACGGTTGCTTCAACTGTAATCATTCCAGAACGCTTGATTGTAACTTCACCTGTCTGAGAATTTATATCTGCCACATCTACATTTGTATCACTTCCCTCAAGATCTTTTTCTTTCACAATCGCATAAGTAATCTTAGAATCTGCCATTTCAGAAGATGCTACATTAATAAACTTATTTTCATTTTCACCGTAGACCACTGACTTCGGTGTTGCGTCATTAAACCGAAATGTTGAATCATATACTGCAGACAGATTCATCTGAACATCACACACACATACGGGGCAGCAACCGTTACTGTCTTACTCACCTCATCGTATCCATCTAATGAAAACGTCAGTTCGTATGAATTACCTTCAATTAGTTCAATACTATATGTACCATCTGAACCTGTTATTGTACTTCCTGCATCTCCATCAGACACAAACACATTTTCAAGTGGTTGACTATTCTTACATTTGTTACCAGACCTGTCAGAGTCACCTTCTGCTTCTGTACCGTTTTCTTCAACGTGATTTCTCTTTCTGTCAATACATTTTCAGAAGTTATCGTCTGCATTTCGGTATCATTATAACTGTCATACCCCTCACCACTGGCTTCCACAATTTTATAATATGCCTCACCATCTGCTTGTTGTGCCTCACTGATTGCTGCAATTTCCAGAACACCATCATCTCCTGTGACTGCATCAACCGTCTCCTGTTTTTGTCACTTCCTGTTGCATCCGTATAGAGATCATATACTACTTTTACTCCTGGAACAGACTCTCCCTGCTCATTCAGAATTTTGACCGTGTATACATCCTGATGATTTTCTGAACTTGCCAATACGATTTGTCCCGAACTTAATATAAGTTCTAAAACCAGAACCAGGCTCAGAAGCAATGATAAGATTCCTTTTTTCCTGATATTCTCATCTTTCTATCCTCTTTCATTTGTATTTCATAAAATAATTTCATTTGTATGTACGAATCGAATTTCTGATTCGATCACAACCCGCTCTTCCATTCCCCCTATATTCTGACTTTTTTGTGAATTCATATTTTCCACATTTAATAGTGGAACTGTCTCCCCACTGAACTCCTGTGACAGAACCATCGTATCCTGTTCAATGTTATCCAGTCTATCTGTTATATTGATATTCTGACTGACATCTATTTTTCTGTCATAATTCCCGTATTTACGGTTTTATTTCCTGGAATCAAATTCCCTGAAGGAGTGATCTTATCTGTCAACTTTCCTCTTTCATGATTTACAGGACTTGTTTTATATCTTTTATCTCCTGACCGCATATTCTGCATTCGGATATCCTCAATACCCTTTCTGGCTGTTCTCCCCGACAGATCTCCAATTACACCTGGAATTTTCAGGATAATAAATAATATAATTGAGACTATCAACATTACAATAGCTACAACTCCTGCAATCTGAAAGACAAGTCGATATCCATCATATGTCATTTTTTCCTGCCTCCTGTGCCGCATTAATTTTCTGAATTGTACTTTGTATCTTATCCTGTAATTCATCTATATCCTCTTTTATTACTGATTTACTTATATTTCCTGCCTCATCTGAAATATCATTCAGCAACTGAATAAGATCATTTGATGAAGTTACTTCCAAAAAAATGGAACCACTTGTTCATTGACTATATCGTTAATTTCGGACCATACTTGCAGCCTCGCATCAACATCTTCGAATTTTTCTTCCTTTTTCTTGAGTTCAGTCACCTTTTCCCAAAGAGTTCCATATGCCTCATACATTTTATCCGTCTGCTTTACTTTTTTGCTTCACTATACTGATTAATCAGATCCAGACAATCGGATATGTCACAATAGACCTGAGCGATCGGATAAGATTTCACGCATTCTTTAAACCAGTTTTTTGCACTGGAATAACGATCTCTGTTTACATTCACGTCATAATAAAGAGGAATGAATTTCCTATCTCATAGCAGACTTTTTCGTATCCTTCAGGATTCTTTTCTTTCGATTCTTTCAGAACATCCTTCTTTTTTGAAAATCCCTGTCGGTCTTTCTCTTCCACCCCCATTTGCAGGGTCAGCATTTGCTGAGCTTCTTCTTTCGACAGGACAAAATCCTGTATCATTGCATCATTCATTTGTAAATATGCATCCGTTCTTTCCGGATCCGTCAGGATTGCATTACAATAATCCTGATAACTTTTCAGATTTTAAAATATAATCATAATTTTCTGTTCTCTTATTTTTCCGCACTGAAATATCCCCAGGCAGAAACTGTACTGCAAAGAACTGTTAAAATACTGGTTGTCAAAAATGCTCCCAATTTTTTCTTTTGCTTTTTTCTGAATTTATCATCAATTTCATTATAATGTTCCAGTGCATACATCAACTCAGCACAGGATTGATAACGATCCTCGGATCTCGTTGCGTACACTTCAGGATAATCCGCTCCAATCCACTGGATAAAGATGGATTGATTTCTCTGATCGGACTAATTTTATATGGTGGTTCACATGGATTTTTTCCTGTCACCAGATGATATAATGTCGCTCCCAGACAATAGATGTCTGTTCTTGCATCTGTCTGACCCATTCCACCAAACTGTTCTGGAGCAGCGTACCCAACCGTTCCAAGACAAGTTGTATCTGCCAGATTTTTTCTTTAAATTCTCTTGCTGTACCAAAATCAATCAATGTGACATTTCCATCCGGCTTTAACATAACATTTGCCGGTTTCATATCACGGTAAATGATCGGAGGATTTTGTGAATGAAGATATCCCAATACATCACATAACTGTTTTGCCCATGAAATGACCAGTTCCTGCGGCTGTGCTCCAAACTCTTCCAATGCACTGCTCAACGGGTTTCCCTCTATATAATCCATTACAATAAGAAATGTATCTTCATCCTCAATCACATCAATAATACTCGGGAGACTCGGATGTCTGAGTTTCTTCAGCATATCAGTTTCCACGATCAGCCCCTGCTTGACCACTTCAAAATCCCGAATACCATCCTTTCTGACTTCCTTGATTGCCCACTGTTTATTTGCTTTTTCATTCATTGCCAGATACACGACACTCATACCGCCCCGGCCAACTTCATTTAGTATTTTGTACTTCCCATCTACCAGACTTCCTATTTCCAACATAACAGTTCTCCTTTAAAATGTCCGCACAAGAGCAACCGAAATATTATCCCGTTCCCCACGTCGTTTATTTTCTTCAATCAATTCTGCTGCTCTTTGCGACATTGTATTATTATCCATTAACAAATGTGGATCAAATTGTGACGCAATTTCTTCAGAACTGATCTCATGCCGAAATCCGTCTGAACACAAAATATAAACTGTATTTGCTTTTGGACTTCCAAAAATCATTTCCGGATATACTGTATCTGATGCACCAACACACTGAAGCAATACATTTCTTCGCTCATCTACTTTCGCTTCAGCTTCTGTTATATGACCAAGTGCAACCTCTCTTCCAACAACAGTTTGATCTGTTGTAAGCTGACTTAACTGATCACCTAATTCATATATCCTCGAATCTCCTACATTCATGATATAATATCGTTGATCTGTCAGAAGCATAACAACAGCCGTTGTTCCCATACGGACACCTTGCTTTAATCCATAAACTTTGATTTTCTGATTCATTTCATCAATGATCTTTTTCCCACTGATTCCGAATCACGTTGTCTTCCAGTGGAGCTTTACAGAGTTTTGGAAGTTCCTGACTGCACCACGATTCAAAAGCATGAACTAATGACGCACTGGCTATCTCACCATTTGCAAGACCTCCCATTCCATCACACAAAACTGCAAAAACCATTCTGCCCTGTACAGTATTCAAGATTTTCACTGCAAGACTATCCTGATTGGTCTGCTTTGTCGTTCCTATATCTGTATTTGCAGAAATCAAAAAGTTCAATGTAACACCTTCCCCTATTTTTATATTTTTACATTACTTTAAACTCAAATTCCTCATTTCCAAGTCTCAGACATGTCCCATGAGTTAAAGGAACCTCAACATTGCTCTGAATCATATTTCCATTGACAAATGTATGGTTTGTAGAATTTGTATCTACTACAAAATAATTGCCGTCCCGATTGATAATATTTACATGACTACGACTGATTGCCGGATTATCTCCTATAAAATAATCTACATAGCTTCGCTCTTTCCCGATACGGAATACTGGTTTGTTCAACGGGATACGTTCATTATTTTTCATACGAAGTAAAAACGCCCCCTGCAAACTCTGCATTTCTGTCGGACCTAATACACTTGTTTCTCCTGCAGGTGCCATTGACAAAACTGTGGTTTCACCAAAATTTATCGGTGGATTCTGATATTGTGGTTCTTTATACTCTGCTCCCTGACTTTGATATCCTGTTCTCTGCAAACTCTGTGGAACTGCATAAGTTCCCTGAAAAGTCCCCTGATTATTCGAAATCACATTATTAATGGGGATATTGTTTTGCATAGATGGTATATTCTGTTTTTACCGGTTCTGCAAATGACTGTTCCATTTGCTTTGGATTTGTTGTCACGGGTGCTCCAGGAACCGTAAAACTTCCATCATCAATCGTATTTTTCTTACCCTTTTTTTTCTTTTTTATTTGCCTCTTTTCTAATTTCTTTTCTGCTTTTTGTGCTTTATAAATTGCAGCATTTTTCTTACTGTAATGCTGTAGCAGATAAAATCTGCTCATCGGTTTTTCCCTGAATTTACTGGATTCTCTTGCGGTTGATTCTGATTGACTGTTCCTCTAACCGGTTGCTTTCCTGGGATTGCCATTCCTCCCACCGGCTGCTTTCCCGGAATTGCCATTCCTCCCACCGGCTGCTGTTGTCCCGGTATCGTCATTTCTCCTGCCGGCCGCTGCTGTTGTCCCGGCATCGTCATTCCTCCTGCCGGCCGCTGCTGTTGTCCCGGTATCGTCATTTCTCCTGCCGGCCGCTGCTGTTGTCCCTGGTATCGTCACTTCTCCTGCCGGCCGCTGCACAGGCGGTCTTTGAGGCGTATTTCTTGCTGGAATTGTTCTCTGTTGTTCCAACGTCCCAGATTGATTCAACGTATCTAATAATGCTTTAAATTCAATGAGTGAAAAATTAGTATTATTATTGAAAAAAATTTAAAAGTTGTGCCACATACCCACAATTTTCATTCTGATCAAACTGTGCTGTAAATACTAAATCTTTTAAAAATGCCCCCAAATTCACTCTCTTCATCAAGTTCTGTTGTCGGAATACTTATCAATGCCATCTCACATGTTGTTACATTCACAAACATATACTTCGGATCAATTACAATAGTTTCCGGATTCATCATATAGTCTTCCATCTCTGACATTGCTTGAATAATTCCATTTTAAAACTCCCAAAACTCTTTTTTATTTACTACTCCAGTAAAAACTGATCCAAAGAAACTTTTGCCGTTATATTATATTTAACTGCCCTTACTTCATCCAACTGATAATACACTGCTGATGCCAGTCCAGAAATATGATTATTAGTCAACATTCCCAAACTCATCGTATCTATTCCTTCATTTTCTGCAAACTGATAGATCAGATATGTATTTGCTCCTTGATTTTCGAATTGAAATTCTCGCATTGTACTGCTCTCTCCTTATTTGTAATTATTTCTCAGAAGTTCCAATAATCTCCACTGAGTTCCATCTTTCACAAAAACATTTCCCTTATCATTAAAATCACGAGCATCTTCAAATTGAGCTCTGATAACAATTTCTCCGTTTTCATCTATAAAGCCCCATTTTCCATTCTTTTTAATTGCTGCATATCCGTTTGCAAAAGAATGTGCATCGGCAAACTGTGGTTCAATCACCATTTTTCCTGTTTTGTCGACAAAGCCCCATTTTCCATCAACTTTTACTGCTGCATAACCATCTGCTAAAACAGTCTTGCATCTTCATATTTTTGCTTTCCTATTTTCTTTCCTTTGTCATCTACCAGATAATATCCGTCCGCTTTTTTTCAACAAATGCTCTGTCATTACGAAATGCAATACCTTTGTCATCTAATATGACTGACTCATAAGAATCTTTGCCTCTGACTTTTCCTTTTGCATCGATCAACTTCCACTTACTTCCTTCTTTACTGCTGCTATATCTCCATTTATTGCAGAAGCATACTCATAATTTCCCACTATCTTTTAAAATTTGGGTCATAATACCCATACTTTTCATTGTCTGCTGCTACCAGAATTCCATTAGAAGACAATCCAATATCTGTACATTTCTTTTATATTTTGTAAAGCTATTTTCTTATTTCCTGTATCCGATATATAATAAAATTCTCCCATTTTTCTGATTTCACCGGTGCAACTTCATCCGCACTGAAAGGACCTGCCCAGGCAAATTCTGCTGTTATTTTCGTTTCACCTTTTCATTTGCATACCCCCACAAATCTTCCGTTTTTACTGCACACCAACCATTGCTATATACCGATACCTCATCATAAGCATCGAATCCATACTCATAGACATAATCTATTTTACTCATCAATTCATCAAATTTCTTACTTTCAGCTTTTCGTGCTTTCGCCTGATCTCTCAATACAAAGCAATCTTTATATTCCTCATCTTCTATATATTCTTTTTAAAAGGAATTCATATCCGGCTGATTCTTTAGGATATTTTGATATAATAGATTCTCCCCATTGAATTGCTTCGCTTGTCCAGCCCTGATCCGCATATAACTCACCTACTTCCATTCTCAATTCTATTGAATCATTCAATTCCAATGCTTTCCCATAATACTGAACAGCTTCTTCTATCACCTCTAATTTGGCATCTTTTCTTGCTTTCTTTAAATATGCATGATAATCCGAATTTTCCGTTGCCGCATTTGCAAATACTGAATAGATGCCGACTCCCATAAAAACCACCAGCCCTATTGGAACCAGATTTTTATAATTTTTCATAATTCTTTCCTCCTACACTCCTGACAATATCACTATGATCCATGTACCACCGGCTATTGCCGGAGCAAAAAGGGAGAACATCCTTTTTCCCTTTTCTTTTTTCGTAATCAGGCAAAAACTGCCTGCACAAATATGATCAGCATTGAATAAATCACCGCCTCATCCCACCAAGTGCACCTAAAATAAAGGAGTATGGAAAATAACTTTACATCCCCCATACCAAGTCCCTTTCTTGATAAAATCCGTATTAATAAACTAAATGCAAGCAGCACGCCACACCCAATTAATTCAGCAATCATCTGTGCTATGCAGCATCCATCGGATTTTGCAATATTTCAATTAGAAAATAATACCTCTTAATCCAAGACATAAAAGCAAATACTGGTTGGGAATAATATTTTCTTTCTGATCGACATAAGCTATTCCCCATAAAATTCCCAAGATACAGATTCTTTTTCCACATCGCTATATATGGCATATCCATACATCTTACACTCAGATAAAGTGCGATTCCCAAAGTGCAATCGGCATGATTCTAAAATACCATTTGCTTTTTTCAGACTCCACATTGGGAAGCCCTGTCCATTTTTTTCAACGTATAATAAATAACGAGACTCATCCCAATTGCTATCAACAACGTACTATAACGCATTATTTCTTCCACCTGGTCACACTCTCCTGTATTTTTACTCTTCCGTCTTTTTCTCACTGGTACTGGAACCACCTGCTGCAATCCATGCTTTTTTGTTGCAGCACATTGTTCAAACTGAAATTCCCATTCTATTCCAAAAATTCCAACATATGAACCTTATAATCCACTATAATCTTAATTTCATTACTTCCTGCTGACAAAATTTGATCTGCTGAAGTCAAGACCTTCAATCCCTGCTTTTATACCAAGATATTTTAAATAAGCATCTGCATCTTTCCCTCTGTTGTCAGGCGATCTTTTGCAATATTCTTACACCTTATTCAGCACAAGACTTTTTCCGGAATTTATCCCCTGTTCTTTTTCAGCAACTGCTTGAAACTGTTCCAATATTCCGGATCCGAGTCTGCCTTATTTATTATCCGTCCTATTTTTTCATAAGTATCAGTTGTATCTTCCAACACTTCATTAATATCATGTCTTGCAGCATTTGCTCCATCTGACACGCCCTGCTCCCAGCCATTCAATCCCGTCATAGAATATACGTATGTATAATTCGATACATCCTTCGCTATTCCATTTACCATTGTTCCTATCTTTGCCTGTGCAAGACAAATATTAGTAATCGCAAGAATCGTAATGATCAGAAACATAAAGGCTGTCAATGAAATGGTTGCCTCAATGACAACTGCCCCTTCTTGATTTTTTCTATTCATGGCATACCTCCGGATGACTTTGAATGAATTATTCTGGAACAACTTCAACGTTATATTCCAGATTTTTACCACTTCTCTGACGAGTGTCTCTGTATTAGATCCTGCCGGGACATGAATTTTTAACCCATCCGCACATAAATCAAAATTGTATTCATCTATAGTTTCAAGTGTACTTGGCAAATAAATATCAGTAAGGTTTTCACAATTTTCTATCGCACTTTCTCCCAACTCTTTTAACCCTCCGGCAGACGAACTTTTTATTTTAGGGCATCCATAGATACAATAATCTCCCATCGTTTCTATTCCATTAATCTCTAATTTTCTCAATGCAGTTGCACCCAAAAAGCTTGATCTTCTATTATTTTTAAACTTTCCGGCAATATAATCTCTTCAACAACCTCATTAGATCTAAATAATCCCAAATTCAATACACTCACTTTTTTCCCATCAATTGTATCTGGAATTTCTACAATTTTAACCTTATCTTTATTGTCATATCCTTGAATTTCAAGTTTGTTCCGTCATCTAGCTCATAATAATCAAATGTCAGATCATTTTCATCTTTTTCATCTGCATTCTTCTTTGTTACAACTTCTTCTTTTTGTATTATTCCCTTGATCAGAACTACTGCCACATCCTGAAAAGCAGGTCACACTTACTGCAATTAATAAACCAACTAAAATTTTCTTCCTCATTTCCACTTTCTCCTTTTTTAATAGCCTTTGTATGCCTTGTATTTTATCTGTCCGATAATTCCATCTGATACACTTCCTGAATAATCCGATGTCAGCGGCAGATTCAACATTAATGGATCTACCTTTAAATTTGCTTCTGCTGAATAATAGACATTCGCTTTTTTCATAACAAAACCGGAATTATTACTGATCTTTTGTCCCATATTTGCCTGTATAACATCAGCAATTCTGGCATATACTGCGTATTCATTATTACCGGTTAATTTTGTAAATAAAATCAGTTTCAGATAATCACTGTAAAAGAACCCTTTTCCAGAAACTGCTTTTTTCGCTATATCCTGCATAAGTCCATGTCAACTGATCTTTATTCTTTACTAATTCCACCGGCATTCCATTTTTAGTATTGCATATCACTTGCAGTCTCTGCTGCCGTTAATCCTAAAACTACAACTAACTTAAATAACGGAGCGGGATAATACCACTGGAAGCACTCTCTATTGCAATCGCCATACCTTTTTAATGTAGTGTCATTCCAATTTTCCTGAAATTCCGGCGGCAGATTCAAGGCATACCGGATAGCAAAATAGTTCCATACGCTGATTTTTTATTTTTTCATTGAATTTCCGTAGATGATATACTCCACTTCATTTCCATAAGAATAATTATTGGAACTATTGATCATCTTATTAGTTAGTGTCTTATTCTCCGAAAAAGTTACTGCCTCATTATTCCAGGCTTCTGACTGTGCATTATAATTACTTTCATAATTTGAAAGATTCACCCCACCACCGCACAGATGATATTTTCCTCTTTTTCAAATGTATCATAGCTAAACATATTCATAATGTAGTCCAGTGTATAGAGGTCATCCCGCAGGTCAACTGCCGTCTGATTGACTGTACCTGAAAATCCGAGAACAGTCCTGATACAATTGATGCCACCTTCGATGCCTTTACTTTTTCCATCAGTAAACCCCTCCTGGAGTAATGCCGCATAAGCCGCTGATGGTCTGTCCGCTATATCCTTAATTTCATTACCTGCATCTGAATTTGCCTGATTAGCATCTTTTACTTTATCATCATGCTTTTTTCTTCCTCTTCTTTATCCTTTCAGCTTGGTTCTTTTTTTTCTTCATCATAATCTTGAAATCTATCCTTCATCCAATTATAAAAATCGGGTGTATTTACTTTATCAATTGCCGGATTGTTTGCATCGGTAATTCCGGTCTTTCCTATTGCTGAAGAGGTTGTAAATTTAAAGCTATCCTGTGTATATTTTCAAGTTCCTGCTTTTTATAGGATATCTTATTTGCATTTACCCCCGACTTATTTTTCAACGTACTGTAGCTGTCGATTTTTCTTACGGATGTCCCATTGTATTTGTATTCATCAATGGCTTTTCTTCAGATTGCCAAGCAGACTTTTCACATTATTAAGCCGATCGATCAACTCCTGTATTTTTCTGGGTGGCTCTCTTAAATCATCATCATTCAAAATCACACTATTTCTTTTCATCTTCTTCTCCCATGGTG
>VOFH01003878.1_pt1 | contig 12966 bp, 26 predicted proteins | sample 5384091 | NCBI WGS metagenome assembly VOFH01 (sample SAMN12384727, study PRJNA508395) | human gut metagenome | isolation source: healthy gut G | host: Homo sapiens
ATGCATAACATTGAAGAATCCCTCTTTTTAAAGCTTTTCTAAACTTTCTTTCTGCTGGGATATATTGCTTTTTACTTATGGAATAAAAACCAGCAGATAGCAAAGAAAAGAAGAGTACAAACGTAAGAATCATAATACGGTATTTTTTTAATATCTTCATGTTATAAAGTTGCTATGATTCCAATCAATGGCAGCATTACACTTTTAATAGAATGATTCCTACAAGAATAGATAAAACAGCTACCAGTGTTGGTTCAATAATACTGATAAAATGTATGATTCCTTCGTTTGTTTCCTGATCGTATCGATCGGCAATTTCTTTCATAATCTGATCTGTATGACCGGTTTTATTTCCTATTTTTAAAAGTCTTGCATACATTCCTGTCACAATCTTTGTTTGAATAAGGGAAGTTGCTAAATCGTGATCTTCTAACATTTTTTCTGCTTCTGTTATCTTTGCTTTTAATTGCTTGTGATCGATGAGTTCTTTTGCCATTTCCATACTTTGTGATACATCTAGACCACTGCTTAACGCAATAGACATTCCACTTGTAAATTTAGATAGGGCAAGTTTCCATGTAAGATTTTCGTAAAGCGAAGCTTTTGTAAGAAAATCATAAAATTTCATTTTACCTTGTTCACTTTTTGTAAAATATACAAAGCAAAAGCAGTAGAAGTAGAAGGATTCCGATATAAATATAAGAATAGGTAGAAAATGATTTTCCTATATCCAAAACAGTTTTAGAAAATCCACTGATGGATGTTCCCAGCTGTTCAAATACCTGATTAAATATAGGAAGAACTTTTGTGATCAAAACAAGGATGACAACAAACATCATCACAATCATGATCAAAGGATAGGAAACAGCACTTTTAATGCTTTCATTATTTTCGTACTGTCTTTGATAATGTATACTTAGTGATCCCATAACTTCTTCCAGTCTTCCTGAAAGTTCACCGATTTGAATCATATGCAAAGCATAGGCAGGAAAAAGCGTTTGTATGCTGCAAAGAAGTATACAGTGTTTCTCCCTGATTTAAAAGTTCTTCAATAGAAGATAAAAATTGTTTTGTTTTTGTCATTATCGCTATCTTCCACCATGATACTAATGCCTTCATAAGGGAAATCCCCGCTTGTAAAATGAGTGCCATCTGGGAAGTGAAATTCGCTAATTCGCTATTGGTTAATAGAGTCTCTTTCATAAAGCACCTCCTAATATACGTATTTTGTTGTGTAATTGCTTTTGTCTTTTTGTGAATTTCCGCATTTTTTTTACTGTTGTTGCTGTCAGAAATCAAAGTAGGATCCATCATTGACCAGTTTTTTTCCATCAAATTCAATCAAATCATCAATCCATCCAATATCTTTGATATAGACACTGATCCATGCATGATATACAGCTCCTTCTTCCATGTTCGCATAACCAATTTCCATTTTCGGGAATATTTTGGCTTTGTAACATCGTAGCCATAAGGGCTGCATAATCAAAACAGATCCCTTTTTTCTCTTGTAAAATAGAGTCTACATCAGGTAAATATCCAGCTAATTCTCCATTTTTAGCTTTTTTCCGCTTTGTCGTCATCATATTCCAGTGTATGAACGACATATTCATACACATACTGCACTGCATCTAAATCATTATTGGCCGATTCCACGATTTCAGAACTCATGGCAACAGCTTTACTGTCCTTTTGAAAGTTGACATACTGATTTGGGTAAAGGTAGGTCGTATAGTCATTTTTGATTTGTAAGGTTTCACTTTGAGAAAATAATTGACTGTATTTTGTACCTGTAATGTTTTCATAAGCTATAAAAGTATACGTCCCATTTCCTCCTGTCAAAGGGAAGACATTATATCCACTTGTGATATCGTATGTATAATAGTCGCTGCTTTCAGGATTTTGTATTCTGACTTTTACTTTTTGGATTATCTCCTGTATAAGCAGCCATAACATAACCCTCAGAAGCATTGGATAAATCAAAGGTAATTTTATCATTCCCAATTTGCTTTTCTTCTTGCCATACAGGTTCTAAGACAACTGGTATATTATCTCTGCTTCCTTTTGGCTTTTTCTCATCTGTGGAAGGGCTGCTTTTTTTATCACAGCCTGCACACAAGCTCAAGACAAGAAGACAGGAAAAAGATGTTGATTTTATGCTTCAAATGCTTCACCTCATTTCCTTTTTTATTATACTAGGAATCTGATAAAAGGGGAAATAAAAAGCATTTCAGCGAGGAAATGCTTTCTGTAATTTATTTTTCTTTTCCATCAAAACAATATGTACAAAGCTTGCATTTAGAAGTCCGATAGATTCTACCATATCGTCTAAACGATGAAATCTTAAACTTGTAAAGTTAGAACGACGTCTAATTTCTTCACACATTGCCGCATATTTTTCAGAATTTGATTCTGCATATTCCTGTAAAAGCTCTTCGCTAATTTCGTTTCCTTCCTCTAAATCTGCAATAACACGGCGAGTTATCAAGTCCATTTCTGAACTGGAACGTGAAAAGTTTAGATATTTACAGCCAAACATGATTGGTGGACATGCTGGTCGAACATGCACTTCTTTTGCACCGCTGTCATATAAAAACTGCGTTGTTTCTCAAGCTGTGTACCACGTACAATGGAATCATCAATCAGCAATAAGTTTTTATCTTCAATCAGTTCCTGTACAGGAATCAATTTCATTTTGCTATCATATTACGTTGCTTTTTGACTTGTTGGCATAAATGATCTAGGCCAAGTTGGTGTATATTTAATAAAAGGTCTTGAAAATGGAATTTTAGAACTATTGGAATATCCAACAGCATGTGCAATTCCTGAATCAGGAACCCCAGCTACACTGTCGATATGAATGCCATCATTCATATCGTGTTTTGCAAGTAAATCACCGCATCGATTACGCATGCATTCTACATTTACACCTTCATAAGTAGAAGTAGGGTATCCATAATAAACCCATAGGAAAGAACAGATGTGCATTTCTTCTCCGTGTTTTTAATGACTTCTACCCATTCTGGAGTAATAAAATCAATTTCTCCGTGTCCTAAATCGCGATAGTGATGATATCCTAGATTTAAGAAAGCACTGCTTTCAAATGTTGCACAGTATCCGTCATCTTTTTGTCCGATGATAACAGGAGTTCGTCCTACTTTATCACGGGCAACATAAATACCGCCATTTGTTAAGATCATGATGCTCATAGAACCTTCGATGATATCCTGTACATAAGTTAACCCTTCTACGATGCTTTGCTTGTGATTGATCAAAGCTGCAACTAATTCTGTAGGGTTGATTTCACCCACTGCTCATTTCAAGAAAATGAGATGTTCCTTTATTGAAACATAAAGCTTTTAAAGATTCTAAATTGTTAATACGTCCTACCGTACTAATGGCAAAAGAACCTAAATGAGAATTTACCAGCAATGGCTGTGCTTCATTATCAGAAATACATCCAATTCCCAAGTTTCCTTCAAATTCTTCAATGTCATGTTCAAATTTTGTTCGAAATGGTGCATTTTGGATATTGTGAATTGCACGATTGAAACCATTTTTTCCATGTACCGCCATACCTGCACGACGTGTTCCTAAATGGGAATGGTAATCAACTCAAAAACAAATCCAGCACACAATCCTTTCTGGAAGCTACTCCAAAAAACCACTCATATACTCTTTCTCCTTCTGCTGCAAATGGAAAACAAAAACAGAATCAGCAGATCTTATTTTCTGTGATTCTTTTTGTATTCGTGTATCCATATAAAGATATACAGTCTGTCCTGTTCAAAGACTATTTAATTGTATCACAAAATAAACAGAAAAAAAAGATTAGATATGTAAAAAAAAAGTTTTAATTTGAGCGATCAAAACTGATGCGAAGGATAAAGAACTTGTGAAAATAAAACAGGAAAAGAGCAGGAAGTCAAACATTAGAATAAAAAATTGATAAAAGCTGTATGTAACATATACCGTTTTATAAAAGATATGGAAAGATGTAGGTTCACACTTTTTTGTATTCGATGGTATTGTTTGCAAAGAATACATACAAAGAAAAGCACAGACATATAATTGAATAGAAAAAATATGAAATCGCTTGCAAAAATAAAAATGAGCTACAATAGTGATGTAAAGAAAGGGGCGATTACGATGGATAGAGTAGAAAAAGTTGTCGGCATTGTGGATATTGTCCCTGATCAGGTGCCTGTTTTACAGACACAGTTTCATTTGGTTTTTAAACGGATGTAAAGGTTTGCTTTGCGTCCGTTTTTTAACAATAAAAAAGATTCATTATAATACAAAAACATAGCCAAAGGAGGAATTGAAATGGATCAGAGTTTTAACAAAGCATTTTGGGATGCTTGTGCAAATGGAGATTTTGCAACGGTTTGTACAGAAATTAAAAAAGGTGCAAATATCAATTATCAAAACGGAGATGGAAGAACTGGATTGATGCGTGCCGCAAAACGTGATTATAAAGATATCGTGCGTGTATTGTTAGATAATGGGGCAGATGTGAATGTAGAAGATAATAAAGGAAAAACAGCCATTATGGGTGCTGCCAAAAAAGGAAATAAAACGATTTGTAAAAAATTATTGGAAGCAGGTGCAGATGTAAATAAAAAGATGATCGAGGAAGAACTGCCTTAATGCGTGCTGCTTTTTGGGACATGATCGCTGTGTTGCGGTATTGTTAGATGCAGGTGCAGATATCAATGCACAGGATGAAGTAGGAAGAACTGCGTTAATGGAAGCATGTGTTGCATTTAAAAAGATGTTATTCGTCATTTGATCGAACGTGGTGCAGATGTTAATCTTTGTGATAATAATGGATGTACAGCATTAATGCGAGCAGCTTATGGAGGTTATGTATCTTTGGTAGAAGATTTACTGGCAAATGGTGCAGATAAAGAGCTGATTGATAAAGAAGGAAACAAAGCGATTCATTACGTACGAGAAGACTGTCTGGCACAGTTAAAACCGATTTTGAAATAGGAGGACTTTGTTATGAGAGATTATTTAAGTCATGAAGTCCGCAACGTTGTTGTTTTAGGACATACTGGTGTAGGGAAAACAGCTTTGATGGAAAGCATGTTATATTATACAAAAAGCAAGTGATCGCTTTGGGGTAACAAGTGAAGGTAGTTCTTTGATTGATTATGATGCAGAAGAAATTCGTCGTGGATTAAGTGTTTATACATCCATTGTACCGATTGAATGGAAAGATTGTAAAATTAACTTTTAGATACTCCGGGTTATATTGATTTTATACGTGGAGAAGAAGAGGGAAGTGCTGTTGGAGATAGTGCTTTGATTGTTGTAGATGCAAAAAGATGTAGCGCAGCCAGGAACACAGCGTGCATGGGAAAATGCGCAGAAACATAATTTACCAACAATTTTCTTTGTGAATAAACTAGATGAAGAAAATGCCTCTTTTGATACAGCTTATCAAACACTTCGTGATACCTTTGGTAAAAGTGTTATTCCTTTCGAAGTGCCAATTATCGAAAATGGAAAATTGTAGGTTCCGTCAATATTTTAAGAGATAAAGCATGGTATTATGAAGGACCACATGCAGATGCAGATAAAGCGCAGCCAGTCCCTGAGGACATGGTAGATATGGTGAATGCATACAAAATCAGATAGCAGAAGCTGTTGCTATGGGTGATGATGAATTGATGGAAAAATTCTTCAGTGGAGAAGAATTTAGTGAAGCTGAATTAACACGAGGAGTTCGTTTAGGGGTAAGAAATGGAGAAATTCGTCCAGTATATAGTGGCAGTGCTACCCATAGCATTGGAATTGAACGATTGATGGATTTGATCGTTAAATATTTCCCAACGTATGGAGAAAGTGGCTATATTGAAGTCAAAGATGCTGCTTCTAATGAAACGGTATTACTAGAAACAAATGAAAAAGAAAGCTTATGTGCACAGGTATTTAAAACGATCGTTGATCCTTTTGTTGGACGTATTTCCTATGTAAAGGTTTTATCTGGAGTACTAAGCAGTGATACAACTGTTTACAATACAAATAAAGAAAAAACAGAAAAAATAAACAGTGTCTTTATTGTAAAAGGAAAACATCAAACAGCGGCAGGAAAACTGTTTACTGGCGACATTGGGGCTATTGTAAAATTACAGGTTACACAAACAAACGATACGTTGTGTGAAAAAGGAAAGCAATATCTTGCAGAGCCAATTGTATTCTCTGAGCCAATGCTGGCAATGGCAGTCTATCCAAATTCTAAAAAAATGATGAAGATAAGATGAGCAATGCTTTAGCTAGAATGTGTGAAGAAGACTCTACACTACGTCTGGAAAATAATTTGGAAACAAAACAAACAATTTTATACGGTGTAGGAGATCAGCATTTAGATGTAATTTTAAATAAATTGAAATCCAAATATAAAGTAGAGGTACGTTTGAAACTCCAAAGGTTCCATATCGAGAAACGATTCGTAAAACTGCCATTGGAGAAGGTAGACATAAAAAACAATCTGCTGGACATGGACAGTTTGGTCATGTATTTATAGAATATGCGCCAAATCCAGATGTAGAAGAAATGGTATTTGAAGAAAAAGTATTTGGTGGGGCTGTTCCAAAACAATACTTTCCAGCTGTAGAAACAGGATTAAGAGAATGTATGCAGCGTGGAGTATTAGCAGGGTATAAAGTTGTAAATGTAAAAAGCCACTTTATTAGATGGAAAATATCACGATGTAGATTCTAGTGAAATGGCATTTAAACTGGCTGCACGTTTATCTTATAAAGCAGGAATGATGGAGGCAAAACCAATTTTGCTTGAACCTATCGTGAGTGTTCGTGTACGTGTTCCGGATGAATTTACAGGTGTTATTATTGGTGACTTTAACAAGCGAAGAGGTGCCATCATGGGAATGGATCTAATTGATGGCTATCAGGAAATTCAAGCACAGGTACCACTTTCTGAAGTATTGAAATATCCAATTGATTTGCGTGCCATGACACAAGGAAGAGGAACTTATACACAAGTGTTTGAACGCTATGAACCATTGCCTGCACAGCTTGCACAGCCGATTATTGAGCGACATAAGATTGAGATGGAAAACGAAAAGTAAAAGGAAAGTGGAAAGCATCTTCGACAAAAAAGATGCTTTCTTTTCTGTCTATATTTTGTATAATTAAAAAGAAAAGAGGGATAAAATGCTGGAATTTAAGGATGTAAAAGGAAAATGGAAAAAAAGCATACTGTTGATAACTGGAATCTTTTGTTTAGATCAGCCTGTTTGTATACAGGTATATGGAGAAAAGCAGAAATTTTTCATCAGATGCTTATGCATCCAGAACTTATAAAAAGGGAGCTATTTACTGAATGATAAACCTATACCTTCTCAAAAGAAAAATTGCATGGATTAAGGAAAAAGACACTCTTCTTTCCTTATATGCGTGTTCATGACTATATTCAAACGGTAGGTTCTTTCTATGAAAATTTTGATGAAGTATGGTGTCATGCAATGGCAGAACGCAAGGGAATCGTATATAAAAAAATTAAGCAGTGTACCAAAGAAGAAAAAAGATTACCTTATTGTTATTTTTGCTCTTGCAAGAAAAGCGGAATTGTTAATTAGTGATTGTGATTTTGAAGAATATGCGGATTATGAAGATTGGCAGGAATTATTTTCCAACGTGTATTATGATTGTATGATTTTACAAATTGGAAAAGAAAAGAAGGCATTTTGGTGGAAAAATGCCGAAGTATACTATCATGCACAAGAAAATGGTTTTACAAAAGAAATTGCAGAAAAAGATCTCCAAAAACATGGGAGGAGCATGAGGTAAGTGTTACACAAAATGTTACTATAAATGAAAAAGAAATTTTGAATACTTTGTGGGAGGAGAAGATGATGAAAAATGGAAACGCCCAGAAGAATAAAGATATCATATCTATATTGATGATGACACAGCTGCAGCGTCTTTTAAAAGGACTTGCGGTTTGTGCAATTTTGACACTTGTTTTATTTCTTCTTCAGCCAGATTTTGGTGAGAATCTCATGCCTTATGAAGTGCAGCTTTATTTAAATCCCTATTATCGCTATGGAGTTTGGATTATTTTTTTGGCTTGGTTTTCTATTGTATGTATGATGTATATGTGTATACATCAAATTCTTACAAGATAACACCTTATCAGCAAATTCCTGTTTCAATTTTTAAACAGCATATGAGCTGGGTTTTCAGTGTTACCTGTATCTTTGCCTTATATTTTTTGTGGCAAATCCTCTTGTTTATCATTTTTATCAAATGGCCGTACTAAAAATCCGGAATTAGAAATGGCAAATGGTTTGTATTTTTCTATCCAAAATGCTCTTTATGTTAAGTTATACATACCGGTTAACTTTTTAGAAGGTATTTTGTGGATGATACGTATGTTTGTATATGCATTTCTTACTGTGTTTTTGGAAGAAGAGGGAAAATGCTTCGCAACCATCGTATACTTTCTATCTTGTTTGTACTTCTTCTTATCTGTTATATCGGTATATGGCTTCTTCCAGTACAAATCCTTTATTCTATACCCCCAGAGATGTTACAGTATTTCACTTGGGTTCGTTACTCCACACAAATTTATTATATTTTCATGTATGGTTGTGAAGGTGTTTTCCTGCTTTGCGCTCTTCTTCTGATTTTTAGAGAATATCAAAAAGATAAGGAGGTGCAGTATGAAAAAATATCTTAAATATGCATGGGTTCTTTGTTTATTGATGGGGACTTTTTGTGGTATGTTTTTGGATTTCAAAAAGATAGGATAAAATTTATATGGGAAGAAACAGATGCTTCCACAGAAGAAGTTTTTAAAGATATCTCTTTTGGTTTTGATATTACGAATGATATTGGAAAAACTATGCAGACAGTGGAAGGAAAAAATGAAACATTGCGTGTATCATCAAAAAAGAATATGATGATACTGACGTTTGGAAATCTTATGTGATTTGGTTTTATGTACATAAAGATGATGTAAAAGATGTAACAGGCAGTAATGAATACTGAAATATGATGGTAATGAAAAGAAAGGAAAAGAAGGAATTACAGATACTATTTATGCCTCTGTGCAGATTCGTGATTTTTCCGATGGGAAAGAGAAGAATACGGAAATACTAAGACAAAAGATAAAACTAAAAAAAGAAATTCGTATTTTTTTATGTTGATGTAGATGATAATTTTGGAAATATTGAATCTATTCTTTTGATGAGATGAACAATATTGAAAAAAGAATATGTAGATGACATGATGATGCAAAACACCTTTGAAACAATACAGGGAAAAAGATACATGGTACTATGTCTATGGAAAAGAGCAGTTGGAAAGTGCCTATAAAACCATATTAAATATAAATAGCTGGGAAAATCAGACATCTGTTGAAGATGTACATATCCCAACAACTATTTATCGGGGGAAAATAAGCAGGGAGAAATCACTAAATTTTTAACATTAGATGAGAAAGAAAGTATTATTACCGGATGTGTTGATTCTTCATCTTTAATTTTAGTGGTAAGAACGCAAATCAAAAATGTATTTCATTATGAACTTCGCCGATATGATGAAAATGGGAAACTAGTCAGTAAAAAAGAAATTTCTAATTTAGGATTTCCATATACGGTTTTTGTAAAGATAAGAAACTGCTGTTGTATGATGGTACAACTGTGAGTGTTTATAATGCAGAGGATTTAAAGTACTTACATCAAATAGATGTGTATTCCTCTAGCAGTTTTAATGCTTATAATGTAGCCGTGGACAATGATTTTATTTCTTATAAAGACGAACGTCTTTACGTCATTGAAGATAGTATTTATGATGGTAAACCACGCGTAAGATTGACTTGTTATGATGCCGATGGGAATTCTTATACAAAAAACTTGATGTAGACTGGTTGTCAGACTTTTCATATCCTGAGGTATATTTTGAGAATCTTGAAATGCCGGGTTATTCTAATATGATTTTCTCTATTCGTTATGATATGTATCGAGGAAGAGAAATGCAGCTATCAAATTTCTGGATTAAAGAACACTAGAGATGGGATTGCAATATGTTATTTAAAGAAGAACTATAGAAATATGGTTTTTTTTTTTTTTGAGTAAAAAAGTGTTGCCTTTTTTGATGAAATCAAATATAATCTTAACGACAATTAAATTAGCAAACCTGTTGAAAAGCAGAGTACGCAAAAGCTAAAGGGCCTTCTTCTAGCAAATAGAAATGGCAGCCAGTTGCACCAATGACACTTTTTTATGCGTACTTTTTTCACAAGGACGCTTTTTTTTATGATATGGAAGGAGAAACAGAATGCGTAAATTTATAGTAAGCTTGCTTGCAGTATGTTTATTAATGAGTGCATGCATACAGCCAGTTGGAAATATGCTTCATGCACAAGAAATAAATGAAGAAACACAGGGAGAAGTGGATTCTGCAAGTGGAAAAATAAAAGTAGAAATGATTTCTACGGAAGCATTAGCAAAAGAAGAAAATTTTACACTTCAGTTAAGCAAGGATGGTTATGATTCAAAAGAAGTCATTTCATTAAAAGCAAATGAAGATGATAATTTGAATAGTGATGGAATTGCTACATTTTCTAATTTAGAAGATGGGACTTACACCTTGACAATTACTTCGGATACAAATAAATATCAGGAATATAAACAAGAGTTTGTTGTTGATGGACTTGAATATGCCATTCAGCTACATGCTGGAGAGAAAGAAATTGATGAACAGCAGAAAGCGCATCCCTGGAGTAATTCGTTATCGTACGTATGGAGATAAAGAGCTAGAAGAAATACTACAGGAAATTGAAAAAAGAACGGATACTTCACATTATAATTTGAATGGTGATAATACTGTTGATTTACTTGATTTACAGTTGTTTTCAGCTTCTTATACTACGAGTCCAAAAGAAAATATTTTATCAACAATAGAAACAAGTGTTCCTTCTTCTATTGTTAGTGGTAGCGTAGACAGTGATACAGCAACAGTTGATGGAGATTTAAATAGTGTTGTTAATGAAGAAAGTACTTCTTCTGTCGTAATTCAAAGTAAGCAAGAAATTACAAAAGAAACTCCATTAAATGTATCTTTCTCACTTGAAACGAATCAGAAAGTGTCGCATTAGAAGGTATGAATATTAAAACCGGTGCGGCAGATAAACAAATAGATGAGGGAAATGTTCTTGTATATGTGGAAGGTCAAGAAGAACCACTTTCTATTCCAATTGTCAAAGAAAACGAAATGAACGTTTATCGAAGAAGTGGAGGAGTTGCTATTCTTCATAAAGATGGATCTATCAGCGTTGATTTTGGCGGACAGATTGCGGTAAAAAGAAAGTAACAATTCAAATTACTAATACAACATCACAAAGCAACAATCTTGTAGAAATTTCCAAGGTTGAGTTTGTAAATGATATGGAGAATAAAATTCCTGAACCGGAATTGAATATTCCATCAGCTTTACAGGCAAAAGCAGGAAATAAAGAATTTACATTGAATTGGTCAAAAGAAAGTAACATTACTGGATATGAAGTAGCTGTAACGAACAAAAGAAGGAAAAGAAGAATTGCATTCTACTTCAAAAAAGTACAATTACAATCTCACAGTATAACAAAGATAAATTAAAAAAATAAAACTACTTATTTTGTGAAAGTACGTTCTGTAAATGGTTCATGGAAGAGTCCATTTAGTGAAGAAATAAGCGTTGTTCCACTTACGGATAAAAAACCAGTAGCACCAGATAATTTGGTTGTTAAGGGAAGCTATAAAACATTAGATGTATCTTGGAAAGATATGGAAGATACAGATTCTTATAATGTTTATTACAAGAAACAAAAAGCGAAGAATCTTATAAAATAGTTACTGGAATTGATAAAAATTTTATCAGTTGACAAACCTAGAAGATCAAACAACATATCAGGTTTATGTGACGGGAGTAAATGATCTTGGTGAAGGTGAGAAATCATTAACAGCAAGTGCTAAAACGACAAGCAATGAACCAGTAAAAATGCCAATGTATCATTTGATTAACTTTCCAAATGCAAGTGGAGAATTATCACAGCATATTAAGAGTGCTTACGCTGGTTCAGGGAAAATGGTAAACAGTTCCTTAGATGCTGAAGCAAAAAGTGCTCTTGGGTTATTTGACAATGATTTTAATTTTATTTAGAAACAGGTACATGGGATATTGGTGGATGGAACTATAATGAAAATTCAGGTATTCATGTTACTTTTTGATGATGTTTATCAGATTGATGAAATTGTAGTAGCGGAACCACGAGAAATTGCGGATTATCCATATGTTCGTATTTACTATAAAGATGAGCAAGGAAAGATGCAGTCGACTAGAAGAATGGAGTTTGAAACACAGAATGTAACACAAGAAAATGGTAGACGCTATTATCGCATTAAACTTCCTTCACCAATTCGAACATCAGAAGTAAGAGTTGGATTAGGGACGTTATTTACCAAGTTCACCATCTATAACGATTGCAGAGATGCGCTTTTATTCTTATGATTCTTTAGAGGATGATATAAGTGATCTTTATGAAGATGATTTACATTTACAGCTTAAAATGGCGTAAATGAAGATAGCTTTACAAAACTACAGACTCGTTTGGATACTACAGACAATGGAGAATATCACCCTGACAAAGCCTTGTTGCAGAAAGAGTTGGATGCAGCAAAAGTATTGTTTGATGATTCTGAAAAATTATACGATGTTACAAAAGTAAATACGAATATCACTGCGAAAAAAGATGGACATCTTGGCTTTAGTGGGTTAAATGCATGGCAGCCATTAGGTATTAGTGCTTCTGCAAATGAAAAAATAGTTGTTTATGTAGGTGGAAAAGGTAAGAAAACAGGAACCAATGTAAACTTACAGCTAGTTGCTACACAGCAGCATGCGGAAAGCAATAATCTTTCTCAAGTTGTTGCGACATTGAAAACAGGAAGAA
>VOFH01002707.1_pt1 | contig 12958 bp, 24 predicted proteins | sample 5384091 | NCBI WGS metagenome assembly VOFH01 (sample SAMN12384727, study PRJNA508395) | human gut metagenome | isolation source: healthy gut G | host: Homo sapiens
AAGGCAATTGAATTAATCACAAAGTATTTAAGAACTGCAGTGCATGAAGGAAAAAAAATGTAGAAGCAAGAGAAAATATGGCTTATGCTGAGTATTTGGCAGGTATGGCATTCAATAATGCTTCTTTGGGTTATGTACATGCAATGGCTCACCAATTGGGTGGTATGTTTGATTTACCTCACGGTGTATGTAATGCAGTTTTGCTGCCTCATGTACAGGAATATAATGCACAAAGTTGCAGCAGGAAGATTGAGGACATTGCAAAATTCATGGGTGCAGATGTAGAAGGATTAAGCGAGCAAGAAGGTGCAAGAAAAGCAATTGACTTGATTAAAGAACTGTCAAAAGATGTTGAAATTCCTTCCGGTTTGGACGAATTAAAAGTTCCTGAGGATGCTTTTGACGAACTTGCAACAATGCACTAAAAGATGCTTGTGGTTTTACCAATCAAAAGCAAGCTACTCATGAAGAAATTGCAGCTATTTTTAGAGCTGCACGTTAAACATAAAAAGAATCAGTTTTACATAAAGAACGCCTATTCATTTGAATAGGCGTTCTTTATGTAAAAGAAAAAAAGATTGTTCTAAATGAATCATAGAAATTGCTGCAAACTATCAAAGTGATAGTACAAAGGAAAAAATTACATCAATAAAATAACAGAGCAGAAGAAATTTTACCAGATACGTCTGAAATCAAAGGTAGAACTTTTAAAATCGAAATAACTTTGGAAAATGAAACAGATAAAAATATTCAACCGGTAATAAAACGTAAAGATGAAATACGAAAAATAAATTATGTAATGCTATTAAATCCGGCGTAGTTGCGCTAGAGACAATCGTAAGACCAACTGTCTAGCAATGATATATCAAAGAAAAAGCTCAATAACCAAATCTTATCTATAAAGTAGATAAGATTTGGTTATTGATGTATTGCCAAGATAGAATACGAGGAAACTATATTATCTTTTCATTTGTTTTCTTCCATTTCGATAAGGTACAGCAGCATACATTAACAGGTGATAATACAATCAATTTCACATGATTTTGATAGATATGAAAGTGAATATTTTATAAGTATAAAAAACAATTTAGGTTTCGTGATAGATGAAACATATTCGTTTTACATTGAATGATTTTGTTTGAATACAGTTGGTCAAATGTTTACTGTGTTTTTCAAAGAAAACCTATATTGGCATTAAGATATTTTTGAGACGATATTTAGGGTGTTGCCTATTGATTTTAGGAGCGCTGTTTTTAAGTAATATTCCCAGTACAAATTTGAAAACATGGGTTATTTTGCATGCAGTAAATTACGGAATTCCACATGTTTTTTTCATATGGGTTATATTAGTAATTGACACAAAATAAAATGGTGGTATAGTATGAACAACACCCCCTGAGGGTGGGGTGATAAGAGGTGAAAATATATGAAGCAAAAATTTCAAGTAACAGGTATGACTTGCTCTGCATGCTCTGCTACAGTAGAACGAAATGTAAAAAAGTTGGAGGGCGTAAAAGAGGTCACTGTGAATTTGTCCAATTCTATGGTTGTTTCTTATGATGAAGACAAAGTAAATAACCAAACAATTATAGATACAGTGGTAAAGGCTGGATATCAAGCTGCTTTAGAGCAAAAAATAATCAGAAAAAGCATCTGCCACACCGAACATTTCACCTGTGGAACAAGATATTAAAAATATGAAATTCAGATTGATTTTATCTTTTGTATTTTTAATACCGCTGATGTATATTTCTATGGGGCATATGTTTGGTGCTCCATTACCCAACTTTTTGACAGGTAATGAAAATGTATTGTCATTCGCTTTGACTCAATTTTATTAACATTGCCTGTTGTTTATGTAAACCGCAAATATTTTCAGGCGGGTTTTAAAAATTTAGTAAAGCTTCATCCAAATATGGATTCCTTAATTGCAATTGGTTCTTCTGCCGCTTTGATTTACGGTGTATTCGCAATTTATCAAATAGGAATCGGGTTAGGCTATCAAGATATGGAAACGGTTCATCACTATACTATGGATTTGTATTTTGAGTCTTCCGCAATGATATTGGCTTTAATTACGCTTGGTAAATTTTTAGAAACAAAATCTAAAGGCAAAACCTCAGAGGCAATTACAAAGTTATTGCATTTAGCGCCAAAAACAGCAACGGTCATTCGTAACGGAGAAGAGCAAGAGATTCCTGTGGAAGAAGTTGTGGTAGGGGATCGTATTGTGATTAAACCCGGACAAAGTATTCCCTGTTGACGGTGTTATTATAGAAGGCAGTTCTTCTGTTGACCAATCTGCGTTAACAGGTGAAAGTATCCCTGTGGAAAAAATGTTGGAGATAAAGTCATTGCCGCATCTGTTAATAAAATGGGCTCTTTTCCATATGGAGGCCCAAAGGTTGAGATGATACCACGTTGGCTCAAATTATCCAATTGGTCGAAGATGCAAATGCTTCAAAAGCTCCCATTGCTAAATTAGCAGATAAAATCAGCGGTATTTTTGTTCCTGTGGTCATTACCATTGCCGTAATTGCTACCATTGTATGGTTGATTTTGGGGTATCCGTTTGAGTTTGCACTTTCTATTGGCATTGCTGTATTGGTTATCTCTTGTCCGTGTGCACTTGGTTTGGCCACACCTGTAGCTATCATGGTAGGAACAGGAAAAGGTGCGGAGTATGGTATTTTAATTAAATCGGCAGAAGCTTTGGAAGTGGCTCATAGTGTGAAAACGGTTGTATTGGATAAGACGGGTACCATTACAGAAGGAAAACCGAAGGTAACGGATGTTGTACCTTCTGAGTATATATCCGAACAAGAATTATTGTCTGTGGCGGCTTCCATGGAAAAACCGTCCGAACATCCATTGGCGGATGCAATCGTAGCGTATGCACAAGAGAAAAAGTGGGGTTTTCTTCCAACAGAGCATTTTAAAAGGCAGTGTCAGGGCAAGGAATTACTGCTTCTATGAATGGAACTGAGTATTATGCAGGTAATATTTCATTTATCAGCCAATATGTAAATGTGGGAAGTTTTGAGGAACTCAGCAACACATTTGCCGATCAAGGGAAGACGCCGCTTTATTTTTGCAGACAGCAATCATATCTTAGGGGTAATTGCTGTAGCAGACGTAGTAAAGCCGACCAGCGCAGAGGCAATTTCACAACTGAAAGATATGCACATTGATGTTGTCATGTTAACAGGCGACCATATAAGAAAACTGCGCAAGCCATTCCAAAAACAGCTAGGAATTGACCGAGTGGTGGCAGAGGTGTTGCCTCAAGATAAGGAACGAGAAATACGCGCATTGCAGGAAGGCGGTCACAAAGTTGCTATGGTTGGAGACGGTATCAATGACGCTCCGGCACTTGCAAGAGCAGACGTTGGTATTGCAATCGGCGCAGGTACGGATATTGCGATTGAATCGGCTGACATTGTGTTGATGAAAACAGCTTATTGGATGTGGTAACAGCAATCCGTTTAAGTAAAGCAACCATTCGTAATATCAAAGAGAATTTATTTTGGGCCTTTTTTTTATAACAGCATTGGAATTCCGTTGGCTGCGGGTGTGTTTTCTCTTTGCTTGGCTGGAAATTGAATCCTATGTTTGGGGCTGCGGCAATGACTTGAGTTCCGTATGCGTTGTATTAAATGCATTGAGATTGAAATTCTTTAAACCACGCCATATGACGAGTGCATCAGAAAATTTGCAAGACAATACAGAAACATGTCCTATTCAAACGGTGGCAGAACGGTCGGCTTCTCCGGCTGTTTCACAAATAGAAAATAATCAGAAAAAAGATGAAGGAGAGAAACAAGTTATGACAAAATTATGAATATCAATGGCATGAGCTGCGGACATTGTAAAGCAACCGTAGAAAAAATTTTAAATGGATTTGACGGGTGTACATGCAACTGTAGATTTAGATAAGAAATGTGCAGTAATGGAAGTAAGTGGACCAATTGATGAAAAAGCGATGATGGATGCAGTGAATGAGGCTGGATTTGAGGCCGTTTCTGTGGAATAAACATAATCGTTATTCATATAAGGTAGGTAAGAAAAATGAAAGCTGATAAAGAAAAAGGTAGCTCTTTTGCTAAAAACAGCAAGAGGACAATTGGACGGTTTATTAAAACATGGTAGAAGATGACCGTTATTGCATGGATATCTCCAATCAATTGTTGGCCACTCAAGCAATTTTAAAAAAAGCAAACAGAGAAGTGGTACAGGCGCATTTAGGCAGTTATTGTACGCGATGCATTTGAGAAAGGGAACGAAGAAGAAAAAAAAATTACTGAGATTATGGATTTGTTGGATAAAATGGCAAAATAAACAGCAGGGCTTCAAAAAAGAAGCCCCTGCTGTTTTTATAGAATAAGGGAGGGAATCTGCATAAGGAAAAGTCATAAAAATCTCATTCTTCATTTGAAGGAGTTTTTCTTTATATAAAGGAAAGTATAGGTATAAAATAAAATGAATTTTTGTTAAAAATTATGAAAAGAAAAATGTTTATTGATACAGCGAAAAATAAATAGTTTCATTTGTTACAATATGGTTTTGAGAAATATGAGAGCCAATCGTTTCCTCTCTGTGTTTTTGCAGCATAATAAAAGCTAAGGTAAACTGTAATACTGGTTACTACGACTAATGCGATTAAAATACATAAAAGACAGCCGGTTTTTCATCTTTTTAATTTCCTTTTTAATCTGTTAAAATCAGTGCATAGTAAAATACTGCTAATAACCAGAATGAAACTGGCAAAGCTAAAATAGATTAAGGTTTTTTCATGTTGTATCCCCTCCCTTTGCCTATATTGTATTACATTATGCTGCTAACAGAAATCGATTCATCTTACATTAAACTTACAGTTTTGTAAGTTGAACCATAAATGAGAGAGATTGGCATAGACAAGGGCTTTCTTGACTTTTGCAGAAAAATATTTTATCATTGACCTCACAAATATGAATCATATAAGGAGTATCAACTATGGAGTTAAAAAAGAGTTGCGGCGATTCACGATATTTCAGGGTTTGGTAAATGCTCATTAACGGTAGCATTGCCTATTATTTCCGCTGCAGGCATTGAAACCAGTGTAATCCCTACGGCGGTGTTATCTACGCATACAGGAGGATTTACGGGGTTTACATACCGTGACTTAACGGAAGACATTATGCCCATTGTAGATCACTGGAAAACATTGGACATTACCTTTGACGGTATTTATACCGGATTTTTAGGTTCCTTTGAGCAAGTGCATTTAATAGAGCAAACCATTGATAAACTGAAAACACAGAAAAACTGTTGTAGTAATTGATCCGTTATGGCAGATAATGGAGAACTATATGCAATTTTTTCAAAAGAGTTCCCGAAGGAGATGGCAAAACTTTGCAAAAAGGCAGATTTGCTGATTCCGAACTTTAACAGAAACATCCTTGCTGTTGGAAGAACCTTATATGGCAGATGGCACCTATACACAAACTGACATTGAAGGATTACTGGAAGCGTTTATCTGATTTATGTCAAGGGGATGTGGTGCTTACAGGTATTTCGTTTGAGCCTGAAAAACTTGGCGCTGCTGTTTACGAAAAGAAAAACTGACAAGATTGCATATGCATTCACACAAAGAATTGAAGGTTATTATCATGGTACAGGTGATGTGTTTGCCAGCGCGGTGACGTCCGGTGTGTTAAACGGATTTACGCTTGCTCAATCTGCACAAATAGCGGTAGATTTTACAGCAGCTGCCATTTTACGCACCAAAAATGCAGGAACAGACATTCGTTTCGGCGTGAATTTTGAACAAGAAATTCCTTCTTTTCTTAAAGGCCCTAAAATTGGTATAAATCTTCTTTTTCTATTCATAATTATTTTTAATCTGTTATTAAAAATTTCATGATTTTAGTTTTTTGATTTGTTATAATACTGGTAAACTGATTAAAAGAGGTATGCTAATAACTATGATGGATAGAATCGCAAGATTTTTATACAGGAGATATGGTTCAGACCAGCTCAACATTGCACTGATTATTTTTTCGTTGGTGATATCCATAGTCATGCGCTTTACACCTGTTTGGTATTTGGGATATTTATGCTATATCCCGCTTGGCTTTAGTGTTTTCAGGATGCTTTCCCGAAATATTGAAGCAAGAAGAAAAAGAAAATTTGATGTTTTTAAAAATTGTTTGGCCATTTTAAAAACTGGACTCAATATACCAGCAGAAAAGTAAAAAGATAAAACCCATAAATATTATAAATGTCCTAAATGCAAAAGCTGTTTTGCGTGTTCCAAAGGACGCGGCAAAATTCAGATTACCTGCACAAAATGCAAACATGAGTTTATCAAGAAAACTTAAGGAGATTGATTTATGAGATTATCTGAAGAAGAGCGCGTATTTTAAAGGCTTGTTCTGATGAATTGCTTGAGCATCATTTGGTGCAAAGTATGAGCAGATATGAACAGCATGGTACTACCAATCGGCTGGATCATAGTGTTCAGGTAGCACAATACAGTTATTGGGTCAGCAAAAAATTAAAGTTAAAATTGGATCAAAAGTTTGATTCGAGGCGCTTTGCTCCATGATTTTTTTTATATGACTGGCGTACGGGCACAGACCATGAAGGAGCCCACGCATTTACTCATCCGGAAACCGCTTTGAGTAATGCAATTGAACATTTTGAAATCAATGAAAAAAAAGCAGATATCATTTTAAATCATATGTGGCCTTTTGACCATTACAAAAATGCCGAGTTGCAAAGAAAGTTTTCTTGTAAGCGCTATGGATAAATATTGTTCGCTGAAGGAAAACTTTAACCGGGTCAAAAAAAAGTCAAATGGATTCCGCAATTTGCAAAATAACAAAAATCCGTATCAAAACGATACGGATTTTTTATATTTAAATAAGTTACCAATAGCGTATAATGACAGTATCATGTTGGGGCAAAGGAGAACCATTCAATGTTAAAGGGAAAAAAAACTGCTAATTACGGGAGGGACAGGTTCTTTTGGAAATGCAGTGTTAAAACGCTTTTTAGATACAGAGGTGGAAGAAATCCCGTATTTTTTCCAGAGATGAAAAAAGCAGGTAGACATGCGCCGTGTATATCAAAAACGATAAAATACAATATTATATTGGTGATGTACGCGATTTAAACAGTATTCGCCAAGCGATGTATGATATTGACTATGTGTTCCATGCAGCAGCGCTCAAACAAGTGCCAAACTGCGAATTTTTCCTCTTGAAGCCGTAAAGACAAATGTTTTGGGAACAGATAACGTACTGACTGCCGCAATTGATTCAGGAGTAGAAAAAAGTAATTTGCCTTTCTACAGATAAGGCTGCATATCCCCGTCAATGCAATGGGTGCTTCAAAGGCGCTTATGGAAAAAGTATTCATTGCCAGAGCAAGAACCGTATCACCTGACAGAACTTTAATTTGTGGTACACGTTATGGAAATGTTATGTGCTCCAGAGGCTCTGTGATACCATTGTTTATCGAACAAATCAAAGCAGGTAAACCATTGACGGTTACCAATCCCAATATGACACGCTTTATGATGAGTTTGGAAGAAGCTGTTGATTTGGTATTGTTTACCTTTGTACATGCACAATCAGGGGATATTATGGTACAAAAAAGCGCCTGCATGCACCATTGGAATATTGGCTCAGGCATTGCAGGAGTTGTTTGGCGTGAAAAATGAAATACAAGTAATAGGTGTACGTCACGGTGAAAAGCTGTATGAAACATTATTGACGAAAGAAGAATGTATCAATGCGGTAGATATGGGTAATTTTATCGTGTTCCTATGGACAAAAGAAAGCTGAATTATACTCGTTATCAGATGGAAGAAAGACAAGAAAAAGCCGCTTATGTTGGAGGAATTTAACTCTAACAATACGGTACAGCTAACAGTAGCGCAGGTAAAGGAATATTTGTTAAAATTATCATTTGTACAGGAAGAGTTGAAAAATTGGAGTTCTGACAAAAGATAAATTTTATACAAATAGTATTAAAATGGATAAATATATGAAATGTAAAATCGCTATGCACAGTAAAATCATTGCATAGCGATTTTTGTTATTTTATTGAAACAGTTATGATATGTGAATTGGAAATATAGTTTCACAAAATATTTCCATAAGGTACTTGCTTGTGACGCGGCGTAATGTTTTATACTATAATAAAGAGGTGATTTCAATATGAAGAAAAACAAAGCGATTCCTCAGGGTTACATGACAGTAGGAGAAGTTGCCAAGAAAATGAACGTTTCTGTACGCACCTTGCAGTATTACGACAAAGAAGGTTTATTTACGCCATCGGCAGAGAGTGAGGGGGACGGCGACTTTATACGGATAAGGATATGATTCAGCTGCACCAAATATTATCTTTAAAACATTTGGGTTTTCATTGGGGGATATTAAAAATCGTTTGATATCTCTTGATACTCGGATGAGGTTGCGCGAGTCCTCTCAGAACAAGCGGCAGTTGTGAGAGATAAAATTGAATGTTTATCTCAGTCTTTAAAGAGCTGGAAGCCCTGAAAGAAGAAGTGCTTCAAATGCAATCGGTCAATTTTAAAAAATATGCGGATATTATCGTCAACCTGCAAATGAAAAATGATTTTTATTGGCTCATCAAACATTTTGACGATACAATGCTTGACCATATACGCAATCGTTTTGATAAGGAAAGCGGGCTTACATTTATCAAACACTTTACAAAATTGCAAGATAAAAGTATTGCAGTATCAAAAAGAACAGGTGCCTCCCGAAAGTGAAAAAGGGCAGCAGATTGCAAAAGAATTTTGGGGAATGATTATGGAATTCACAGACGGAGATATGAGTATGCTGCCCCAGTTAATGGATGTTGGAACTGTAGAGGACCCAAACGGTCAATGGCAGAAAAACAAATGGATGTAAATGCATTTATGGAGCCTGCTTTAGAGATTTATTTTAAGAATTTGGGTATCAATCCGTTTCAGGAGGGACAGCCGTGAGCCATGCAATTGAAATTTGCGGATTACAAAAATCTTATGGGAATCATATTGTCTTACATGATATTTCTTGCTGTATCTTGCAGGGAGAAATTTTTGGATTATTGGGTGTAAACGGTTCAGGTAAAACCACAGCATTGGAATGCATTGAAGGATTGCGCAGATATGACAAAGGCGACATTACCGTAAACGGTAAAGTAGGCATTCAACTTCAGTTAGCGTCGTTACCTGCGCATATCAAACCCATGGAAGCACTTCAATTGGCCGCAAAATGGAACCAAACGGATAAAGATGATGAAATGATTGGGGCGCTCGGTATTGAGCAATTATCAAAAAAACAATATACGGAATTGTCCACCGGACAAAAACGAAGATTGCACCTGCATTGGCTTTGGTCGGCCAGCCTGAAATTCTTTTTTGGACGAACCAACAGCAGGATTAGATGTGCAAGGGAAAAATCTCACCGCATCATCATATACGAATGCTGAAAGAACAGGGGAAGACAATCGTATTAGCCAGCCACGATATGGCGGAAGTGGAAAGTTTGTGCGACCGTATCGCTATTTTACATGAAGGCAGGATTGCCTTTTTGCGGCACGTAGAACAACTGACAGAAAAAAATAGGGAAAGCGTTATCATCTTTTCATAAAAACCAATCAAGGAGACCAAAACTTTGTGGTTGATAATATAGGGGATGCTCTAATCACCCTATTGGAAGAGTACCGTCAGAAAGGTATTACCATACTGGATATTCAGATAGACAGGGGAACATTGAGCAGCACTTTATTCAATTTGTAGAGGGAGATGGAAAATGAAAGCATTGCTATATGGAATTGCATTACAGTGGAAGTTGGACATAAGAAGCAAGACGCTGCTGATTACCTGCTATATGGTTCCTCTTTTATTTTTTCGCTATCATGGGAGGGATTTTACTTCTATCATGCCGGAATCAAAAAAGATACCTTTAGTTCCCGCTATGACAGTGATGGGGGCATCCATGGGCGCATTAATTGGTTTACCGCCGTCTTTGGTAGAAATATATGGCAGTGGTATGAAAAAGTTTATAAAGCAAACGGGATACCTGTCTATTTTGGATTGCTCACAACCACTTTCTCTGCAATGATTCACTTATTGCTCATGTCTGTTATGATATACGCAATTGCTCCGTTTGCATTTGGGGCAAAACTGCCGAATCAATCTGTTTTCTATTTTATATCGTTGATTATTTTTTTATGATATCACTGAGCGTTGGCAGTATTTTAGGTTTGGTGATGAAAAAAGCAAGCAAAAGTCACTATGATTTCTCAATTGGTCTTTTACCTTCTATTATGCTGTCAGGAATTATGTTTCCCATCGATTTTTTACCGGATGTGTTAAGATGGATTGGAATGATATTTCCTGCTGCGTGGGGTTATCAATTGATGCTGGATTATGGTTTTGGTTTTCAAAATTTGTGGCCTATGGTGCTTATTTTTGTCATAGCAGTTGTGACTATCCTGCTGGTATTGCGCAAAATAAAAACAGATGAAACCTAATTTCATCTGTTTCGTTCTGCAAAAGGAAAGTAATACTAGGAATCTCTTCCTGTAATGCTATACAATAATGCATTGCATATGGCGGCGGCAATATTGCTGCCGCCTTTTCGTCCCTGTGCTATAATGTATGGCACTTGTGTACTTAAAATAAGCTCTTTGGATTCTACTACATTGACAAATCCAACAGGTACGCCAATGATGAATTCAGGCTGTAACCCCTGCTGTATCAGTTCGTATAAACGAATTAACGCGGTGGGCGCATTACCGATTGCGAATATGGTCGGACGATTTAAGGTCACCGCTTTATCCATACTGGCAACAGCACGGGTCGTACCTTGCTGTTTTGCTGTGTTTGCAACATCTTCATCGGACATAAAACAAAATACGTCGCAGCCAAGTTTCGCCAGTGCCGTTTTGTTGATTCCTGACTTTCCCATTTGGGTGTCTGTTACAATACAGGCGCCTTTTTTTAATGCTTCTTTTGCGCATTGAACTGCATTGGGAGAAAACACAAGATTTTTTGCATAATCAAAGTCCGCAGAAGTGTGAATACAGCGTTTGATAATCGGCTCCTGTTCAGGGTCAATCTCATATCGCCTAATTCTTCTGATATAATCTCAAAACTGCGTTGTTCAATTTGATTGGGCGATATATGTTCTAATTGAATATTCATAAAGCACCTACCATTCTACTCCCAAACGTGCGGGAAATGCATCAAAAGGATGTTTTATTTTTTTCATTTCTGTTACGTAGTCGGCTGCTTCTATCATGTAATCCGCAGGGTCACGGCCGGTTAATACCAATTCTAAAGCTTCCGGTTTATTTAGAATGAATTCTTTTAGCATATCTTTGTCAATCAAATCTAGATTATAGCTTGCCATAATTTCGTCTAAAATCAGCAAATCGCATTGACTGTTTTTGTGCATGGAGTATGGCTTGTTTTAATTGCTGTGTTTGATATGCAGTGACCTCTTTCTTTTGTTCTTCTGTCATATTCCATGTAAATGGTGTATTGGGTTTTCCGCGTAATATGGTAATATTCGGCTGCTGAAGTAATATTTTTAATTCTCCTGTAGGACCGCCTTTTTAAAAATTGTATGATAAACACCTTTTTTTGTCGCTGCCTGCCGCACGAATGGCAAGCCCCATAGCGGCGGTAGTTTTTTTCCTTTTCCGTCTCCAAAGTAAATATGTGCAGCCTTTCATATTGTTCCCTCCAATATATCATAGATTTTGTTTCATATCCATATTCTGTCTCATGGTATCTGCAAGGATATTATATTGAGTTTCTTTATATTTCTTTGTATCTATTGTTTTTATAGTATTATCATTGATTCCTTTCGCTTTTTTTAGCAAACTTTGTATGATTGCATTTACAACAGAAGTATCATCAAAAATACCGTGTACATATGTACCGTATATGTTATCTTTTTGTGCTCCATCTGCATTTCTATTTTCCAATAATGTTAGGGGAAGAACGAACTGGGCACTGTGTGTTTTACCCATGTGAATCTCTCGTATCCATGAAAAAGATAAATGAGCAAGATTGGAAAAGATACCGTTCACCTGTTCAAAACGGCCGCTTATTTGTGTACGAGTTTTCTTTTGGTCAAACACAGTGGTAATGGGCAATAGCTCCATGCCGCGGATTTTCTCCGCCTTCTTCTACATGGTAAGGGTCGCTGACAGATTGTCCCAGCATTTGATAACCGCCACAAATTCCAAAGATAGGTTTCCCGCACGCAGCATGTTTTTCAAGCAAGCTTCAAACCTGTTTCCGCAGCCATTTTAAATCTGCCATAGTATTTTTGGTACCGGGCAGAAAGATACAGTCAGGGGTTCCTAATTGTGCGGGAGAAGAAACATAACGAAGAGAAAGACCGTTAATATGCTCAAATGGATGAAAATCTGTAAAGTTAGAAATGCGCGCGGCAGCTTTATTACTGCCAAATCCAACAAACTATGCTCGGTTTGTTTGGAATGAAAGCGTTCACTTAGACTGTCCTCGTCGTCGATGTCCACATTTATATAGGGAAGTACACCCATAACAGGAATATTGGTCAATTTGGTAAGCATGTCCAGACCCGGTTCTAAAATGGATTTGTCCCTCGAAATTTGTTGATAATCAGTCCTTTGATTCGGCGGCGTTCCTGTTTCTCCAACAGCATAACAGTACCGTAAAGGGAAGCGAATACGCCGCCGCGGTCAATATCTCCGGCCAAAAGTACAGGAGCATTTACCAGTTCCGCCATACCCATATTGACGATATCTTCCTGTTTTAAATTGATTTCCGCAGGACTGCCTGCACCTTCTATCACAATGATGTCATATTGTGCTACAAGTGTATGATAAGCTTCATAAAATATGAGGAACTAATTGTTTTTATAAGAAAAATAATCTTTTGCGCTCATATTTCCTATTACTT
>VOFH01002845.1_pt1 | contig 12948 bp, 24 predicted proteins | sample 5384091 | NCBI WGS metagenome assembly VOFH01 (sample SAMN12384727, study PRJNA508395) | human gut metagenome | isolation source: healthy gut G | host: Homo sapiens
GCCTGATTCACTTTGCCAACAGCGGCTCTTTTTTGGAGCAGCTGTCACCTGTGAATGTTGAGGAAATCCTGATTCGAAAAAAGGAGGAACTCCATCTCATAGCGGTTCTTCTCCTATCATGGAGCCCATGTTCCTCTTCCATAAGCCCTTTGAAAGCTATCTGCTTCGGATGGGTTTTTTGCAGCAATATGCCGATGAGATCAAGCTGTTTCGCCGTCTGTCCAAGGTAGCCTTTAGTGTGGTTGCGGGTGATGCGTGAAATCACCGGATGAACTCTCTCCAATTGTCCAGGCAGCGTACAGGTCCAGTCTTAAAAGGGATTCCTTTCAGATTTTAAATTTAAAAGAAGATAACCCGCAAAAGCAGGCCGGTTCGCGTATGCCGGTCAAGGAAATTCTGATTCATTGCCTGAAGAAAAGAAAGCTAGAGCAGGTAAGCAGCCGCTTAAACCGAATACAAAATCGTTAACGGCAGGAAAATACAGCAGAAGCGGACTGGAAAGCGGTTTTAAAAGAATTATATGAGGCTTTGCAGGGATTCCGTAAGCGTCAAAATTGCCCCCGGTAACATACTGTTTAAAAAGCCAGACGCATATTGTATCAGCGAAGCGGTTGATTGGTTCCGGGAAGCGGTGGAGTTTACCATCTCTGAAACAGAAGGGCTGATTCATGTTACCTAAAAACTGAAGGAGGCGCTGGCCTATATCCAGACCATTTTACCGAAAGCATCACCCAGCAGCAGGTAGCGGAAGCGCTTGGATTCAGCAGCGTTTATCTGGGGCTGCTTTTCCGTAAGGAGATGCAAAGCTGTTGGCTTCTGGAATATGACAAAAATGGGTGATTGATAAAGCCAAGTACTACCTGGTCCATACCAATAAAAAAAATCTATGAGATTGCAGGTGTATGGTTATATGACCAGCCAATATTTTAATAAAATTTTTAAACAGCAGACAGGGATGACGAAGCGGAATACCGTGAACGCGGAGGAAAATCGGATAATATTAAGTGGCAGATTTTAACCAGAGTAGAGCGATCCTGTTAGCTGTTTGCTGATCGTCTCTATGGTGGTAACGATAATCTTCATCAAACAGGGGAGGAGAATGTTTTAGAAGAGCAAAAACACTCCAGGTGCTGCAGGCGGCCCAGCAGATTGACAGTATGATTAATGAAATACAGGTTTTCGCCAATAACATGATAATTGACCTGGTGTGCAGCGGGCGCTGTTTGGTTCTTCTGGAAAGCAGATGTCCCAGGAGAAAGCTTTTTATCTGGCGGTCGAACAGCTGAAGAATTTTTAAGGCGCTGAGAGACGATATCCACAGTATCGCGTTGGTCACCAAGGATAACCAGATTGTGTGGGAAACCAAATTGAGTGACGGCGATTATTTCAAAAAAGAACTGATGAGACAGGAGTGGTATCAGGAAATCAGGGGAAAACCTCCCGCGCAGTTCAGTACGATTCACGAGGTTGCAGACGCAAACGGGCATCGTTCCAAACCCTCAGCTATATCGTACCGTGTATAATATGCAACAATATCAAAAGGCAAAGGCTATATTATCATTAACCTGTTTCCGGATAAATTTGAAAATCTACTTCAGGTATTGGAGCCGTCTTACCACCAGATCATGGAGCCAGGGCGGTGACGATCTTAACAGAACGCTTTACGAAAAACGCCGAAAACAACAGTAATTTCATCGAGCAGAAATATAAGGAGACAGATCTCTGCGCATACGCCAAAAAATTCTTCCATCTCGATTATTAACCCTTCCCTATGGCGGAATTTTTGGTTATCCTGGCTTGCTGGTTGCCGGGCTTTAATTATGGTACCCACCATCAAAATACATATTGTTGAGCCGTTAAAAACCTTATCGGATTTTATGGACGATACCAAGGCGAATTATAATCCGCTGAGCCAAATTGTAGTTCCCCTGTTTCTAAAAACATACGGCGAAAGAAATTATCGTGCTCAACCAAACCTTTTCAATCTGCTTCAGGAGTTGCATGAACAGACGGAACGCCGGGTAGAAGTCGCCATGAAAAAAGATGCAGCAACTCCGTACAGAGATGATTTTATCTCAGGTAAAACCTCATTTCCTTTATAATACGCTAAATTCCATTTCAATTATGGCTAGGCAGAAAAACGCGAAAAATATTGAAGATATCACACAAAGCCTGATCACGTTGCTGCAGAAATCCATTGTTTATGAAGACCAGGAAATGGTCTGCACACTGGGCAGGAAATAAAATGCTGAAGGAATATACCACCATTCAGCAGTACCGCTATCAAGATAAATTTTCCGTCGATATTGATATCTCGGATGATTTACTTTCCTATCCGGTTCCCCGGTTTATATTGCAGCCCATTGTAGAATATTCTATTTTCCATGGAATAACTCCCAAAAGCCGGTCAAGGCACAATCTGGATTTCGGCGGCGATTACAGAAGAGCATTTTTGTTCTGCTGGTGGACGACGACGGCATTGGGATGGAAGAGGAAAATATCGTATCCGCCCTGGATAACCCCTTCTGATGAAAAACTCCAGCCCACGGTGAAAGGCTCTATTGGATTAAAAATCTGAAAGAACGCCTGGAGATCATTTACGGTGAAAAGCACCCAGATCGTTATCCATACCCAGCCAGGCGTTGGATTCAGTGTAGAGATACAGATTCCATATACAGAAAATTAAAAAATATATACAAAATTATAGATATGTTATGTTAAATTACTGTTTGTTATATAGGTATAATGGTAATGGGAAAACTGATCGAAATAAACAACAAAAGGGGTGAAAAAGAAGGCTGGAAAAGGTGTTTGTTTGAAACATTATTTTCGTTATCATGAAAAGGAAGGGGATCTATATGAAAAAGTTTTTAAGCATGAGCTTGGCGGCATTATTGGTTGTTTCATAGTTCTAGCTGTTCTTCCACAGAGGAACCCGCCAGCAGTTCGCCCAGCGCCTCAAGCGCTTCTAACGAGGCTGCGTTTGGGTATAATACCGAGATCGAGGCCAACCTGACTACCTGGACCTGGGATACCGGCGGCGTTGACCTGGAAATGAGCGTGATCCAGAAAAATATCCTGGTATTAATATGGAGTATACCGTGGTCGCTTACGAGGATTATTTGAAAAGATCCAGACCACCGTCGCCTCTGGCAGTGAATTGCCGGATATTGTAAAGCGCGGATGGGTTCTGGCGCGGGAAGCTTTACAATATGGGCATTCTGGAACGCCTGGATGCGGAGCCGTATAATTTTGACCGTTCCACGGTATTTGACTATGCCGTGCCGTATATGGTAACTGAACAGGACGAAGTGGTCGGAATTGTAAAAACCTGGTTCCCCGGCGGGAATGGCGTACAGCGCGGACCTGACGGAAAAGTATCTCGGGACCAGCGATCCGGACGAACTGGAAAAATGCTTCCAGATTGGGATTCCCTTTATTGAAGTGGGAAAAGAAGTTCTGGACAAATCAAACGGCGAAGTGAAAATGCTGTCGGATATGATGAGCTTTATCAAATTATCGGCTATCAAAACGACGCGCCTTTACATTGTGGACAATAAATTAAACCTGGAAGAAAGCATCAGGGCGCGGCGCTGGAAACGAATGATTGAAATGCGCGACGCTGGATCCTTGCGAATCTTTCCAGCGAAAGTTCCTCCCCATAATGCTTCCTATAACAACGGCACGGTTCTGTTTATCCCTGCGCTACCTGGTCTATTCGTTGGCGGCTCCAGGAAAATGATCCTGACGGCGCCAGAAACTGGAGGCTGATGACCCCGCCGGAGGGCGGCTTAACTGGGGCGGCGGCGGGCTGCATCACCAAGGACAGCAAAACAAAGAGGCCGCGTGGATTGTTTTAAGAGAAGCCGGATTGTCTACCCGATTGCGCGATTGCATATATGAATGAGCTGACATGGTTCTCCATCTATAAAGAAGCATACGATACGCCGGAACTGAAGAGCTTTAAGCTGGATTACTTAGGCGGCCAGGATATTGTGGACTTTTTCGTAAAACCATCCTCCGACCATTGAAAATCGCGCCTGTACCTCCAATGACGCTGCCATCGGTCGGCTGTTGCGCTGGTGCGCACCGATATGCTGACCGATACCTCTATTACCTACGAGTCTGCTATGGAACAGATTAAAAATGATCTGGAAATGACCATCCGGGCCTGTCGGAATAAATAAATACACTGGGGAAATAAACGAAACGAGGAAGAAAGTGATGTCTTGTTATCCAGAAAAATAAAAAGAAAAAAGTGTGGTGCCGCGGTGGCAGCCCTATGTATTTATCGCTCCGTTTTCATCATTTATATCGCCTTTAGTTTATTCCCGGTGCTTTATTCGTTTGTCATCAGCTTGTACCCAGTGGGACGGAATTGGGGAAAAGGCTTACATTGGCTTTCAAAATTACATGACTCTTTTACCAAGGATAACCTGTTCTTTAAATCGGTTGGGAATACCTTCCTGATTATGTCCGTCCCACTGCCGGTGCTGGTAATCGGCGGAACCATGCTGGCGTCCCTAATCAACAGCAAATTTGTCAGAGGCAAACGGCTTTTCAGATCAATTTCCTGCCGTACCTGACGGCTCCCGTCGCCAGTGGGAATCCTGTTCGGGCTGATGTTTGACCAGCAGAACGGCGTGGTCAACGAAGCGCTGAAGTCTATGGGCCTGTTAAATGAGGGCCTGTACTGGCTGAAGGATGGATATCTCGCGCGGATTGTCGTGATGATTATGTGCACCTGGAAATATATGGGTACTATATGGTGCTGCTTCTGGCAGGAATTACCAGTATTTCCTCGGATATCTATGAAGCCGCCAGAATTGACGGCCGGGAATGGTGACCACTTTTTTTCCGGATCACCCTGCCGCTGATGAAAAACCCCTGACCTTTGTCATCATCAGGGCATGATCGGAAGCCTGCAGCTGGTAGAGGACCCGATGACCCTGTTAACAGGCTGGATCAGCGGAGGGCAGTCGGCGGTAGCGGGCGGCCCGGACAGAAGCAGCCTGACCATGATGTGGTATATGTATGATACGGGCTTTGGAACGAACATGAATTATGGGTACGCGGCTTCTATTGCCTATGCCACCTTTATCATCATCGCCATTTTCGCGTTTATCATCAATATGCTTTTTGGATAGGAGGGGAAAGATGGCGAGTAAGCGAAAAAAGCTGGGTTTCTTTCACCTGAGGAAAATTTTGTTTACCGGTATCATGCTGTGCGTATCAGTCATCTTTTTCTTTCCGTTTACATGATGGTTATGATGGCTACCCACGCAACCAATGAGTTGTATACGGGCATTCATCTGCTGCCAGGCACCCGGGGGCTGTATAACGCCCAGATCGTGCTGGAGGCGGGCTTTCTCCAGTATTATTTTTAACAGCTTTATATGTAGCGGTTTTGGTAACGGCCTTTTTCCGTTTTGGTGAGTATGGCCTGCGGCTATGCCCTTGCAAAATACAGCTTCAAGGCAGGGAGGCCTTTTTGTCTTCATCATGATTACCATGATGATCCTCCCTCAGATCGGGCTTGTGGGATTTGTGACGGAGATGAAACAAATTGGATGGCTGGGCAGCCATCTTCCTCTGATCGTTCCCCCCCGGCGGCCAATGCGTTCGGCGTTTGTGGATGCGCCAGTACGCCCGTTCCTTTATTCCCACCGCCATTATGGAAGCGCGCGGATTGACGGATGCGGGGAATTTCAGACAGCGTTTTCAGGTATTATCCCAATGTGTAAGCCCTGCGGTGATTACCTTGGCGATTTTAAGCTTTGTTGCCTCATGGAACAGCTATTTGATTCCGTTGGTTGTCATCAATAAGCAGGAATTATACACCATGCCCATTATGATCAGCTCCATTGGTTCCATGTTCTACGCCGAATATGCCGGACGGATTATGGCCTTGGCGATCGGGACCATTCCAATCCTGATTATTTTTGCATTGGGTTCCAAATATTTTATCAGCGGACTGTCAGAAGGTTCTGTCCAAGGAATAAAGGGCCGCTATATACAGAGAGGGAGGTTACCGTATTGAATAGAACAATCATGGATTTATCGGGGGAATGGCGGTTCGCCATGGACCCAAATGAAAAGGGGACGAATCAGTGCGGCGGGTGGTTTTCAAGAGACGCTGCGGACCGGGTCCGGTCTTCCAGGGACCACCTCATGAATCTTTTGTCGGGATTGAAAGCAAGGTGGCGGATAAGCTGGGGGTCATTGAAAAATTCACCTACCGCGGCGTCGCCTGGTATCAGCGGGATATTGACATCGGAGGCCTGGGCAGGTAGAAGCATATCGAACTGAAGCTGGAACGGGCCAATAATACGACGGTATGGCTGGACAATATCCTGGTAAAAATCAGACCTGCTGCAGGTGGACCAGATATTTGACTTGACCAATATCGCGTCTCCCGGAAAGCATGTTTCTGACCGTGCGGAACGATAATTCCCGCATCCGGCCCCTCATGGCTACCGTTTCGATTTTCTCAATGGGATTTGCGGTGAAATTTCCCTTACCGCAACCTCGAAAGTCTATATGAAGCAATGCCGGATAATGCCCAACATAAAAGCCAAGACGCTGACCGTTTACTTTACCCTTGGCAACCAGACGGGGTGCGAATCCCGCGGCAATATTTTCTTTCACGTCCATACCCTGGACAATTCCCATGCTCTCAAGCCGTACCGCTTTGATTATATGCTGGATTTCCACCGTACGGAAAAAGATTACGAGATGGAGCTCATTTAGCGACGGCATGAGCTGTGGGATGAATTTGCGCCGAATCTTTATTGCCTGGAAGCAGAACTTGCCGGAAAGGTAGGCGGCGTTCCAGTGTCTGATTTTTATTCACCCGGTTTGGTATCCGGGAATTCACCCATGAGGGAACCCAATTTTCCGTGAATGGGAAAAAAGGTGATACTGCGGGGCGACGCCCTGCTGCATGAAAAATACATGTACCGCATGGGGCTTTCGCTATACAGCCGCGAGGACTGGGTCAAGGTCCTGAAGATTTACAAAGAATATGGCATCAACTATCTGCGCTTTCACACCCATTGCCCCCCAAACGCTGTTTTTGATGCCGCGGATGAAGTGGGGAATTTACATGCAGCCCGAATTGACCATCGGCGGAACCAATGGGATGAACGTCCCGGGCGGGAATCCCCTGTTTGACCCCGCTGCTGGAGCCAACTATGCAGCGCTGGGGAAAGGAGCTGCTGGACTGGCTGCACAACCATCCGTCCTTTGTGATGCTTACCTTAGGAAATGAAATTAACGGCGACCGCTCCTTTTGGAGAGGCTGGTGGAATATCTCAGAGCCCAGGACCCCACCAGGATGTACGCCCAGGGGTCCAATGACTTCATCCAGCAGTGCCTTTCTGTGAACGACGATTTCTGGTCTACGATGAAGACGGATACCCCGTGGGAATACAAAATGGCGAGGAGGGTCTTACGCGCATTCCGACCTGCCGCTGGGCCCGGTGCAGGACAGCAAGCCGAGAAACAGCCTGAGAGACCACAGTGAATCCATCAAGCATAGCCCGGTTCCGGTGATCGCATTTGAACTGGGCCAGTATGAAAACTACCTGCAACTTTGATGAAATTGAGCGTTTTCCGAAAATGGAACTGCCGGGGAGTATGCTCCGCTATCAAAAGATGATGGAGGAACAGGGACTGCTTCATAAGGAAAAGGATTTCTACCGCGACAGCGGGAAAGCGTGCCTGCTGTGCTACCGGGAAGATATCGAAATGATTATGCGTACCCCCGGGGATGGGTGGTTTTCAAATATTGTCCCTGGCTGATATTCATACGGATGGAACCGCCATCGATGGTATTCTAAACGCGTTTATGGAAAACAAAGGGAATGGTTTCCGCGGAAGAGTGGCGGCGATACTGCAGTGACCGCGTCGTACTGCTGCGGATTGGCAAATTACCTTTGACAGCGGGAGCAAGCTGGCTTCAAGATGCAGTTTGCCAATTACGGCCGGAAGCCATTGACCAGGCAAAGCCGTATTTTGAACTGTACCATCAGGATAACTGTTTGGAACGGCGGGAATTTGACTTGATTTCCCCAGGGGGATTTAACCGATCTTGCTTCTCCCACTGTCACGTTCCAGTGCGATGAGCCCAGCGCAGCTGGTGCTGCGGTTGGCGTAGAGGACCTGGCGGATCAGAAAACCTATTATAACGACTACAATATTTGGGTTTATCCGGTTCCGGAGATCAACACACAATGCCGACCACGAAGTCGGCGGAAGAAGCGGCGGCGGCATTGGAAAATGGAGAAAGCGTTCTGTTTTATTCAGGGCTTCTGGACAGCGAAAAGTCGGTGGAGGGTTTCTTTGCCACTAATTTTGGTCTTACGACATGTTGCGACAGCTTCGGAAAATATTTCTGAAACCCGCCCAGGCAAACCGATGATCGGTGCCATGCTTGGCGCCGGGCACCATGGGGATTTCCTATGACCCGAATCATCCGGTTTTCCGCTATTTCCCTGGCGAGGGCCACAGTGATTATCAATGGTTCAACGTCATTATGAATGGGAATCCGGTGATTCTGGATCATTTTGCGGAGCCGGTGGAACCCATTTGTGTGGACCATCGATACGCCTCACCGCTGCCATAGGCTGGGCCTGCTGTTTGAACTAAAAGTCGGAAAAGGAAAAGTAATGGTGTGTACCACCGACCTGTCCCAGTTTGCAGGAGAAGCAGCCGAGGAATCTCTCTTAAAGGAATTTTCAGTATATGGCGTCGGATGAGTTCCAGCCTCAGGCTGAGTGCGGCTTAGAGGAATTTAAGAGTTTTTTTGCGAGGTAATGACAGTGGAAAGAAAAACAGCGTTCATTACCGGCGCGGGAAAGGGCATTGGCTATGGGATTGCCAAGACGTTGGCGGAAGAGGGCTACGACCTCATTTTGCACAGCCGCACTTCGGTGCAGGGAACAGAAAAATTAGCGAATTTGGCTCGGACAAAGGCCTGAAGGCCCACCTGGTGCAGGGCGATTTATCCAACGTTCAGGAAGTGGAACAGATATTCCGCCGGATATCCGATTTGACGCAGGGGCTGAACCTGGTTGTCAGCAATTCGGGCTAACGATTTGCAAGCCGTTTTTCAGATTACACCTCAGGATTTAGACCAGGTAACCGGGCTGGACTGGCGGGCAGCTTTTTGTTACCCAATATGCCGCCAAATTGATGGTTGAACAGAAGACGGAGGGGCATATTTTTTAATTACTTCCAACCAGGCCCACATGGTTTATCCGGATGGATCCATGTATGGCAGCGTCAAGGCGGCGTTATCCCATTTCACAAAATGCGCCGCCGTCGAACTGGCGAAGCATAGAATCCGTGTCAACGCAATATCGCCGGGCTACACTGACACAGGAGATCCCAGAATGGGAGAGAAAGAATCCACTTACAGCGCTATACCGATACAGCGGTGGTGTACCCCTAAGGAAATCAGGGAAGGCCGTAGTTTTTCTTGATTCTGTCTGGAGCAAATCCATTACCGGAACGGAGCTTATGATCGACGGTGGAGGAAGCTTGACCTGTAAAGACGACAGGGAACATACCGGATAAAATATTTTCCGCCATGGAGGTAGCCAAATAAATTTAAGGACGAAGGCTCGCAATCTCATAAGCTATGAGATTGCGAGCCTTTGAAGAAGGAAGGATATTTGATGGCGAGGGTAATCACGATGGGGAGACGATGGCCGCTTTGACTCCGGGATCTTCGGGAGCGCTGCGGTATGTTACAGATTACCGGATAAGAATTGCCGGTGCGGAAAGCAATGTGGCTGTCAGGCTGTCTAAGCTGGGAATTGAGACGGCGTGGATCTCAAGAGTAGGCGAGGATGAGTTGGGATATTTTGTAAGGAATCAAATCAGGAGCGAGGGGTTGACTGCCGGAGGTAATATTCGACCCGGAGCACCGGACTGGACTGATGCTGAAGAAACCGGAGCATTGGAAACAAAGGTGTTTTACTACCGGGAAAACAGCGGCCTCCACCTGAGCCCAAAGGATTTAAAAGAGGAAATGCTCCAACAAGCGGAACTGCTGTATTTAACCGGGATTACGCCGGTGTTGAGCGAAAGCTGTGAGCGGACGGTTCGGGAAGCGATCCGCTTAGGAAAAAAACACGGTTTGCTGATAAGCTTTGACCTAATGTGAGAAAAAACTGTGGAAAGAGAGAGATTACACGGGCCTCTGCTGCGAGGCTGGCCCTGGAAAAGTGATATTGTGCTGCTGGGCTTATCGGAAGCGGAAATACTGTTTGGGGAAACGGAGCCTGACGCAATTTTCGATTTGTTGTTCCGGGAGGGCAGGGTGCGTTACGCGGCTATAAAAAATGGGGCTGAGGGCGCCTGGGCGGCAGACCGAAGTTTACGAATCGCTGTGAAACCGTATCCCTGCCGGAGTGTGGACCCAATTGGCGCGGGAGACGGATTTAACGCGGGATTTTTAGCTGGGATACTGCTCGGAAGAGAACTGGATACCGCGGGGAAAATGGGAGCAATATGCGGAGCTTTAGCCACCCAGACCACTGGAGATGTGGAAGGATATCGGACAGAAAGCAAATGGAGAATGCGCTGTCGCAAACAGAAGAGATTTACCGTTAAAGGAATAGGGAAAAAACGGATGGATATGTATGAGATTGTAATGAAGAATCCGGTGCTGGCAATCCTGCGGAATGTGCCGTTGGAACAAACGCTTGATTACGCTGAGGCGATTGTGGCGGAGGAATCCGTTTTTTGAGGTGGCGCTAAATAGCAAAGACGGGCTGAAACAGATTTCTGTGCTGAGAAAGCGGTATGGAGACCGCTGTTTGATCGGCGCGGGAACCGCAATTACAGTGGAATTGGCGGAAAAGGCGCTGAATGCGGGCGCCCAGTTTCTGTTAACGCCCGGGACGCCGACAGATGTTCTGGAATACTGCGCGAAAAAACAATGTGAAATTACTGCCCGGCGTTTTAACGCCGAGTGAAATTCGCAGCAAGCCTGGAATACGGCTATAAAACCATGAAGCTGTTTCCGGCGGGCGCGATGCCTTTGAATTATGTGAAAAGCCTAAAAGGCCCTTTTGACCAGGGAAATTATGTGGCCATCGGCGGGTTTGTCCCAGTAATTATAAAAGCTTTTTTCGCTTCTGGATATCTGGGCGTAGGCATGGCGAGTAATCTGATGCCCGCGGAGGCGGCGGCAAACGGAGACTGGGAGGCGTGCGCCGCGGCTGTCGAAAAAAATCGTCGATGATCTGAAGAAAGCTTTTAATGGATTGTCATTGCACAGATGACAAAAAGCTGAAAGATAACAAGACAGAAGGAGTGCTCCGCATGAAAATTGTACGCGTAAACACCTACACCGTTGGGCCCCGCTGGGGCTTTGTGGAGATCATAACGGATGACGGCTTGACCCGGCTGGGAGAGCCAGTGCTGGAAGGCCACTGCGAGGCGGTTCTGGCGTGCGTGGAGGAGATGAAGCCCTATTTGATCGGCGCGAATCCGGGCAGAATTGAGGATATTTGGACGCTTCTTTACCGGTCTGGGTTTTATCGGGGCGGCGGAGTTTTAATGAGCGCGATTTCAGGGATTGACCAGGCATTGTGGGATATTAAAGGAAAAACCTTTGGGGTTCCGGTATATGAATTAATGGGAGGAGCCTGCCGGGAACGCATGAAGGTTTACAGCTGGATCGGCGGCGACCGCCCAAGCGGATGTGGGGAAAAGCTGCGCTGGAGCGAAAAAGAGGCCGGTTTCAAGCGGTTAAGATGAACGCCGCCAGAGGAACTGCAGATGATCGACTCGTATGATAAAAAATCGTCGCCGTTCTGGAGCGGGTTTCAGCCATCCGCGAGCAATGCGGAAGTATTTTGGAATCGCGATCGATTTTCACGGGCGGGTGCACAAGCCAATGGCAAAATTCTCGCGAAGAAGCTGGAAGAATTTGACCCGATGTTTATCGAGGAGCCGGTTTTATGCGAAAATATGGAATACTTTCCTGAAATCGCCGCGGCGTGTAATATTCCAATCGCTACCGGCGAGCGGCTGTTCAGCAAATACGATTTTAAACGGCTGCTGAAAATAGGCGGTGTGGATATCCAGCCCGACCTGAGCCATGCGGGAGGCCTGACGGAGGTTAAGAAAATTGCTTCCATGGCGGAGGCTTTTGACGTGGCCTTAGCCCCTCACTGCCCGCTGGGGCCGATTGCTCTGGCCAGCTGTCTGAATGTGGACGCTGTCAGCTACAACGCGGTGATTCAGGAGCAAAGCATTGGAATTCATTACAATGTAGGAAAAAGCGTACTGGACTATGTAAAAAATCAAGAGGACTTTCAATTCCAAAACGGCTTTGTTGACTTGCCGGTAAAGCCCGGCTTGGGAGTAGAGGTCAACAAGGACTTGGTGCTCCAGGAAAATCAAAATCCTCATCATTGAAAAAAATCCTGTTTGGCGCCATGCCGACGGTTCCATTGCCGAATGGTAAGTCCAGGAGGGAATGAAACGAGCAATCTGCCAAAAAGGAAGATTTTAAGTTTTAGCTTTTTGTAGTGCGTCCGGCATTTTAAAGCGTCTTACAGAAGCTTTCTGCTTATTATGCGGAGGTGTTAAAGCCCCTTTTTTTTAGATAAAATAGAAAACGTTCTGGAATACTTTTGTTTTATAATAAACAATTTTATTCTGAACTGAGGCTTCTCATTTTGTTGAAGGTTCCCTTTTGATTTTATTTTATAAACTTATTCCAAACGGTATTAGGCCAGCGGACAACAATTTCGTTATCTTCCCCACCAGGCTGAGCCTGGACGCAATTCGCGTTCCGGGCTCAGTTTTTTATTTTGTCTATTCACTCGCGTTTATGGTGGGGTATCTTTTGTCAACGCCGCAAGGCGTGGGTGACGAAATTATTGTCACCCTGATTTTTTTAGTATTCATGCGGGTTTCGGGCTTTTT
>VOFH01003990.1_pt1 | contig 12936 bp, 26 predicted proteins | sample 5384091 | NCBI WGS metagenome assembly VOFH01 (sample SAMN12384727, study PRJNA508395) | human gut metagenome | isolation source: healthy gut G | host: Homo sapiens
ATATTCTTGACATTATAAAATTTGTTATTATACCACTTTTTCTATTATTGATGTCATATCAGCCTTTCACATCATCCGTAATTAATTCTTTGCATCCGAATTGCCATTATATATGCTTATAACTTTTGATAATGTTTCATCAACAGCTCCCGACATATCAATATTGCTATCATACAATGGCTCTTCTTCCACATATATACTTTGATTCCGATTTTGACGGCACATTATCATTATCGGTCCGTGACTGCATCTGTGACTCATCCTGTGAATTATTGCCGGCTGGTTTATTATCATTACCACTTGTGCACCCTGTCACCATAAACATTGCAAGACATATAATAAATATTAATTTTTTCATGATACCTCCATTTCCTCAGAGCAATATATAAATAACCAGCCCTGATATAATCATCATAACAGGCATAACAAACATTCCTATGCCTCCTGAACCTTATATAATACCTGTTAAAATCAACCGGTATTACAACAGAAAGATAATATACATAAATGGAACTTTCAAATATACAGAACGTGGCAATAAAATTACCACGGAAAAGTGCAACTGACCTCTTATAATCCATAAAAATGAAATTTAATACCATAAATCCTATGACAATAAACATTATCAGCCTTATAATCTGACACAATGCCATATACCCACGGATTGAAACTTTTAGTGGAAATGTTGCAAACGTACAAGGCTTTGAACTGGTGCATTTATATTGTTAAAATGTATATAAAGATACTTCATTAGTGTAATTAAAAGCTAATGATATCCCCCCATATTACAACTGCTGTCAATGCCACTTTCACAGTCTTATTAATCCATGTAATATTCCTTTTTTGATGTTCTCGAAAGTACATACATTCCATTTTTTTTCATATGAAAAACCCCGGCAGTCATCAGTATAATTGCAATTATACAAATAAGATTAATGCCTCCTGATTATTATAATTACGCTCTCCCAGAATATCATTATAAGTATCCGGCTTTACAATAACTGCATTGATAGATTTTTCATTGCTGATTTTTTCTCTTACATGTTCAACAGTTGAAACCATGACAGCATATGCACTTTCCATATCTGAAAACAGACTTTTTTGGTTATATGTAAGATTTTCAATCTTTTTTTAATTCATCTATATTATTTTTAAAGCAGATATATATGTATCACATTTCATCAGGTATCCGCCCCGAAAATTCATCATAAAAGTTTACAAGATATAAATTGTTGTTACTATAATTAACGCCTCTGTATATCTTATTAATTTGCAAACAGATATATTGCCAGAATAAGAATTATAAATCCTTTCTGAATTATAAAATGACTTATAAAATTCCATAAAAACCGAATTGGTTCTGCCAAAAAATCTGTTGCCATAATTCTCCTTTAATCTCTGATATTTTATCTAAAAATCCCTGTTTCCGGTCCGATACATATAATATCCTGCTAAAAGCATGCCACAAAACCAATACATTAACTGCCGTCAACACAAATGTTGTCCCTTGCGCTATATCGGCAATAAATCGTATATCCCTCAATTTTCATATATAAAATACGAATATTGCGGTATTATCACATTAATAATATTTACATAATGTAATATATTAAAGTGCACTATTCTTTTTCAATATTGTTATATAAAAGATATTCACATAAAAATATTGCAAGAATAACAACCATTGCAATCTTATAATTCTTTTAAACATACTTCACAAACAAATACGAAATTAAACCAAAAGATATCATTGCAACAGCGAATATCGCACAATACAGGATAAAAACTGCCATATGCTTATTTTAGCGGAAACATTGAAAAACATCTGTGAACTTTGTATCGTAACATTCAGATACCTGATGCCTCCGTATAAAGAAACATTCCGTATATTAATGTATTAAAAATATATGAACATATAAAACTGAACAGACACAATATTCCACATCTTTTTAATAAGATTGACTCTTTCCGCAGGATGATGCATGTGTAAGATAAATCATGCGGTTATCACGCTCATCCATAAAAAATAACAACGAGCATTATAATCATTATGGCAAATATAACAGAGCCTTCTTAAAATCCATGAATTTCTCAATCGCTGCGGTATTGCCGGGTAACATCCATATCCGCCAGTTTTTATGTCTTTGCATATTTTTTTGCATTTAATCTTTCCGAAATTATCTCGACGGCATACAGGCTGCCATTTAATATCTTTTCATATCCTGCCATATCCGTTACTTTGCTTTTATAAATTTGTGCATATTCTATTTTATCTTTTTAAGACTGCCCTTGCCTGACGTATATATACTGTGCTTCTTCGTTATCTTCCGTCTCACTGAAAACACAGACTTATAAGCTTCGTCCCAGACATTTATTAAGATTGCTTATATTCATCAGTCAGGCTGCTATAATAATCATATATGCTCTTTTTATCATTATTGTTTGTTTTAAAATGCAACATGCCTGCAGCTATAACCAATATAACAATAACAATGCCCCAAATTTTACGAAAACTCTTACACTTCCATATACCACACCTCACTCCCCATATATAAAACTAAGGTGTAACATTAATAATCTTACAATTTCCCTGTTCCTATATCTTTTCTTGTCAATAACAGCATAAGAATATGTTGTAACAGTTTTTTGCTGTCCTCTTAACTTTTCAACACATTCTTTATATTTTTTATATTCTGTTCTGAAAATTCAACCCCTGTTTTAAGAATCCTTCTTACAGCAAACAACATATATCTGCTTGTCTCCATTAAAAAAATCAAACTGTAATCCATTTCCCTCTCTGTTCCCACTTGATTTTCTTTTTACGCATACTCGTCATGTTGTGAATTCTATAACGTCAACAATATTTCCTTTTTGTATCCAATATATCAAGTTTATTTTTTAATTTTTTTTTTTCTATTTTCGGCAATGGAAAAATCAACACGTTCAAGAATATAAATATTTTATCGTCAATTCCGAGAAAGTCTGTATACGCTTCCTTTTTCCCTGTGTGTCCTGTGATAAATCAATAACAAATATCTTCATTATCTTTTTGAAACTGTATTCATCTTATTATATATATATGAATCTTCTGTCAGTGAAATAAATACATATTTCCCGATTCATCAATATATGCAATCTATTATTCCAATCATCAGCCTCGCCTCTGAAAATACTTCCGTCTGACATGTAATCGTAAACTTTGACACATTATTGTCATTAATATCTATACTCTCAAGTATATAATCATTTGTAAATATCTGTAATGCCACTTACAAGTTTTACATATACCTTTTTCGCCAACAGGATACAATGTAATTGTCTCTCTTATACCATATACAGTCGAATATTCTTTTTATAAACTGTGGCTGTGTATTTGTGCCAACCTGTACGTAATACAGATACTGCGTCTTTTCGGAAGTTAAAATATAATACAGCTTTCCGTGGCTGAAACATGCTCTCTGCCTGCTGCTTACAACAGACATTCCATTAACCGAAAGTACCGCTTCTGTCTTTTTGTCACGTCCGGTTTTATCATATGAAACAAGCAAGTCTTTCTCATCTGTTCTTTCAATCATATAAAGACGGTTATTATAATACCATAAACCTCCGGTTACTCTGCTTTTATCAGACACAATGCATCACAATCCTGCGGTGAATTATGTTCACAATTAAGCTTAGTACAAAGAGGCATAACACTCTTATTAACCATATCAAAATAATACAAAAATCTTTCAGAGCCTGTAGATATTGCAGCATCACCTATAAAATAATACCTGCTTGGTGCCCGCCGCACTGCTATTACTCATATAATACTGAGTTGCATCATTATCAAACACGTAATCACTGTATTCATAATCAACATTTTCAGACGATCTGCCTTTATTTTGAACAGCCAACAAAATATCATTACCGCAAATGCCGGTATTAAATAAAAAGCTTCCTGCATCTTTTCACATTTCCTCACCATACATTAATTAAATTAATAATCACTATTTTCTGTTATCTTTCTGTACTTCCCAAAAATATTATAAATATTCTTCCTCTTTGACTGACTTACAGGAAGAACAGCTCCGTCCATTAACTCAACATGATAGATTATAGCTTGTATTTTTATGTATTTACAATTTACCAGATAAGACTGATGTGTCCTCACAAATGGCACTTTACTCAAATCAGCTTCTATATCACTAAGTTTGCCATAAAACTCAATTTTTTCATTGTCTGTTTTCACCATGCATATTTTTTCTTTTATCGCTGAAAAAATACTTTATTTCATCGGTCATTATATTCTTTATACTTTTATTTGAAATATAATTAAATATGTAGTCATCATTTTTATCGTCTCAGTCATCCCCTGCCACCTATATAATGTACCTCTCAAATAAACATATACTCACGAATTTGATTTCAACTTTTTGTTAGAAAATTTAAAATCTTTACTTATATTTAACACTTTTCGACATATTTTTGCAATACTTTTTGAATAAATTACAAGCTAATTGTAATAATCAATCAGTTTGCGGTCTTTTTATAATTTTCTTTATTGCAACTACAAATGCATCAACAAGAAAGATTGCAATAGCAATCGCTCCAGCTGCACCTATCGTATATACGAGACTTGATAATGCACCATCCATGTCTGACAGAAACAGATTATAGACGGTCTGATACATTCCTGCTCCGGAACGATAGTAAGAATTGCGGGAATAAGCATCGTCGTAACCGGTGTCTTTAATATTCTTGCAAGTATATGTGAAGCAACAGCAAGTACCAGCCCTGATACAAAAGTTGCCGTAAGCATTGTTGAAATTCTGTCTATATATAAGTAAACTGCCCAGCCTGCCATTCCAAGAACACCATTTATAAAAAGGGCACTTTTTTTTTTTAAGGTGCTTCCATTTATCACTGAAAACTGATAATTGCACAAAAGGCAAACATAATACTGCATAATCATCTCACAACACCTCCCATTATAAGAAATCCGACATACACCAAGCGCAATCCATTGCTGCACGGACAAATGATTCAAGAATTTTGCATTTCCAGCCGCATAATCTCCATGAAGTGTATCACGTATAGCATTGGTTATTGCGGCTTGGGAACAAGAACCATTATTCACCAACAATAACATGATTAAGGTGAAGCTGCGGATTAAATCTTACAAAAAAGCGATGCAATAACCGAAATAATCACGAAGAAATCAAATCCTGTATCAAATCATTAAATTCAGTTACTTTTCCAATATGCAGCCATCCGACAAGACATAGTCCCCACTATTCCTGTATAGAACATGTCTTGCCAGTTTCCTCCAAACATACCTGTAAAAAAAGCAACTCCAAGAATTATACATATATCTTTAAGCCACCATGGATATACATTTCTTTTCAGGTGTTTTATCTGATAAAAAGCCTCCTCAAGCGTAATTTCGCCTTTATAAAACTTTCTTTGAAATATCATTGACGCTTGCTATCATATTAAGATTAGTTGTGCTTTTTATTTACACGACGTACAACTGTAAGTGCGTCAATATCAGGGTCATCAAGAGAAATCATAAATCCAGTCGAAATAACAAACGCCTGTTGTTGTTTTAAGTCCTGACACTTTGAGAATATAATTTATTCTCTTCAACCCTGTAAATTTCAGCACCATTTTCAAGCATTACCGTTCCTGCTAATGCCGCCGTATCTATCAGTAATTTGTAATCCATATTTTCCATTAATTTCATCCTCTATTCTAAGCAGCCTGTTATACTTTGCGACTCTCTCACTTCTGCTTGGTGCCCCGCATTTTATCTGGCCTGCATTAAGGCCTACAGCAAAGGTCTGCAATAGTCGTATCTTCTGTCTCACCCGAACGATGCGATATAATCGCTTTATATCCGGCTTTGTGAGCCATCTTTACAGCTTCAATTGTCTCAGACACGGTTCCAATCTGATTAAGCTTGATAAGAATTGCATTGGCACATCCGCTCTCTATTCCTTTTTTACTTCTCTCAGTATTGGTGACAAATAAATCATCTCCTACAAGCTGACATTTGTGTGCAAGCCTGTTTGTAAGCATTTTCCAGCCTTCCCAGTCCTCTTCGTCTAGTGCATCTTCAATAGATATAACCGGATATCTGTCAACTATCTGCTCCCAGTGTATAACAAGTTCTTCAGGAAGTAAAAAGTATTTTTTTTGACTTAGGAAGCTCATATTCTCCGCACACACTTCTTCCCATTCACTTGCTGCCGCATCAACTGCAAGTGCAAAGTCTTTCCGGAATATATCCGGCTTTTTCTATTGCATTTACAATATAAGACAATGCCTCTTCATCACTTACAAGGTCAGGTGCAAATCCTCCCTCGTCTCCAACTGCTGTCGAATATCCGTCTTTTTAATATACTCTTCAAAGTGTGAAATACTTCAGCACACATACGAAAGCCCTTCCTGAAATTCCCGGCACCAACAGGCATTATCATAAATTCCTGCACATCAAGCGTATTACCCGCATGTGCACCACCGTTTAATATGTTCATCATAGGTACAGGCATAGTATCAGCTGCAATTCCACCAAACAGTCTGTAAGAGGAATCTTTAATGACGCAGCCGCAGCATGATGCTGCTATAGACACCGCAAGTATTGCATTGGCACCAAGTTTTTGACTTATCTTTTGTTCCGTCAGCTTTAATCATTGCCGCATCAATGGCATAAATATCACAAGATTCCATGCCCTTTAATGTGTCGTTAATAACTGTATTAACATTTTTACAGCATTAAGAACACCTTTTTTCCCATATACCTTTTTTTTATCATTATCTCTTAATTCCAGTGCCTCATATATACCTGTTGATGCACCACTCGGTGATATCCCATATCCTACACTTCCATCCGATAATTTTACACACGCTTCAACAGTCGGATTTCCTCTTGAATCAATACTTCTCTTGCAGTAACTTCTTCAATAATGCTTCTCCGATTTCATATATATGCACTCCTTAATTAACTGTTTTAATATGATTTTCAAAAGCATTATTCCCCAAAAAATCATTTATTAAACAGTGCATATTATTTTTAATCTAGTTCTGCTTTTCCTGTATATAATTCGTAATATCTTCCTTTCATTGCAAGAAGCTGCTCATGTGTTCCCCATTCTATAATTTCTCCATTCTCAGAACCATAATGGCATCCGCATTTCTTATAGTAGACAATCTATGTGCAATTACAAATGTAGTTCTGTCTGACATAAGTCTGTCCATTCCATCCTGAATCTGACGCTCTGTAATTGTATCAACTGAACTTGTCGCCTCATCCATTATAAGCACCGGTGCCTTGGATAATGCCGCACGGGCAATATTAAGAAGCTGCCTCTGGCCCTGACTGAGATTAGAGCCATCTCCCTCCAGCACAGTATCATATCCTTCTGACAAATGACAGTATAAAGTAATCAGCATTGGCAGTTTTTGCTGCCCTATAACCTCCTCATCAGATGCATCAAGCCTCCCATATCTTATATTCTCCATGACTGTTCCCCGTAAAAGATGTGTGTCTTGAAGTACAAGTGCTATATTCTTACGCAGTTCTTCCATATTTAATGTTCTTATATCCCTGCCGTCAAGCGTAATTCTGCCGTCCCATATTTCATAAAATCTTGTCAGCAGATTAGTTATTGTTGTCTTTCCTGCTCCTGTTGAACCTACAAAAGCAATCTTTGTCCCTTTTTCGCAACAAGACTTATATGTTTTAATACAGGAGTATCTTTTCTATATCCGAATGTAACATCATCCATGACAATCTCACCTTTCACATTGTCAGGAATATCACTGTTACATCTTCCTCTTCCATATCACATATATCAAACACTCGCTCTGCACCGGCAAGTGCAGAAAATATTGTATTCATCTGCATTGTAATCTCATTAATCGGTCTTGAAAATTGTCTTGCATAAGTTACAAATATCGTAAGTCCTCCGATGTCAAAGCCTTTAAGCACACATAAAATACCGCCAATCATAGCTGTAAGCGAATAATTGACCTGTCCGAGATTTCCTACAACAGGTCCCATAATTCCACCAAAACTGTGCTTTTATCTGCTTGTCTTTCAAGTCATAATTATATTTTCTAAAATCTTCCACTGCCTGTTTTTTCATGGCAGAAAACCTTGACAACTCTCTGGCCGCTTATTGTCTCCTCTATACACCTGTTTAGGGCACCGAGCGACTTCTGCTGTGCTGCATAATACTTTCTGCTTCGTGACACAAGAAATCTGCCGGAATAAATAATAACAGGTGTCATGACAAATGTTATTAATGAAAGCCACATATTGGTATATATCATCATCGCAAATGTTCCGACGAGCGTCATTATTCCGGAAAAACAGCTGCACTGCCGTGTTGTTTAACATCTCACCTACAACATCAACGTCATTAGTATACCTGCTCATCAGATCGCCCTTGCTGTTCATATCAAAAAATGATACCGGAAGCTTCTGCATATGTACGAATAAATCACGTCTTATAGCAAGCATTGCTCTCTGCGACACTTTTTAACATAAGTCTTGCCTGGAAATATGTTGCCAGAACTCCCAGAAGATAAACCGATGCCATAACAACGAGTGCCATCGCCAGACTCTTTATACCACCATTTTCATTAAATCCTATAATATAATTATTAATCACAGGTCTTAACATATACGATGCCGCAAGCGTACTGGCTGTACTCGCGAGAACACAACACAATGCACCAGCCAGCTGCAGTTTTGTCTCTTTCATATAAGAAAAAAGACGGATTATCGTATTTTTAGTATTCTTGGGTCTTTCTTTCTTTTTTCCCATAGACCCGCCGGTTCCTTTCATGGCTCCGGTAACTCCGCCCATTGGTGGCATATTACCCCACCTCCTTACTTATCTGGATATCAAATATTTCCTTATATAAAGGACATGTCTTTAAAGTTCTTCATGTGTTCCAAATCCCTTTACACATCCATTATCCATGACAAGAATCTCATCAGCTTCCATAACTGATGTAATTCTTTTGTGCAATAATTATCTTTGTCATATCTGAATACTTTCCATATAATACATTTCTTATATATTTTTCAGTTGCAGTATCAACCGCACTTGTCGAATCGTCAAGAATCAATATCTTAGGATGCTTTAATAAGGCTCTGGCAATACAAAGTCTCTGCTTCTGTCCACCGACACATTAGAACCACCTTGTCCAAGCTGTGTATTATATCCTTCTTAAAGCCTCTTATAAACTTATCAGCCTGTGCGTCTGCCGCTGCCTGTGCAATCGTTTTTTCATCTGCATTTTCATTGCCCCACCTGAGATTTTCATAAATATCTCCCGAAAACAGCGTATTTTTCTGAAGTACCATGCCTATACCATTTCTTAAATTATCAAGCGAATACTCTTTGACATTAACTCCATCCACACATACTTCACCCGCATCAACATCATAAAGACGAGAAATAAAGGGACACAAGTGTAGTCTTGCCGCTTCCTGTCGGACCGATAATCCCCAGTGTCTGTCCTGCTTTTACATCGAAGCTTATATTCGACAAGACATTTTCTTCACTGTTCTTATAATATCTGAACGACACATTTTTAAATGATATATTTCCATCCTCAACTTTTCTTTCCTTATATAATGCGTTATCATCTGTCAGGTCGATCTCTTCTTCAAGCACCTCTCTTACTCCTTCTAAATGATGCGACTGCTCTTGCCCAATTTAAAAAAATACGATTGAAAGCATCGTAAGGCTTCCCATAATCTGGACTATATAATTAGTAAATGCCGTAAGGTCGCCCACCCTGCATCCTCCCACCTTATAATCATGTTGCCGCTAAACCATACAACAGCAACGGTCGTAGCATTGAGTGCAAGCGTCATGACAGGCTGATACTTAATCATAATATTCATGGCGTGGATATTTTATCAAACAAGTCCTTATTATGCTCATCAAAACGCTTTTTCATAATCTTTTCTCACAAATGACTTAATAAGCCTTATGTTGACAAGCCCCTCCTGAACGCACGAATTAAGACAGTCAATGCTGTTTTGCAAAGCCTTGAATCTTGAAATGCCCTTTTCATTATTATAATAATAGAAATAACAAGTACAGGAACGACAATTATAAATACAATAGCAAGCGATGGACTTATTACAAAATGCCATAGTTATTGCAACCTATAAGTATTCCCGGAGACCAGCGCACGCCCGAGTGTCTGCATTATCATATTCTGAATCTGCGTAATATCATTGGTAAGCCTCGTAATAAGCGACCCTGTTGAAAACTTATCTATATTGTTAAATGAAAAACTTCTGCATCTTTTCAAATAAATCCATACGCAGGTCAGCACCAAAATTCATGCTGCATTAGCTGCAAACCATGCACCAAGCACGCCTCAACCGCCATACATACTGCCACTAAAACCATGACAAGCCTGATTCTTGTTATATATCCTACATCATGACTGGCTGCTCCGACATTAATAATCTTTGACAACAGCCATGGCAGGATAATCTCACCCGCAAATCTCAACCAGCATAAAAATCGGTCCTAAAATATAATAATAAACATATGGTTTTTATATATTTTAAAAATAGTTTCATAAATGCCTCTTTTCTTTTCTATATTCATTTCTTATACACTCATACTATATAGTTATAGTATATAGTATGTTACTTGAAAATCAACCATATTATTTCTCTTTTACATTGTTGTTTTTTTATAACTTGTGCTAATATATTAATGAGTCGTTATTTTAAAGAAAATGCATCAGCTTTATTCACTATATTTTATTTTAAATACTTTTAAAAAGAACCGACCTTTATGGCGGTTACATAACAAACTGTTCTGACAGATTGTATTAGTCAAAGTATTTATTCTGATGTCAGACATTCATGCTGCTAACAAGCCTTGATGTCTCTTTAATTTTAGCGTTCATTTTATCCCTATATTTAATTAAAAAGAAGAAAGTCCTTTCATCATCATGAGGCATATTGCGTCAAAAAGATGCACATTGGGACTTTGCTTCGCAAAACAGGAGGCAATCCTCTCCTCGCTTGAGGTGCTGGATTTTGCTTCGCAAAACAAGGAGGATATTATGAATTTAAGGAAACACAAAATTTTTAGTCGAGCTTGCGTTAATGGTCGCAATTATTATCGTTATGGCTCTCACACCACTCGGTTATATTAAAACACCGGGACTTTCTGTAACACTTTTGACTATTCCGGTAACTGTCGGTGCCGTAATGTTAGGTCCTGCCGGCGGTGCGGTATGCGGTGCGGCTTTTGGTCTCACAAGCTTCTACCAGACTTTCGGCATGAGTGCATTCGGTTCTGTACTTCTTACAATCAATCCGTTTGGAACATTTATCACTACAGTTGTAATGCGTGTACTTGAAGGCTGGCTTACAGGTCTTATATTCAAAAAAGCACTCCGTCAATCAAAAGCACCCCACAAAGGCATCATTTTACATTACCAAGTCTTGTATGCCCTCTTCTTAATACTCTGCTTTTCATGAGTTCACTTGTAATATTCTTTTACAACACTGAGTATATACAGGCTTTGCTCAGGCATTTGGTGCCACAAATCCATTTATGTTCGTAATCGCATTTGTCGGAGTTCAGGGTGCTATTGAAGCCGTAATCTGTTTTGTTGTAGGAAGCATTTTAACACGCACGCTTTACAAGATTTTAAAAGCAGGAGGCGTTAAAATGAATCAGCAAAATCTGTTCTTTAATGAAATTGATGTAAACACTGCAACCAACGGCACACTTGGATTTAAACTCGGTCATGCAGCAGACAATAAAGCCAAAACCGGTGTATCGGTAATATACTTTCCTGACGAGGGGTGCAAAGGTTGGCTGCGATATAAGCGGCAGGCCTGCCCTCAAGAGAGACCCCTCTTACAATGCCGCTCACAGCTGACAATCCAGTAAATGCAATCGTTTTTCAGGCGGCTCAGCATATGGACTTGCCGCATCAGATGGTGTAATGAAATGTCTTGAAGATAATGGTATCGGATATGATACCGGCGTCGCTAAGTCCGCTTGTATGCCAGTCATGCATATTCGACCTTGGTTATGGTAATTCGCATGTCCGCCCCTGACTACAAAATGGGTTACGAAGCATGCACAAACGCACTTAACCGCTCATCTGCTGATTTTACAGCCGGTGATTCCGTTGAAGCAAAAAATCATGAAACATCAGAGATTATCGGCAATGTCGGTGTCGGTACAGGTGCAACCGTCGGTAAAATCGGAGGCATGAATTACGCACAGAAATCAGGTCTTGAATACATTCTGTGAGAGTCGGAAAACTCACACTCACAGCCATTGTTGTCGTCAATGCACTCGGTGACATTTTCAATCCCAAAACAGGAGAAAAATCGCCGGATTCCACAAACCTGACCGTTCAGGCTTTGCCGACAGCATAACAGCAGCACTCCACAATATGCTGCCAAAAGACCCATTTTTACGGAAATACAACAATCGGTGCAATTATAACAAATGCTGAATTTTCAAAAGCCGAGATGGGTAAAATCGCTTCAATGACACGAAATGCCTACGCAAGATGCATCAATCCTGTAGGCACAATGGCAGACGGCGATACAATATATGCTGCAAGTATTCCATCCGGTAATGAGCCTGTGAAAGCAGACATTAATATTGTAGGAACTCTCGCAGCCGAAGTTATGTCAGCAGCCATTTTAAAAGCAGTTAAATACTCACATATTCCTGATGAAGAATATTTAAAAACATTTAAATAATTGCCACAAAAAATCATGCCGGCTTTCAAAACTACCGGCATGATTTTCTTGTTATAAATTATCTGAATACAGACTATAATTATTTTATACAATTTCGTAAACCAATTTAATATCTATGTTAATTACACAGAAATGGAGATTTTATGAAGAACAGACAAATAAAATAATTAATAAAA
>VOFH01002760.1_pt1 | contig 12928 bp, 21 predicted proteins | sample 5384091 | NCBI WGS metagenome assembly VOFH01 (sample SAMN12384727, study PRJNA508395) | human gut metagenome | isolation source: healthy gut G | host: Homo sapiens
CAGCAAAGAAAGAACTCTATATTGTTTCAGGAGCAGGACACGCACTAGCATTTTCAAAAGATATGGAAGAGGGAAACGAAGAATCAAAAATTTCATAAATAAATATAAGACGATCTAAAATAAGAAGAACCATTCCGTATAAATGATTTTTACAGAATGGTTCTTGTATTATAAATTACCTAAAAAAAACCTATTTTAAGATCATAAGATAACTTTCCGGCGCTGTGTGATCTTGATTTCTTTCAGAATTCTAAAATTAGATTTTACAGCGAACTGTTTTACATATTCACGGTTTTCTTGTATACATAATGATTGTTCCTTCAGGTCCAAGAACTCTTTTGGCAAATGGAAAGAACTTCTCATAAACCTCACGAATCTCCGCTTCTGTCTTCTGGCCAGTCGCATAAGGCATCTCCGTAAAGATTTCATCAAAAGGATAGTCATGGGTAAATGTAAAACAATCCTTATTGATATAATGAACGATCTGGTCTGCAAGATTTGTGTTATAGATTGCTTTCTCAATGGCTTCTGGAGAATGATCGATACCATAAGAAGTATTCCCTTTTACAACCTTCTGACGCTCGATCAGCATCGTACCAACCCCACAGAAAGGATCAAGAATCTGCGCATCCGGGATCATGTAATCTTTGGCAAGTTCCACAAGTAAAGCAGCATTGACTGGTTTGATACTTGTTGGAATGAACTCCTCGCGGTAACTAAAACGACGATCAACGATCGTATTTAATTTCACTAATAAATAATAATCCCCAGATTTTACCTTCGATCATACGGATCTCAAATTCATAATGAGACGTAGAATTTCTTAATTTATGTGCTGTCAGCTCTTCTAATTTCGAAGCAACTTTCTTCGCAAATTTGGAACGTTCAGAAAGTCCCATACGGCTTTTCACCCGATTCGGAAATATAAAAGGAAAATCCCCTTCATGAGTATTTTCTAATAATGCCATTAAATTCGAACCAGCGATCACGGATGCAGCAACATCAGCATCAGGTTTACATGAAACCATGCCTGGAATCTGAAATAACAATTCATTGTATGTGCGGATTGGTAATAAACGATTCAGATGATTTGTCTTTACACGCACGCCCATTTTTGAAGAAGCAGCTGAAGATTCTTCCATCAAGGCAGCAGTAATTTCCGGGTGTAATGGGTTAGTGCGGAAAATACAATGAAATGTTGGCATACTGCCTAAAAATCTATTTTCTTAAATGGTTCGATAGTATTGATCAGTTCAGAAGAGTGCATGAAGTTCATGTTCTACATGCTTTTTTCTCATCGTCAGAAGCTTCATAAAGAGATAATTCTTCATAACGTTTTCGAAAACATCCACATAAGGAGCCGCATTTAAAGATTTTAAAGCAGTTAAATAAGCCTCTTTTTACAAAGCGTGTATCTTCTGTCTGATAAGCATGAAATACAGCATCGCTTTCAGAAGAAAGTGCCAGATCACCGATCAAAAGAGCAGCATTTTTCTTGTTTTGCATCTTCATTTTCTAAAAAATACGGATAAGTCCAGATCACCATCATGGATCCAAGACAACAAAAGTTCTCTTTTAGAAGAATCCTTGATCTCCTGACGCAGGGAACTTAAAGACTGACGTACTTCGATATTTTGATTTAATCTTTTACATAAACGATTGATCATATATACATTCCTTTTCTAAATAATGTGTATAAGGAAAAGTCCTTAAAAACTATAAAAACAGTATACCTTATTGAAATAATTTTTGCAAAAAAGTGAAAATCATGCTATAATAATATGTAAACAAGAGAATAATAGGTAAGGAAGTATATGAAACATATAACGATCAAGAGAGCAGAGCAGGCAGATGTCGATGCGATCATGCAATTGATGCAAGAAGCAGTGGATACTGTGAAGGTTTCCGATTGGTTTCTGCCAGATAACAGACAATATATAGAAGAACACATAAGCGACCGGGGATTTACATTGAAGGCTTTATCAAGTAAAAAACTGATATAAGATTAATCAATAGTTATGAGGGTTATGAGTCAAAATTTTGACTCATAGCCCTTATCTGCATTATACAAAAGATTTTAGGCATGTCAAATAAACCTGTCTAAAAACACAGATTTTTAATACATATATTTTTCTAATCGTTCTTCAAAAATATATCTAATTGTGCACGGATCTGGCTCCAGTCTCTTCTGCGACCAGTCCATTTTTTTGTAATGTCCATCGTTGCCAAATAAAGCATTTTTAATAAGCTGTCATCAGTTGGAAATACAGTTTTGCTTTTTGTCACTTTTCGCAACTGACGATTGAATCCTTCGATGGCATTTGTTGTATAAATAAGTTTTCTAACCTGTTCTGGATATTTAAAATAAGTAGCCAGTGTTGCCCAGCGTTCGCTCCATGATTTATAGATTTTTGGATATTTTGAGTTCCATCTTTTCTCCGAAATCTTCAAGATTTTCTAAAGCGATCTCTTCCGTTGGTGCAGCATAGACTGCCTTTAGGTCAGCCATTACTTTTCGATTGTCTTTATAAGATACATATCTTGTGGTATTTCGTAGCTGATGAATGATGCACTGTTGTATCTCTGTCTGGGGAAATACAGCTTCGATTGCCTGTGGAAATCCTGTCAGTCCATCCACACATGTGATCAGAATATCTTCAACGCCACGATTTTTCAGCCCATTGATGATAGAAAGCCAAAATTTAGCACTTTCATTATCACCCACATACATTCCAAGGACTTCTTTTTTACCATCCATGTTGACCCCAAGAGCGATATAAACAGCACGTTTTACAATTCGGCCTTCACTTCGCACATGATAGTGGATTGCATCCATATAAACAACTGCATAGACTTCTTCCAAAGGTCTTTCCTGCCATTCTTTTACGATCGGAAGGATCTTATCTGTAATTCTGCTGATCGTACTGTCTGATATATCAATGTCGTAGAGTTCTTTCATGTGAGATTCAATATCTCCGGTCGTCATGCCTTTTGCATACATGGAGAGAATCTTTTCCTCCATGTCCTGGGTAACAGTATTCTGATATTTTTTGATTAATCTGGGTTCATATTCGCCATTACGATCACGAGGAACAGCGATTTCCATATCCCCATAACTAGTATGCATGGTTTTCCCAGAATGACCATTGCGACTGTTATCGGTATCTTTATTGCGGTAATCGTATTTGGAATACCCCAGTTCCTCATTAAGTTCTTCATCCAGAGCACCTTCAAGGATCACTGACATCATATCACGCATGATTGCATTAACATCTGTTCCATTTTTTACACTGATATCATTGTCCTTTAAATATCCTTGCATTAATTGTCTTAATGCTGCTTTTTGTGGTGTGTCTCCTTTTCTTCTTCCACATAATAAAAAACCTCCAAACTGAGTAATATTATCTTACATCAGTTTGAAGGTTTACAATCGGATAATAACATAAAATATGAACATTCGTCTGTGTCTCCTCATGCCATGCGTTTGCCTCGACGGCGGAATCGCATGAACACCAAGCTCTTTCCCAAGTCTTACAGCTTCCGGAATGGAATGTGTTGATTCGTGGTCAGAGATTGCAATATAATCAAGCCAATACGTTTCGCATAAGGAATGATCTGGTCAACACGCATAGCACCATCAGATAAAACGGTGTGACAATGTAAGTCTGCTTTTATATAAAAATACCTCCAAAATATTTATTCCATTTTCTTTAAGATCGTTAAAATATTAGATAATGACTGATGAAATAATTCCTGATCTTCTTTTGACAGTGATTCAAAACGTTTGGAAAGGTATTCTTTGACAAGCGCTTTTTCCTGAAGGATCAGCTGGTTTCCTTTCTCTGTGAGTTTTACATAAACCATTTTTCTGTTTTCATCACTTCTAAAACGTGTGACATACTCATCCTTCACAAGTGGAGAAACGGCTCTTGTAGCCTGTTCCTTAGATGATGCCAGATAAGAAGATAACTGTGACATATTCAATGAACGACCTCAGACAGTGCAAATAAGATAAGAATCTGTGTTTTGGTAAGATCCATGGAAGGTATGTCGAGCGTGTTTAAAAGAAATTTCTGACAGATTGGAAAAATTTCAAAAAAGTGCAGAAACATCATTCAATGTAAATCCCTCTCTTTCGATGTTTGTCTAACTAAAAGTATACCACTTTATGAATAAAAATCAATAATCAACAAAAATCAATATTTGACAAAAGTCAAATAAAAAAGATAAAATAGGAGAAACACTATAAAATGACCTTGATCAAAGGAGGTAACCTATGAGTGAAACAACAACACAGATGCAGGATTTTCTGACACGCCAGGCGAAAGTCTGCCATGATAATTGTGAGATAGAGAAAGATCTGTACAAAGAGTTGGGAGTGAAACGAGGACTCAGAGATGTCGATGGAGTCGGCGTTCTTGCAGGTCTTACGAATATATCCTGTATTCAATCCAGTGAGATGATCAATGGAGAGAAAGTACCTTGTGAAGGAAAGTTATTTTATAGAGGATATAATATATATGAATTAGTCGATGGATTTATGAAGAGAGGCGAATTTGGATTTGAAGAAATCACCTATCTTTTACTATTTGGAAAACTGCCGGATGAAAAACAATTGAAAGAATTCAGAGAAATTTTGGCACAGAGTATGACACTTCCAAAGAATTTCACAAAGAGATGTTATTTTAAAGGCACCATCGAAAGACATTATGAACACGTTGACAAAGAGCATTTTAACACTGGCATCGTATGATGATAAAGCATCTGATATTTCTATGGAAAATGTATTAAGACAATGTCTGATGTTGATCAGTGTTTTTGCCGATGATGGCAGTTTATGGATATCATGGTTACAATCATTACGTCAATGATGACAGCCTGTACATCCATCGTCCAGATCCAAACTGTTCCATGGCAGAAAATATTTTAAGAATGCTGCGTCCAGACAAATCTTATACAGAATTGGAAGCCAGAGTGTTAGATATTGCACTCGTTCTTCATATGGAACATGGAGGAGGAAATAACTCAACATTTACAACCCATGTCGTGACATCTTCAGGATCAGATACATATTCAGTGATCGCAGCTGCACTTTCATCATTGAAAGGTCCCAAACATGGAGGAGCGAATATCAAAGTTGTTGAGATGATGCAGGATTTAAGAAAAAATGTGGATGATATCAGTGATGAAAGTCAGGTAGAAGAATACTTAAGAAAACTGCTGCACAAAGAAGCATTTGACCAAAAAGGACTGATCTATGGAATGGGGCATGCAGTATATAGTATTTCAGATCCAAAGAGCGCAGATTTTCAAAGCTTTTTGTAAAGAAACTCCCTTGCAAAAGAAAGAGAAAAAGATTTCGAACTCTATTCTATGATTGAAACATTGGCACCAAAAAGTAATCGCAGATGAACGAAAAATCTACAAAGGGGTCAGTGCAAATGTCGATTTCTACAGTGGATTTGTGTATAGTATGTTAGATATCCCATTGGAATTGTTCACACCGATCTTTGCGATGGCAAGAATCGTTGGATGGAGTGCCCATCGTTTGGAAGAATTAACAAATGTGGATAAGATCATTCGTCCTGCGTATCAGAGTGTACAAGATGAGAAAGAATATATTGAGATGGAAGATCGATAAAAAGAGGATTCCCTCTTTTTATGCAAAAAAATAAGCTTATAAAATGAGGAAAACCGGAGACGAGGAGGGTCTCCGGTATTATGAAAAAGTATGAAAAAAGTTTTAGCTAAGTAAGTTTGTTTGTTACTTGCTATGGTTTTAGTATACTCAGTAAATGTGAAAGAATTGTGTCTAAAAATGATGAATTTATGTTTTTGGTCATATTTTGAGAAATTCAGTGATTCCATATGCAACTCCGTCCTTGTCATGATGTTTTGTGATAAAGGTCGCAGCATCCTTACATTTTGAAGAAGCATTTTCCATGGCAATTCCGATACCAGCTTCTTTTTAACAGATCAATGTCATTATCACCATCACCAAAGGCAGCGGTTTCTTCAGGTTTTAGATTCAAATATTCCCGAATAAAACGAAGTCCGGAATGTTTTCCGGCATCTTTATGAGAAATCTCGATCAGCTGCGAAACAGAAGAAGTAATATAGATCTCATCACAATTATATTTAAGTTCATTCCAAATGAGCTGCTTTTGCTGCTCGCCAGAGACAACAATATCCATACTGTCAATATGATCAATATGTTCTCGAATAAAAGAAATAATATCATCAATAGGGAATTCTTGTAGATTGGATGTAAGGAATTGCTTGTGGAGTTGTACCATAGGAAACAGGATCTTCCACATAAGCTTTCAGGGCATAAGCTTTTGCCATCAATAAAAACTTCAAGGGCAGTCTCATGCTGTTTAGCAATCTGAATTATACATTCAACGGAAGCAGGTGTCATCTTATATTCATGAAGACAGGTGCTTGTAGAATATGGTAAATGGCAGCACCATTAGAAGTAATTGCATATTCAATTCCAGGCACAGCAAGAACATCTTTAGGCAGCGTATCAAAAGAACGTCCACTTGCGATCACAATGTGAACACCATTTTCAATTGCATGACATAAAGCATTATAATTTCCGTCAGAAAGCCGTCCACTTGCATTTAATGTTGTACGGTCAAGATCAAGTGCAATACATTTTATATTCATAAGAAACCTCCAGATTTCGCATTTGTTATACATAGTCGATATTGTGTAATATATTTTACACATATGAAAATATTGTATCTTTTCTTTGAAACAATTACAATATACGAAAGGAGGAAAATAAAAAATGGGAATGACAACATTATGCTATATAGAAAAAGATAACAAATATCTGATGCTGCATCGCATCAAGAAAGAACATGATATCAATAAAGATAAAATGGATCGGAGTCGGTGGTCATTTTGAACATGGAGAAAGCCCGGAAGACTGCATGTTTCGTGAAGTTATGGAGGAAACAGGACTAACCCCATTGTCATATAGATTTTGTGGGATCGTCACATTTTTTGTCCGATATGGGAACTGAAAAGAAGCATGGGAATATATGTGTTTATACCATATCGAAGAATTCAAAGGCGAGATCAAAGAATGTGATGAAGGAGTACTAGAATGGGTAGACAAAGAAAAATATTAGACGTTGATCTGTGGGAAGGTGACAGGTTATTTCTACGTTATATGCAGGAAAGAAGACCATTTTTTCGTTAAAATTGGTATATGAAGAAGGAAATCTGGTGCAAGCAGTCGTAGATGGAAAAGACTTGGAATTTTTGATATCTTAGATGAAAATGGAAACAAAACAGGAAAAATCAAAGAGAGATCTTTGGTCCATGAAGATGGAGATATCCATGGAACTGTGCATATCTGGATCAGAAGAAAAACAGAAAAAGGATATGACTTGTTGTTACAAAAACGAAGCAAAGAAAAGACTCCTTTCCAGGTTGCTACGACATCTCATCCGCAGGTCATATCAGCGCAGGCGATGAGCCTCTGGAATCTGCAATCAGGGAGTTAAATGAAGAATTAGGAATTAAGGCAGAAAAAAGAACAGTTAAAAGAAATAGGAATTCATACAGGAATTATGAACGGAAACTTCCACGGAAGAGAATTTAAAAATCATGAGATCAGCAGAGTCTATATTTACGAAGAACCCATTGATATTACAGAATTGAAACTGCAGAAAGAAGAAGTTGAAGAAGTAAGATGGATGGATTCAGAGGAAATTGCTTAAGAAGGTTAGAAATGGGGAGATTAAGAATTGTTTGTTTGAGGATGAAATTGTGATTTGTAGTTGATGACAGAAATTAAAATTGTACAAAACCAATAATCTATAGAATTTCAATCAAACCACTGTTATAATAAATAAAATTAATGAAATAGTATCAATAAAAAAGAGGGAATACATCATGAAGAAGTTAATATTAATCGTAATGCTATCATTATGTACAGTAACGATCACAAGTCGTCCAGTACAGACTTATGCATATACAGAAGAGCAAAAACAACAGGCGAAATCATCATGGCTTTCTGCACATGGTTATCCACCAACAAGGGCAGGAGCAGAGCAAGCTTATCAGGATTATATGGATGGAAAGATTGATGTGCCAGAGGCTGATGCATATCTTGGAAGAAATAAGCAGACGAAAATAGAAGAAAAGAAGAACAGCACTTCAACTACGAATAAAACAAGTCAAAAGACAGGATCAGAAGATACAACAGATACTAAAAATACAGACACAAAGAATACAGATACAAAGAATACAGAATCACAGACATCTGCTACAAGCGAAACAACAACGACTACTACAGAAAAAACAGTAACAACAGAAACGAAAGAACAGCAGAAACAAAAAAAAGAAGAGAAAAGAAACAGGAGCAGAAAAAAGAAAAGAAGAAGCATATGACAGGAATTACAATTGCGATTGCGGCAGTTGCAGTTTTTGCGATTTTAGTATTGATCATGCGTAAGAAAATGTAAAAACGACTTGACAAAAAGTGAGTTAGTGCTATTTTATAAATAAATTACATAACGTCTTCAGGGCAGGGTGCAAGTCCTACCGGCGGTTATAGCCCGCAGCCTTATATGGCATGACTTGGTGAGATTCCAAGGCCGACAGTACAGTCTGGATGGAAGAAGATTTAAGAAGTGATATTGATCATCATGTCCTGGGTTTTTTATAATTCCAGGATTTTTATTTCAAAAAGAAATATCAAGATATCAAAAAAAGGAGTTCCTGAAGAATTAGAACAAAGATCAGGAGCTCCTTTTTATCTTTCTGATTTCAATACCAATCAAAACCAACCTCCCAAAATCAAAAGAACCTGAAGGGAAGGGAGAAAAATATTTGAAAGAAGAATATATGCGGCGTGCGATCGAACTTGCCAAGAAAGGCTGTGGATATACCAATCCAAATCCTTTAGTCGGAGCAGTGATCGTAAAAGATCAAAGGGTTATTGGGAAGGATATCATGAGAAGATCGGCGGATTACATGCAGAGAGAAATGCCTTAAAAAACTGTATAGAAGATCCTGAGGGAGCTGAGATTTATGTAACATTGGAGCCATGTTGCCATTATGGAAAAACACCACCATGTACGGAAGCATTGATCAGCGGGGATTAAGAAAGTATATGTCGGGAACTTAGACCCTAATCCAAAAGTGGCAGGAGGCGGGATCAAAATCCTGAATGATCATGGCATAGAAACAGAAACAGGAATCCTTGAAGAAGAGTGCAGACAGTTAAACGATATATTTTTTTCACTATATTCAAAATGATATTCCATATACAGCGTTAAAATACGCAATGACATTGGATGGAAAGATCGCAACAGCAACCGGTGAATCCAAATGGATCACAGGAGAAGAAGCCAGAAGACATGCACATACATTACGACACCAGTATGCAGCGATCATGGCAGGGATCGGTACGGTTTTAGCAGATGATCCGATGTTAAATGCACGGATCGAACATGGAATGATCCAATTCGTGTGATATGTGATTCAAACTTAAGGATTTCGGAAGGATCAAATATCGTAAAAAACCAGCCAGAGAAATTCCAACGATCATTGCTACCATAAAGTGAAGATCAAGAAAAAATTGCAAAATTAGAACAAAAAGGATGCAAAATCTTAAAAACGTCAGAACAAGACGGAAAGGTCAATGTCAAAGAAGTTTTAAAACAGTTAAGAAATATGGAAATTGACAGTGTTTTAGTTGAGGGTGGTGGAATCTTTGAATGAATCCTTGATCAAAACGACTGTGTTCACAAAGTTTCGCCTATATTGCTCCAAAATTATTTGGAGGAGAAAAGTGCCAAAACACCTGTAGAAGGCAAAGGGATCAGAAAGGATCCAAGAAGCTTTGGTATTTGATGAATTAAAAGGCAACACCACTTGGAAATGACATATTACTGGAAGGAAGGTGAGATCATGTTTACCGGAATCGTAGAAGAATTAGAACAGTCATATCCCTAAAAGCGAGGAAGCAAAGCAGCAGTCCTTACGATCAAAGCAAATGTTATTTTGAAGATCTTAAATTGGGAGACAGCGTAGCAGTTAATGGTGTCTGCCTGACAGCGACTCACATTAGCGGCAATACATTTCAGGCAGACGTGATGAATGAGACATTCAACCGAAGCAGTCTTGGAAGTTTAAAAAAGGGATCTGTCGTCAACTTAGAGCGAGCGATGGCAGCCAATGGAAGGTTCGGAGGTCATATGGTAGCGCAGGCCATGTGGACGATACAGGGGAACTTGTTAGTATAAAAACAAGATGATAATGCTGTATGGTTTACGATCAAAGCCCCAGAAAATATCATGAAATACTGTATTGAAAAAGGATCGATCGCACCCTCGATGGAATCAGCCTGACGATCGCTAAGTTGTTGATGATACCATTTCCGTATCCATGATCCCACATACCATAAAAAATACCAATTTTGGATATAAAAACCAGGAGATATAAGATCAATCTGGAGAATGACATGGGTTGGGAAATATATAGATAAACTGCTGCATTTTTGATCAGCAGCAGGAAACAAACGACAACATACAAACAGCACCTTAACAATGGAAATGTTAAGAAATGCTGGATTTTAATAAAAACGAGGAGGGAAAAGACAAGATGAGCGATGTAGTATGCGAAGTAATCGCACAGCTTCCAACAAAATATGGAACATTTGAGGCACATGGGTATGTAGACCAGAGAAGTGGGGGAAACATCATGTAGCACTGGTCAAAGGAGATATCGCAGACGGAGAACCAGTTTTATGCCGTGTGCATTCTGAGTGCCTGACTGGGGACTTTTGGATCTCTACGCTGTGATTGTGGAGAACAGCGAAGCCGTGCAATGCGTCAGATCTGAGAAAGAAGGACGAGGGGTTTTCTTATATATGCGTCAAGAAGGACGAGGAATCGGATTGATCAATAAACTGAAAGCTTATTACAGGAACAGGGGAATGGATACAGTAACTTAGCTTCTCTTGGATTTAAAGATGATGAACGAGATTACAGTGCAGGAGCCATGATCTTACAGGATCTGGAATCAAAAAACTACGACTGATGACAAACAATCCAACCAAAATTGACGGATTAAATGAATATGGACTCGAGATCGTAGAACGAGTACCGATCAGATGCCAATCAATCCATTTGATAAATATTATATGCAGACAAAGCAAAAAGAAAATGGGACACATGACAACATACGAAGTTTAAATTAACAGAAAATTAAAAAATTAAGGTCCCAGGGACCTTAAGATTAACGAAATTAACGAAGAAAAAAGGAGTAATTAAAATGAGAGTATTAGAAGGTAAATTAGTAGCAAGCGGATTAAAAGTAGGAATCGTAGTAGCAAGATTCAATGAATTTATCGTATCCAAATTAGTATCCGGAGCTTTAGACGGATTGAAAAGACATGATGTGAAAGAGGAAGATATCGATATCGCATGGGTACCAGGAGCTTTTTGAGATTCCACTGATCGCAGACAAGATGGCAAAAAGCAAAAAATACGATGCAGTGATCTGTCTTGGAACAGTGATCAGAGGAGCAACAAGCCACTATGACTATGTGTGCAACGAAGTATCAAAGGGAATCGCACAGGTATCATTAAATACAGGAATTCCAGTTTTATTCGGAGTTGTTACAACAGAAAATATCGAGCAGGCAATAGAAAGAGCCGGAACAAAAGCCGGAAACAAAGGATATGACTGTGCATTATCTGCAATCGAAATGGTACAGCTGATCAAAAGAAGTAGAAGCATAAAAAGAATCAGAAATTAAAGCAGGAAGTTAGTATGGAACAATATTATTTAGGATTTGACGCAGGAACACAAAGTGTAAAAACAGCAGTTTATGATATTGATATGAACCTGATTGTGCAGGATACCAATGCAACAATCTTAAATTATCCACATCCGGATGATGGGGAAATGGATGCAGACCAGTATCTTCATGCAACGGTTGCAGGGATCAGAAACTGCGTTACAAAGATGAAAGAAAAGAATCTGGATCCAGACAACATCCGCTCTATTTTTGAGATGGGATCATCTGCGGATTGTCGGTGTTGGGATAAGGACTGCCATGCGATCACACCTTACATCAATTATCTGGATTCCAGAACAAAAGAAGATGTTGAGGAACTAGCATCCCATCATTATGAGATCTGGGCAAAAGAGACTGGAAATCCTCAGCCAAACTGTATGTTTCCAGCGATGTTTGCACGTTGGATGATGAACAATTGTGAGAGGGCTTTAAAGAAAAAGGCAGAAAATTCATGCACAATGCCCCCATATATCCTGGCCAATCTTGCAGGACTGTCTGCAGAAGATGCATTTATTGACTGGGAACAATGTCTGATGGGGACTAGGATGTAACAGAGAAAAATGGTCCAAAGAACAATTAGAGATCCTTGGAATTCCAATGGAAATGATGCCAAAGATTCAAAACCATGGGATATCATTGGAACATTATCAGAGACATTTGCAAAAGAAACCGGATTGAAACCAGGAATCCCAATCTGTGCGGGAGCCGGAGATACGATGCAGTCTATGATCGGATGCGGAGTGATCAAACCAGATCAGGCAGCCGATGTAGCAGGAACATGTGCGATGTTTTGTATCGCAACCGATGGAATCAATGAAGAATTAAGCAAACCAGAAAATGAACTGATCTTTAACAGCGGAACTTTAGAAAATACATACTTTTATTGGGGATTCATAAGAACCGGTGGATTAGCACTTCGTTGGTATCGAGATAATGTATGCAACGAAGCAGGAAATGGAGCATATTTTGATGAATTAAATGAGAAAGCACAAAATGTGCCATGCGGATCCAAAGGAGTCCTGTTCCTTCCATATTTAACAGGAGGATTTGGAGAAACATCAATGCAAGTGCCTGTTTCCTGAATATGACGATGGACACAGATCA
>VOFH01002351.1_pt1 | contig 12884 bp, 26 predicted proteins | sample 5384091 | NCBI WGS metagenome assembly VOFH01 (sample SAMN12384727, study PRJNA508395) | human gut metagenome | isolation source: healthy gut G | host: Homo sapiens
CTGAATACGGGAGATCGGGGGAGGGCCCATCTCCTGAGAGTTTATCGAGGCAAATGGGGTCGACATGATCCGCGAGGAGCTGTTGGATGAATGGCAATCGCCTTCAAGGGACTCTCGCAATTTGAGATTGAGAATATTCTCGCGCTGGCCTACGCCGATGACGGGGGAACTGACCCGGAAGGATCTCGCTGATATTTGAGCAGAAACAGCAGATGATCATGAAATCCGGAATTTTGGAAATGATTCCCTAAAAAAGAGCCTGGAGGACATCGGCGGGCTGGATAATTTGAAAAAAATGGCTGACAAAAAGGCGAAGGTCCTCAAAAATATTGAAGAGCACAGCAGTTCGGCGTCGATGTCCCCCAAAGGTGTGTTGATTGCGGGCGTTCGGGCTGCGGAAGGTCGCTGAACGCCAGGCTGCAGCTAAGCTGTTTGAGATCCCGCTTCTGCGCCTCGATATGGGACGGCTTATGGGAAAAAAGCGTGGGGAATCGGAGGCTAATATGCGCAAGGCCATCGCCCTGGCGGAGGCCATTGCCCCCCCTGCGTGCTGTGGGTGGATGAGCTGGAGAAGGCGTTTGCCGGGATCGGAGGAACCGGGGGCGGCGCGGATATTACCACAAGGCTGTTTTGGAAACTTCCTCACATGGATGCAGGAAAAGAAGAGCGCTGCGTTTGTTGTGGCAACTGCAAATGATATCACGAAGCTTCCTCCGGAATTGCTGCGCAAGGGGCGGTTTGACGAGATATTTTATGTGGGTCTGCCGAACGACAAGGAGAGAAAGAAAATATTTGAAATTCACATTTCAAGCGCCAAAAACAGGACCTGGCTGATATCAATCTGGATCTTTTAATCAGCAAAACAAAAAGGGTACAGCGGCGCCGACATTGAAGGGTTGTGAAGGAAAGCATAGAGAATGTTTACTCAGAGGGAAAAGAAAATTGACCACGGAAGATATCATGGAGGCAATCCGCAATACATTCACTGTCCGAGATCATGAAGGAGCCTTTGAAAAAATGGCGGAGGAGTATGAGAATCGCAAATTTAAAATGCCTCAGAGTAAAGGGAGAGATGAACGTGGAGGATATTACGGCAAAAGTTGATGAAAGTGAAGAAAAACTGGAGGACTGACAGAGAAAAACCCAGGATTTGCTTGAAATCACAAAGCGCTTTGTTAAATCGTATTCGCATAAAAGAGAAGGGATATCCGATGAGGCATGGCTGAAAAGAAACCTTTGCAGAAGGAGGCTTCGGGAAAACGGAGAAAGAGCTCCTCGGCTATGGCGAAAGAGATTGTGGACTCAGTGAAGAGTTTGATCAAAGCCGGATGGAGATCAATCAGGCGTGTGATCATGGCACCAGCAGAGAACAGTGGTTTTGCGGCAAGGTATCGGAAGCTATCCGTTGGAATGTCTGTTATTGACTACGGTAATTATCTGAATCGCATTGACACCGCCATCGCGGAGTCCAACGCCCAGATGATGCGGGCGGTTCTGACAAGTCGGGGAGATCAACCAGAATGTCAATCTGCATGGTTTTATCGCGGAGCAGTACCATGTAAATACATTCAATATGCAGGCGGCCCTTGAAAAGGCGCCGTTTCACGCGGAAGTCCGGGTGCCTGAGCCGGGGGCAGCCTTACGGCCGGAATTCGGTTGATGTTGTAATCCGGGATGTTCGCACAGGCAGAACCGTCCATTCATATCAGGCAAAGTACGGAAAGATGCAGGGAGACTATCCGCCTGTTACAAGCGGGAAATTACAATAATCAGAGATGGCTCACGCCCGCTGAACAGGTGAAAGCGGTCAGCGAGGCGGTGGGGACGAAATCCGTGACCGGCTATATTGGCGGGACGGAACAGGTGTCCACGACATCCCATCCATTGTCAAAAGAAGAGGCGCTGAAACTCCAAAGGGATGTGCAGGAAAAGGGCGTGCTCCCAACCCATGACTGGAATGCCTACAACACAAAAGAGCTGGCGCTGAATTTGGGAAAGAATGCCGGACTGGTGGGGATCAATGCGGCCCTGATCACCACAGGGTTTGATATGGCGGCAAAGGCGATTCAGGGAGAGCCCATCGAGGCGGAGGAGGCGGTGGAGACCGCGTTTAAAAACCGGTGCGGACGCCGGAATAAAGGCCGCAGCCGCTGGGGCCCTAAAGGCAGGGGCCGAGAAAGGGGTTATTGCAATTATACCTCGGGAACACCCGCAGGTATGATAGCCAATATCGCGTGCCTTGGAATTGAAAAATGCAAAGATACTGGCAAAGGTGGCCTCCGGGGAGATGAAAATGTCGGAAGCCTTAGATAAAATGGGCAGGACGTCCACATCCATGATCTATGGTTTTGCAGTGGGGACTGCCGGAGCCGCCGTTGGCGCGCTTATGCTCTCGTGCATCCCGATTGTCGGAACAGTGGTCGGAGGCGTGATTGGCGGTATGGTAAGCTACATGGCAGGATCAAAGTTTGGTGAAGCGGTGTACACCGGGATTAAAAAGGTCAGCCAGGTTGCCAGGGCAACAGCAAAATCTGTCTGGAGCGGCGTTAAGTCGGTGGGCAGTAAAATCAGCAGCGGAATAAAGAGCCTTTTCGGAAGATAAAAACGATCCGTTTGCCAAAGGAGAACTATGCGTAAGAAGATAAAGTTTCCTCTGATTTTTAAGGACAATCAACCAGCCCGAACAATGGAAGAATTGCGGGAGTTCGCCGATGTCGATAAACTGTACCTATATTTTATGAACGGCAAATTATCTACGTGGCTTCAGGACAGAGATTATCTCAGGAAGCTGAACAAATTCAGGCAGTTGACAAGGAGGAGCCGGAGCTGCTCGTGAAATTGTGTGAAATTCTGGAGATACCGGTGCCGGAGAAGACGGATTGCCATAATAGCAAGAATATAAAAGCAGTCAGGCATCAGTATGAGAAACTTAATATTTTAAAGCAGGTTATGGATGATGATGACAACGCCATCTTATCAAAAGTTAGACCGTATTGCGTTCAACCAGGAAGAGTTGGAGCAGATCATCCACAGAGGGAGTCAAACCATCTACCTGTTTGATAATACCTTTGCGATACCGGCGGACAATTGTGTAAATACATTTATCGGAATCGGGACAATGTCCGCATTGTGGTCGAAGATTCGGCGGGATTACCAGCCAATATAGATATTCAAAATGCCGTGGTCTGTTCTTCGGGAAAAACGGTGCCGCTCAAGGAGGAAAAACGGAATATGAATACCTGACAGAAACCTGCTACAACTTTGATGGGGATGCGAAGAAGGTTTTTCAGCTTAGAGGACGGCACCTTGTACACCTCTAAGTATGATGGCCTGTTTCAGCGCAATAGAAGGAGCGGAAAAAAGGCTGATTTCAGATAAAGATTTAAGTGTAAAAGGCCTTTTGCAAGTGGAAGCGGGAATTTTCTACTGTACAGGCCCTTCCAGGCTGCCCGCGAGTTTCCGGATTATTTCCGGATTCAAGTGAAAGAGTATTTTATTTTGACGAGAAGGGAACAAATGCCGAGATTTGGAAGGAAAGCTTAACTGGAGCTGGACTTATAAAATACCCGGTCAGGTATGAAGATAATTACGCAATCTGGTTGACGGAACAGGATGGGGTATGCTTTTACAATCCAACCGATCGGACGCTAAAAAACTTATGAGGAATGTCACACTTGAATCCGGGCGGGTGCTTTTAAAAAATAATTATATTTATTTTTCCCGTGGCCAGATGTCAGAATTGATGCGGTTTGATTTGGGGGCGGAAGAGTCTTTCGCCATCATGTATAAGGATACATTCTTTTCGCATCTATGAAGATTGCCTGTATATCGAAGACTACGACAATCTGTATAAAGTGAGTCCGGAAAACTGGAAACCGGCGATTTTGAGTCCGAAACATGCGGATAATTGTTCAAGCAGTGTGATAAACTATTTTGCCTGTGATAATAAATTTATATGGACAGTAACGCATATCAAAGGGGAAATTATAACTCGTATCCTGGACATGGATTTGCATAAAATTGTGAATACGATAGAGTACACATCTGATCTGGGTGGTGGTGGATATTTTGATATGAAAATGGACGGGTATTTTATCTATATCAAGCAAAAGATATTATGATAAGAGTTAATGTAAAGAGGATCGATAAGCAGAGCGGTTTAATTGAAGATATAACGGCAGACGCTTATGAAAATGTAGTCAACATTTTGTGAGAACTCCCTCAGTCTCATTTTTTTTCGCTGTGCCCTAAAAAAGGGCTGTTCACTTACCACCCAGTGCATCAGCCCTTTCATAAGATTGCTTTTAATGTTCTGTTTGCTCATTTTCCGCGTCTTCCAGGAATTTTATAAAAAGCCAGCACCGCTTCAATTTGCTGGGGGACAGTTTTTCAATTTGCAAGATTGCTCGTTTATGAATATCGGACAATGTGCGGTTTTTTTCCTTTTACTTTTTAATTTGGGCTCTGCGCCGTCCATAATCCAGGAACTGCGGTAGCCGTATTTTTCTTCGATTAAAGTGGCAAGTGCCTGGGAAACATTGGAGTTTCTGCCGTTTAGAATGGCGGAGATATAGCCGGTAACGCCCAATTCTGTAGATCCTTTTGCTTTAAATGGTTTTCTTTCAGTATCAGTCTGATACGTTCGCTTAAATTCAAATGAATCACCACCTTTATACAGAATAATATCATAGGAACTAAATTCAGTCAAGAAAAATAAGATTGACAATTAAATACAATCATGTTAAACTAAATTCAATTTAGAATAACTTAATTGAAACGAGGAAAAGATGGAGACAAGAGAGAAGGATATTGTGATTGAAAAAATCAAAGAGAGGACGCCGGAACAGGTGGAAAAGGTTTTGATTTTTATAGCCGGATTGGAAGCTGGGAGCGGATACAATCGAGGACAATCGATTAAATACAAAGGGTGAATGAAAATGTTTTTGAGAAATGCGGAGCAAAGCTATGGATGGACAGCAGTTCTGTCGGAACTGCGGCGAAAAATTCCTGTTTACTGTCCAAACTGCGGGAAGCGGGCGGGGGTAAAACGACAAATTCTGTATGGAATGTGGGGCGCTTTTAGAAAAGAGTAATTTGACAGAGAAGCCTTGGGTGGCACAAGTAATACCCGATAAAAAGAAGCTGATGATGCCGGCATGGCATTTGAGCGATATAGAAATATGTTGAGTGAAAAAGCAGATTAGAAAAGCTCATGCTGACGGGGACCAGCAGGCTGATTCTCATTCTGTCGGGCGTGTATTACATAAACAATCCGGGCGAGGACCAGCTGTTTGAGACCTTCATAATGGGAGGGATTTTTTCTGGTTCTGCTTGCAATCTATGGTCTTGTTGCTGCGGAATATGGGGTTTACGAGGCAACGAAATATTTGAAGCAATATGATACCATCAGAATACTGTGGGGAGAAAAGGGAAGGGTCCTGTTCATTGAGAAGAATACCACCCGAACTTCACGGAAAGAGAATGGCTGTGGACGGGATGAAAATGACGCCGGCGGGCGAAAGCAGCCGGCGGCGCTGTTTTATGGGCTGTCTGCAGGCGATAACGGGGCTTTGCGGCCAAAGCATTATCGCTGTGATTCTGGCTATGGCGTTTTGTTAAATGGGGTATTGGAGCTAAAAATGAGCGAGTTTCGTCTGCTGTGGACCGCCCTGTTCTGTTTACGGTGTCAATAAGACGGTACGAAACAAATTACGGATAACTGGCTGATTCAGTGCTATTTGAATGACATAATTGCGGGAATTTGCTTTTTGATCATATGCCGATTCCTCATGTACCGTTGGCTGAGACGCAGGATGAAGGATTGCGAGGGCATTTTCCTGGTTTTTGGCAGGCTGCTACTTGGAGTTTGTTGCCCCGAAGTATATAGCGGCATCGGTGACGGATGTCCATGATTTAGCTGCTATCTGATCGGCGGGATAATTGCTGTTTTAAACGGAAAACATTAAAAGGAGTTAGGGGAGAATGACTGTGAAGTGTACAAAATGTGGTTGTGAAATCGATGAGCAAGCTAAATTTTGCCCGAAATGCGGAGCGAAAAATTTCTTCGGAAAGCATTGCTCTAATTGCGGGAAAATATTGGAGGAAGGGTTCGCTTTTTGCAGCTCATGCGGATGTCGGTGGCAGAGGAAGAGGAACCGGAAGTACAAAAGCCAGCATCCCCGGAGCCAGCGGCTCAAAAGCCAGAAATACAGAAGCCGGAGGCAGCAATCAGGACTCAGAGACATTTAAGGACGAACTGCAGGAACTCGGAGAGAGGGAAGCAAGAGCAAAGCGGTGGTCGCCGTTTTAGGGACGAGGGTTTTTATAAATATTTCTATCCATGCCTGAGGAATGATGAAAAGCTTTTGGCACTCAGGAATATCAGTCTAAAGTTTTATTTGCCAGGTATAGAAAAGAATTTATCGCGCTGACCGACAAGCGCATCATCAAATTCGAAAAATGCAGTATTTTAAGCCAAAGATGGAAAGCCTGTTTTATGAGGAAATTCAGAAAATTGAGGCGGATGCCCCCTCCAATACGGGTGTCTGGGACGTTAGTTGGAGAAAAGGTCACCGATGCATGGCTGGAAGAACCAGGTGCTCAAGGTCAGGATGGTGGGGAAAGGCGCTGCAAGAGAATTTAAAATGTGTGCGGATGGGGAAAAATTGAACCATGGAAATACTCTCCCTGAGGGAGCTTCCACCAACAACAGCACATTTCCTCAGGTAAAAGAGCAGGAAAAAAGGGCTTATGATCGGCGGAGCTGTCGCGGCCGCATTGATTGTGCTTTTTCTTTTGATTGGCGGAAATGCAGATCCCGGAACATCGGACTATATTCCGTTAGCAAAGGCCGATGATGATGAAGTTTGTCGAAAAAAATGAGATGGAAGAAATCGTGGAAGATTTCATGTACAGCGATGGCGGACTCACCATTACATTGAACGAAAACGGGAATATAGATACCATCATTTGGAGTCATCAGAATACTCCCTGTATGGAATAAAGGTGGGGAGAAAAATTTTCGCTGAATACTCATGAAAGCAGTTGACAGAGCACAATTACGGTTATCTGGGTGATTTTGAGGGCCGCACTGTACGGCACTTCCAGCGGCCGCTTGGTTGTATACGCCTCGATTCCTCCGATGTAATCACAAGAATCGAGTTCATGTCAACGGGCGCTGACGAGTTGATTCAGGGCGAAACAGGCGCCTGAAGATGATATGGGGCCTGAACCTCAAAGCGAAGCGGAGAATTCAGAGATTTGAATTACAAACTTCGGAGTGAAACCGCTTTATCAGGATACTATGATTTTACCGGACAGCGATTGTATGTATTACTCCGAAGCTGATTTGCAGTATCTGTCAAAGGGAAGACCTTCGCTTGGCGAGGAATGAAATCTACGCCAGACACGGGCGCAAGTTTGAGTCGGAAGATCTGAATGCATATTTCAATTCTCAGCCGTGGTATCAAGGGTATCTTTCCGCCAACGAATTCGACGATGCTGTTTTTAACGAGTATGAAAAGGCCAATCTGGATTTAATCAAACAGGTGGAGAGTTCAAAACCGGATGACGGACAGGCCGCATTGTCGTCGGACGATATCTTTGAGGAGTTTGATATAAACGGCCAGGCAGTTTGGGCAAGGGCGGACAATGGGATTTATATGGTTCCAGGAACTGAATACAGCAGTGGAAAATGGCAAACTGATTTTATTCAGTTATGAGGCAAATACATATGAGTATGCGATGTATTGCTACTGCGATGTGGAGGAAGTTTTTCCACAGAAAACGGAGGACTCGACTGCAGGGATGGCTGTATGACTATCACACCGAGGGAGGAACTGGGATCATTCAGGTAATCTGGGATTCAGTTGAGACGGTCGATTATCCGGAGGTAAATGTTTTGGCGGGAGACGAGACATAGGCTGGTTCTATCAGTATTATGGATTGGACAGAATAAATAAAACGCGTCAGGTGTTGTGAGGAACCGGTAAGGTCATTCAGAACGCCGGCGCGTTTTCTTTTTATGGAACGTCAGATGAAGTTTGCGCTCCCCGCCTTTCCTATTCCCATATGTGGAGAAAAGGTCATTTGTGCCCAATTTATGGTAGAATAGAAATAATGAATACCAATGCCCCTCATCGGGTGAAAAGGCCGCGCGTGAGTGGTTGAATGTTCAGCCGATGTCAAGGGGAGATGTCGGGCGGGATAAGGAATGTTGCCTGGGAAGGACAAGCAGAATGGATAAATATTGGGAATTTTCGAGGATTTGGACGAGTTTGTATGTAACGGATGTGGAGAGCTGCGAGATTGTCTACATGAATCGCTGTGCGCGTATGGCATTCGGATGTCCGAGTCCTGAAGATTACCAGAATAAGAAGTGCTATCAGGTGCTTCAGAATCGTACGGGCCCGCGTTCTGTACGACAAAGCTGGCTGCAAAGGAAAAATTTTTACCGGTGGAGCTATACGAACCCGCGTCTGAAAACGCACCTACGCTCTAAAGGACACGCTGGTGGAGCTGGACGGCCGCACCTACCGCTTGGAGCTGGCACGATTGACATGGGAGTGCAGGGCGAAGCGCAGTCCGTGGAGCCTGAGAGCGTGCCTGAGACTCCCCTTTCAGACCTTCGTGCGCCACAACTATTTTGACGAGGAAGCGTTTTTAAGTCGGTGGTGGCGATCCCCGAGGCGCCGTATTATCTGTATTTCGGCGATCTGGCAGAGCAACCTCTATTATATCTCCGACGACATGCGGGACGATTTTGGCTTTGAGAGCAATATTGTCCAAGATCTCTTGAAAAGTGGGGAAAACTGATCAGCGATGATCAGGACCGGCTTCTGTACCATCAGGATTTAAAGCCGCATGCTGGAACAGAAACAGGATGTGCACAGCCTGCGCTACCGTGTGACGGACCGGAAGGGGTATTCCATGTGGGTGCATTACCGGGGGATTGTGAAGGGTCCTCGTGGACCGCCTCGGTTCCGCTGTTCTTTTCCCGGTTGTGGCGCGTTTGAGAGTGATTTTTCGCTGGATGCGGTTACGGGATTTCTCCGCGAGCAGGCGGCTCTTAACGAGCTCTCGTCATGTTGGGAGTAAAAATATACAGGCTCCATATTATCGGATTTGGCCTGAACCAGTTTGCCGGATATCAATGACTCTAAAGGGCGGGAAGTGGGAGACCAGGTCCTGCGGATGATCGCGTGCGACCTGCGGGAGGAGTTGGGCGGTGGTACACCTTCTACCGTCTGGATGGAATCCGTTTTATGGCGGTGTCCAAGCCGGAGAATCCGTGTAGAGATCCGAAACCGTGCGCCGTATTCGGAGGGTGATCGATGCCTGTTATTCGGAGCAGAGGGTGACCTCAAAGCAGTCCGGTGGCCGTGGGGTGATGCGTTCCGGAGGACAGGGAGCAGTCCGCAGGAGATACTGGAGCACACCATGACGCTCATCAGTATCTGTGAAGCTGAACCCGGATCTGGGTACTGTGAGTTTTCCGAGGACATGATTGCTAAAAGCGCGACAAATCCACCATGGCGCTCAAGCTGAACGAATGTGTGGAGAGAGGGTTCAGATTTGAATCGTACAGCCGATTGTCTGCCGGAGAGCGGCGGGTGATCGGAGGCGAGACGCTGCTGCTGGAAGTACCGCGGTCAGGACGTGTCGCCGATTGTGTTCATCCCGCTGCTTTGAGAAGACGCGCATGATTCTGCCGGTGGGCAAATGGATCTTTGAGCAGGTGGTGGCGGCCTGCAAACAGGCGATTTCCTGGCAGCCGGATTTCCTTTGTCCTTCAATGTCAGCTACCTGCAGATTTTGGACGATTCGTTTTTTGCCGTTCATGCGCCGGACGCTGGAAAAGTGGAAGCTTCAGGCCATCACCTGATGCTGAGCTGACGGAGACGCATTTTGACGAGCTTCGAAGCGGCCAGGAGTTTAGTGGCGGAATGCTTAAAGATGGGGATTAAGTTTGCGCTGGATGATTTTGGAAACAGGTTTTCCTCCCCTCCAGATGCTGTTAAAGTATCCGGTGAATGATCAAGCTGGATCGGACGCTGATGAGCGAGATCAACCCATTCAAGGAGAATCTGGATTTTATTATGAGTATTGTCTACGCCTGCCACCGCTCAGGGAAAACAGGTGCGTGGAGGGCGTGGAGACGGACGATGAATTGACGATTGTGCGTCAGACGGACTGCGATATGATTCAGGGATTTTATTTTTATAAGCCCTCGAATTGGAGCGGTTTTATGAGGTGCTGAAAACGGCGTTTAAAATTCATAGCATTGGCCCCCGGCGGCTGCCGCCGCCCAGTTCGCATGTCCGGGCTCTGCCCCGTTGGCGTCCGGGGCTGAAAAATGGAAATTTTAGGCTGAAAAGAGTATAATTCTGTCTGGATGGAGTGTAGAGCGGTAAAAACTGCGTTATAATAATGGAAGTTAGATATAACTAATGAAAAGACCGACAACGGGCCGGGAGGGATTGGAAAAGGATACATACATATGATAAATCTTATTATTACCACTGCGCTGGCCGGTGTGGCCGGAACCGGCCTCGGGGAGTCATCGGCGCGCTGTTTCGCAAGGACTCCAACCGAACGGTCAGCCTGCTGCTCAGCTTTGCGGGGGGGCGTCATGATCAGCGTGGTCTGTTTTGATCTGATCGGGACGCCATCGACACGGGGTGGGCGTGTACACGGTTCTGGGTGGAATCTCGCTGGGAGTGGCCGTCGTCTACCTGCTAAACGCGGTGATCGACAGGAAGGCGGACCCCCAGGTGCCACATATCGACAAGAATCACCCCAGGACAGCGGACGCGCTGGACGAGCTGACCCACGCCAACCATTTAAAACGAGCACCGCCGGAAGCGGGGATTCCAGGGCTTCGCTGTTTATCGCCGGGATCGTCATGGCATGTGCCATTGCGCTCCACAATGTGCCGGAGGATGACCATCGGCGCCTCCTACGCCAGCACCGACAGCGTGCTCACGGGAGCCTCCTTAATCCTGGCGTCCTTTAATCGGCTTCACAACATCCCGGAAGGGATGGCGGTGGCCGTACCGCTTGTCAGCGGCGGCATGAAGCGGAGCATGGCGGTGTTTGTCACGGCGCTCAGCGGCGCCCACGATTATCGGGGCGGTGCTCGGCTATTGGCTGGGGATATCGGCCCGCTGGGGCTGGCGCTCAACCTCAGTTTTGCCAGCGGCGCTATGCTGTATGTCGTGTTCGGGGAGATCATGCCCCAGGCGATCTTGATGTACCGGAGCAAGCTTCCCACGTTCTCCATCACGCTGGGGATCATGGTGGGGCTGTTGATGATTTATTGCTGAGAGAGAAGGCGGGGGAACAGTCACCCTGTTAGAGTGTCGATAAAGTCGCCACTCTGTAAAATTTATGGCGTTGCCATAAATTTTAGTTACAGAAGGATAAAATGGCGATTTCCTCGTGCAAGGGCTTTTTCAGCCCTAAAAATCGCCATTTCTGCACTGCGCGGAAATGAATTCCGCCTGCGTGATTCCAGTTCGAGGCGCGCCGCCCCTGAGCCCCGGGTCGTAAAATAACTTATCTGTGATTTGCAGGGTGCGCAGCCACCCTGTTTATTTTTTACTTGACGCGAACATATGTTCGTGATATGATGGAAGCATAAATCGAACACGTGTTCTTTTGCGGCTGCAGGGAACGGAAGATGGAGGAATTGCGCATGGATGGGAATCTAACTGAAAAGCAGGCGGAGGTATTGGCCTGTGTCAGGCGGATGCTATCGGAGAACGGGTATTGTCCTACGGTGCGGGAGATTTGCGCCGCGCTGTCCTTAAGTTCTCCGTCCAGCGTACACTTCCACCTGCGGGCCCTGGAGCGGAAGGGGTATATCCGGAGGGATCCGCTGAGGCCGCGGACGATTGAGATTGTGGAAAGAAAGGCGCAGGCAGGCGGGATTTTGTGCGGGTGCCGGTGATCGGTACGGTGGCGGCGGGAGCCCCTGCTTGCGGAAGAAAATGTGGACGGCTTTTTTCGTTCCCGGAGGGCGCGGTCCACGGACAGGACCTGTTTATGCTCAAGGTCAAGGGCGACAGTATGGTCAAAGCCGGTATTTATAATGGGGATAAGATTATTGTCGAGCGGTGTGAGACCGCTGCGGACGGAGATATCGTGGTGGCGCTGGTTGATGATTCCGCCACGGTGAAGCGTTTTTCCGGGAAGGTGGGCGGTACCGCCTCAGCCGGAAAATGACTCGATGGATCCGATTCTTGTGGATCACGTGGAGATCCAGGAAAAGTGATCGGTTTACTGCGTTCTATGCGATAGAGAATGGAGGAGTACGCGATGAAGATTACATCGGGATAATCTGGACGAGGTCCAGTTTGAAAATCAGGATGCAAGGCTTTTGATCGAGGATGTCGTGGTTTCCACCAGCGCCAGCCTCTACTACTACCACGACGGCGAGATCACTGTCCAAAAGGCGCTGGAGATCTGGTATAAGGCCCAAGCGGCCGACAGTGAGGTTTATGACAGTGTGACTTATAACTGTGTGACCGCCGGGGAGCTGCCGCAGATGGAACTTCCCGGTACGCTGGGGACGGATGTGAAGCGGAGAATGGCGACGGTAATGGACGGGTTTAAGAGGCGCGTCGGGGGCGCCTGGGGCTGTCGGGCTGGCGCGATGTTGAAGTAAGGAGGCGGACAAAATAAAACCGGGAACAAAACCGCGGTTCAAAGCCGCGGGTGCCAAAATCAGGTGCCAAAATCGGTGCCAAAATCTTCAAAAAGTAATTGACAAATTGTCCATCTTCCTTATAATCACTTATGTTGTCTGTGACAACAGGCATACGATGCAGAAGTGGCGGAATTGGCAGACGCGCACGGTTCAGTAACGGGTACGGAACCCGTCG
>VOFH01004376.1_pt1 | contig 12861 bp, 19 predicted proteins | sample 5384091 | NCBI WGS metagenome assembly VOFH01 (sample SAMN12384727, study PRJNA508395) | human gut metagenome | isolation source: healthy gut G | host: Homo sapiens
GATATCTGTGATCTCAATTCCATTTGTAATTTCATTCTTTATTCGTTCGCCATAGGTGGCTACGTTTAATTGTGCTGTTATGCGTCTCTGCTCTTTTTCGTGGGTGTCTGTTTTGTATACGATCAAACTAATAAGGCATATGCCCAGTAAAAAAGTGATAAGAGGCACAAGTAAGGTGGTTTCATTGTGGGAATGAATAAGGTCTGTTCAGATTTTGATGCAGCTATGAAGCGGGCAAGAAATGTGGCAGCTCCGGCGAATGCACAGAGATTTGAGGTGAAGACACCTTGCAAAACCGCAGGGAAATGTTTTGACTGTAAATCTCCGGATACGATTTTGCTGTCAGTTTCTGATTACAAGATATTCTCGTCATAAAAGATAGAATACATGTTATTCTTGTAAACGATACCTTGGACTTTAAACGGTGAGATTTATTTTCTTGTGACAAGCACAAGAAGTAGCGTTTGCTGCGCAAACTTAATTCTCGGGTTTTCTGTGAACTTTGTTCACAAAAACACCTCGCGGAACGTTATCAGTGAACAGTAGCGCTTTTGTCGAATTATAGGGAAAGTTGTCGGACGATTTTTGTTGCAAAATTTTGATATAAAACGTAGAATAATGATCGGTAAGTGTGAGAAAAATGGATTTTTATCACTGCTTAAATTGTAACCCTAAATAGCTTGGAATCACAGAAGAACAGCTTGTGTGATTCGGGGAAAACGTTACCAATGAACCGTGATCTATAAGTACATATCAGGAGGAAATCAATAATGAAAATGACAACAAAAAATGATTATGCTTCAGAACATTGAGAAAATGGTGATGGAGCAGCAGTGGATATGAAAATGATTCCTACATCAGACAGGACAATGAGGATCTGAAGTATCTGGAAGAACGATATGACCAGCTGCAATTATCCACACTGTAAAGCGTGTGATCGATGATTACATCGCCTGCCTGCAGACCAGGACAGGAGATATTCAGATCTTGCTTATGCAGCTGGGATAAGGGATACTATAACTTACTGCAGGGGATGGGAATGCTGAATGGAACTGCTGCAATAAGTGGAAATATGTAAAGTGGAATCGTGAAACACGCTCTGGCAAATAGAAAAGCTTTTTTTCAAGCGTTTGTTAGCATTTTATCAGACATTCTACAATCAGTCTGACATTCTTCAGCGCACCCTAAAGTCGCCTTTTTGCTCCAGGGAGTGGTTGCAGCCCTCGAAAATCCCGCCGGTTTTATCGGGGAAGTTTCTGGCTGCAGCGCGGATCTTGGACTCCGGCATATAGGGATCAGCGGTTCCGGAGAAGAAGAGCCCGTTGATATCGGAGATAACGGAGGGTAGAAGGGTGGAGTCATAAGAAATTGATGGACTTTTCCTTCAGCTGCAGTGCTGTTTCCAGCTGGCAGGCAATTGTGGTGCCGATGCTTTTTTGGAAATAAAAATTATATCATCGTATTCAGAAAGGAACGTTTTCCAACTGGGGAGCGTTCTTTTTATTGCCAGTTTTATGATAGGTTCCAGTTCCGCTGGGGTGCGGCCGTGGGAAGTGTGGATGTCTGGCCGTAGTCAAGGCGGATGATTTCCTAACACGTTCAGCAACCATGGAAGCAGTATAATAAAAGAAGGGGCTTGGTGCAGGTATAACCGACACCTGGGAAAATGACAGCAATTTTTTTCATGTGGGTACCTCGCAGATCGTAAATTGAGTTATATTGAGGATAAAATGTAATCTGAAAGTGGTTATTGCGTCCACTTAGTTTTTGTATTTATTAAGGTATGATCCGATCAGCGTCTGTTTGAATTCATATAAGATATGAGCGTCAAAGACCCGTTGATATAGTATTATTATATACTTCTTTCACAAAAATTGTAAAGAAATGACGGTAAAAATATGGTGAATTATCTGTGAAGATATGCTAAAATCGTTATTGTTCAATAAAATAAGAAACAGCAGAAGTATTAGTGATTCAAAAGCGAAATAACGAGGAGTGACATTATGAAATTATTAATTGTACGCCATGGTGACGGATTATGATATAGATTCCCTTACAGAAAAAGGCTGGAAAAGGGTGGAATATCTTTCTGAGAGCTTTCCAAATTAGATGTAAAGCTTTCTATGTCCCCCTTGGAAGAGCAGAAAGGATACTGCAGCTCCGACCTTGAAAAAGATGGGAAGAACAGCCACAGGTGTGAATGGCTGGAAAATTTCCCTGTCAGATCTGGCGCCCGGATGTGAAAGATAAGAAGATTGTGCATGGGACTGGCTTCCACAGGACTGGACGAAAATCGAAAATTTCTACAGCTTTGACCGCTGGTGGGATAATGACATCCTGCGAGAGGAAAAATGAAAGAAGAGTATGACTGGGTCACACAGAATTTTGATAAAGTTCTGGCAGAGCATGGCTATGTGCAGGAAGGACATTATTACAAAGCAGAAAAAGCCAATGAAGATACGCTTGTGTTTTTCTGCCATTTCGGTGTAAGCTGTGTACTCATCAGCTATCTTCTCAATATCTCTCCGCTGGTGATGCTGCAGAATTTCTGTGCGGCGCCGTCATCAGTGAGCACCATTGTTACAGAGGAGGCGAAAAGGATCGCGTCCTTCCGTATGAGCTCTTTTGGCGACATTTCTCATTTGTATGCGCATCAGGAGCCGCCGGCATTTGCAGCCAGATTCTGTGAGACATATGATAAGGAAAGAGCAGAGACACGACTAAAAAGCGAAAGTAAACGGCTGTAATATTTCGACTTTTTTCCGGAAGACCATGGTAAATAATGATCTGAAAACAGGATTATTGGGGAAAATGATTGGACTTGATGTTAATAAATTTTATTTAAATTTTTAGAAAAAATTATAATTTGGACAAATACCTTTCACAATTATGAGGTATGATATAAACATCTTAAGAGAACAGAAGCTCTTAAGAAAAACTCTTTCCTTTCCTAAAAATGTATGAAATAAACCACCGTTCCATTGGCAAGACAGAGCCGACTGGGCGGTGGTTTTACATTGTAGAAAAAATTAGCCGAATGACTGAATGCGATAAAGATTTCCAATGTTTATCGGCAGACAATTTTTGTTGTCTGACAATGGATATACAGTCATCAAATCAGCTACAGGACATGCTTCATTCCATCAATCGGAAGAGGAATATATTTCCTAAATCCCTGGGAATGGCATATCAGTTTAGAAATATGTTTTGTCAATTGAGCAAGAAGGACAATCCATTTCTTTTCCGTCTGAGTGTCCAGATGTGAAAATTTCCGGCAGAGTACTGGTTTTCCAGCGGAATGTTATAAGGCATAAACTGACCAGGAAGCAACGCTGGGATATTTGCTCGGAGTCGATCAGTTTGAACAGCGGAGAACCGCTTTTTTCAAGGGCAAGCCGTCTTTGCCGAAAAACTTTGGTTTTCAGTCTTTCCGGATGCTGGCCAGGCGGCTGTGGCGGATGGAGCTGCTTTGCTCTGGTCATGATGCGATGGCTTTCCGGCAGACAATCGCCCGGTTTTTCAACGTTTCCGGCAAATGGAGAGGATATCCTGGCAGAACTTCTGAAAAATTTCTGTGATATCTACAGGATGGTAATTATCCATCTGGATCACAGTATGCAATGTGGAAAAAGGCTCCGGAAGCTTCCGGCAACCAGGATAGTGGAGATCCCTGCGCTTTTCATAGAGATCGCGCACGTTCCAGAAATGGAGTGATGGGCTCTTTCCCGGCAGATCACCCGCTGCATGAAGGAATCACGGACCATAAAGTTGGTGGCAGAGGTATCCTCGTCAAGGAGAAAGACTTTACTTCCGGCCTCTATGGCGCTTCCCCACGATACCGGCAGCCTGGAATGCCACTGGCATCCTCTGTAGAAAAGCAGTTGATTTTTGGTGGAAGATCGTTGATAAAAAAGAGAAATGTCCCTTCTTTGATTAAAACTGGGCGTCCTCAGAACCACATTCTGTGCAGAAGGATCGGTAATGACATATCACGATTCCATCGCCCGGAAATGTGATCGCTCTCCAGGATGGCAGATTTGAAAGATGTGGATAGCCGCCTGTACGATAAATGATCTTCCTAATAAAAATGCCCATACCACCTGATTTTTTACGGCAGATGCCATGGAAACCCCAGGCAGGCTTTCGTGGAGAAACAAAGGCTGGGAATTTTTCTGTTGGATGAAGACATCTGCTACTAATTTCCCTGGGAGGATAGCGCCGTCACTGACAAAGGAGCCGAGAACTTTTTTCAGCTCCGTGACGGATGAAAAATGCCTGATTTCGGCAAGGCAGATGGCTTTTTCTCAGCGCCGGGGCTTTTTCCATATTGCAAGATTCCGGTGAAAAAATGGACAATTATAGACCGGAAGAATATCACAGAAAAAGTCAGTTCGGGGAACTTTGCATGGATTATCCTTGGCCAAAATGAAAAAACGGGCAGTGATGATTTTCCGTTATTTCAAAGCCATCGCATCATGTCAAAAAACCTCCTGTTGAATGGTTCCAAGGCCGCTTATTATGGTCATTCTAAGGCGCAGGATAAACCGGCTGTTCAAACTGGCGGTTCAGAAAGTTTCCCATTGGAAACGGGTCAGTGGATCTGCGATTATGCCGGAACAGCTGATCTCGAAAGCTTCAGACACTGATGTTTAGGAGCGTTGCAAAGGATCCCCCTGCACGTGGTCAATGGACAAAATATAACGGTCAAACTGGTAACACTGCCGGAGACTTGTGGAGCAGGATAGCTTTGCGGTTGATGGAAAAAGAGGGCTGTCTTTTTCTGAGCAGATGATTGCATGTTGTTTATCCTTCCTGTTGGCTATGCAGGTAAAGACGACGGTGATAACAAGTTTTCCGTGTGTGAGATACCTGAAAATTTTGGATACAGGGCCAATTCTTAAGAACTAACGAATCATAAAAGATTTTGTAAAGAATGGGATTTGCCGGTGGCTTTTTCGTAAAATGGTTATACCTATAATGTAGATTTTGGATGCAGAAAACACAGGAAATTATTTTCCGGAATAAAAATAAAAAAGGGACCACTGGATATGGAAATGGAACGAAATGCGTGGCTTTCATATTCAGATGCTGATACAGGATCTGGAAACTGTAGCAAAAAGAAATATCGTCATTTCTTAAATGTAGGAAAAACAGAACGTGAATGTATGCACAGATTGTGAAAGAGGCTGAGGAAGCCGGCTATGTTTCTCTTGAAGAAAAGCTTGAAAAAGGCGAGAAGATCTGAAAGCAGGAGATAAAGTTTATACAGGTCGGAATGAAGAAGATCATTGCACTGTTTCATATTGGAAGGATGATCTGGCACAGGGTATGAATATTCTCTGTGCACACATCGATTCTCCACGTCTTGATGTCAAGCAGAATCCATTATATGAGGATACGGATCTTGCATATCTGGATACCCATTATTATGGCGGTGTTAAGAAATACCAGTGGGTGACTCTTCCCCTGGCAATCCATGGCGTAGTGGTAAAGAAAGGACGGAAGTTGTAAATGTAACATTGGTGAGGATGCGGAAGATCCGGTACTTTACATCACAGACCTTCTGATCCATCTTGCAGGAAAGCAGATGGCGAAAAAGGCTTCAGAGGTTGTTGAGGGTGAGATGCTGGACATCCTGATTGGCAGCCAGACCACTGGAAAGACCTGGAAGATGATAAGAAGAAAGAGGCAGTAAAACAGAATGTACTGAATATCTTAAAGAGAAGTATGATATGGAAGAGGAAGATTTTCTTTCAGCAGAGCTGGAGATCGTACCGGCAGGAAAGGCAAGAGACTGTGGACTTGACCGCAGCATGATCGCTGGCAGTTATGGACAGGATGACAGAGTTTGCGCATATACTTCCCTTCTGGCTCTTCTTGAGATGGAAGCACCGAAGCGTACAAGCTGCTGTCTCCTTGTAGATAAGGAAGAGATTGGAAGCGTAGGCGCCACCGGTATGCAGTCACGTTTCTTTGAGAACAGTGTAGCAGAGGTCCTGGATGCAATGGGACAGTATTCAGATCTCAGACTGAAAGGCTCTGAAGAATTCCAGTATGCTTTCCTCTGATGTAAGTGCAGGCTATGATCCTGCATTTGGAAGCTTTTGAGAAAAAGAACTCTGCGTATCTTGGAAGAGGTATCGTTCTCAACAAGTTTACAGGTGCCCGTGGAAAATCCGGCTCAAATGATGCAAATGCAGAATATGTGGCAAGAGTCAGAAATATTTTTGACAGCCATAAGGTTTGCTTCCAGACAGCTGAGCTTGGTAAAGTTGATGTAGGCGGAGGCGGAACAATCGCTTATATCGCAGCACTTTATGGAATGGAAGTCATTGACAGCGGTGTTTCTGTTCTCAGTATGCATGCACCGTGGGAGGTTACCAGCAAGGCGGATGTTTACGAGGCGAAGAAGGCTTATAAGGCGTTTCTTCTGGATGCGTAAGCAGGTGCTTTTGACGCTCTAGAGCCTTTTTCAAACATGCTCTAGGAAAATAGTTTCTTGAACTACGGATAATTTGAAATTAGCGGACAGACGTTTTAGGTCTGTCCGTGATTTTTATTAAAAAGATGTCAGAAGCTGTTTGAAAACTTACAGAGAGCCTTTGGGACTCTGTTTCGGGCTTTTTATTTTTTGGGAGCGAGGGCTGTGTTTGTAATATTTTGAAAATTCTACGAAATGAGGAGTATTGGATTATGTTAAAAAACAGGCACCAGGAGAGACAATCCTGAAGGTTGGCGGCATGCTTCTTCTGTTTCTTGGCGTTCTGCTGGCATTTGGAAGTGGAAACACGCTTTCTCTGGTTATGAAGGGCAGTAGTGACAGCGCAGTTGTAGAATATCTGAATCAGAACGGTATGACTTACAGCCAGCTGGTTGCAAGCAATGTGATGGTTCTGGTGGCAGGAGTAATCTATCTGGCAGCTGGCGTGGTTGGTGTGAAACAGGCTGGTAAAGGTGGAGAATGCAGGCCTTTGTGTGGGAATGGGAGGCCTTCTTATTGCAGAGGTTGTGGCAGAAGTGATCGTTACTATGATCTTCGGAGATTTCGATCCGGCTTCCGTGATCGAATGCTGATGTTCCCGGCTATTTATATGATTGGCGCAGTGCTGAACTGGCAGGCGAAGAAAGCCAGGAGATAGGGAGGCACCGTCATGCTGGAAGAAGTTAGAGAAGCTCTGATAGAGTCTTTAAAATAGTACCAATCGTGCAAAAATACCTATAAAAAATATTTTAAAAAATTTCAAAAAGGTGTGTCAAGCGTTTTTGAAAATGTCCTAAAATAATTGAAGTATTAGCCCCGGCTTTTTGCTGGGGCTTGTTAAATTGATTCGTTTCATTCCTCAGGCAATTTTGTATCTTGATCATTCTGGTGGTGTTCTTGCTGTTTGACAAACTTTCCAAACTGTTGCGACGCCAGGGATGATTCATTGGTGGAATGCGGGCTTCTTTGGTTTTGGCGGAGTATAGTCTATATCTAAGTCTTTTGATTTTGTTTCGTGCTCGGGTATTTCTTCCAGTGCGTAGATGTCTTTGTCATTTACACAGCAGTATTGACTGCCATCAAAAGCCTGAATAAACATTACCTTTGTTCCTTTTCGGTAGTGGACCTGATTGCCTCTGCTGTCAATCATACGGTAGTATTTATTGGAATGCCTTAAACAGTGTCCGGTATCTACCGTTCTTTCGCATAAAACTGCAAGAATCAGGTTAATTTTTCAATTTGGGGTTGCACTTCGAACACAGACTTGATACCATGAATGGGAAGGGAAAACTTCTCATTGAATTCCTTTATGTAGGAGTTTAGGAATTCATTGGCAGCGTCTATGGTCGTTATGCCTGCAAGTCTTAACTCGACTGGCAGGCGCGACTGTAGCGTCTGGTTCAGGCGTTCTACACGTCCTTTTGCCTGAGGCACACTGCTTGATCCCAGTTCAACCCCCAGCTGTTTACAGGCATAGGCAAACTGTGTATAGGTATCCTCATCGATAGATGGGGAGTTTTTCTTTTTATAGGTGAAAACAGTACGGCGGTCTGTAAAGAACTTGTAGGGGATACCGTAAGTTGTGAGGATCTGATGGAAAACGTGGTAATAGCCATTCAGAGTTTCCTGGGTATCAAACCAACCGCCGGTAATCCTTCCTGTAGCATCATCTATAGCCAGATGCAGATGCCATATCTGACCGGGGATCCATTCGTAGGGAGTTGCGTCCATTTGCTGCAGTTCACCGAAATAAGCGGCTCTGGGACGGCGGAATGGGCGTCCTCAAGAGCAACAAGATTAATCTGTATCTGATCCGCTTCTTTCTGAGATTTCGCTGCTTTTTATCGGCTTTAATTGTTCTTTGATTCTCTTTTTCTTAGCTTTTGTAGCCTTGGGAGAGAGAATGTATTCAGCTTCGAGAATAGACATAACCGCTGAAGGGGAGATGTGGATATCTTCATGTTTTCCTAATAACTCAGTGAAATGCACAAAATTGGCATCATAGTATTTGTTGCGGTATAAATCGACAACAAGATTACGAGTTTCATTGGGGATGGTATTGGCTGGCTTACGTCCTCTGTTGCCATGGATAAAATAGGCTTTGCCATGCTCTTTGTAGCCTTTTAAGCATACGGTTAATGTGACGTACAGTACAACCGAGAGTAAGGGCAGCTCTCTGCTTGTTAGGGGCTGGATGATCTGCCAATGATTTGATCACCTCATACTTCTTTTGTTCATCCATTGATAATTCTACCTTTCTGATAATCGTTACCTCCATCTGTTGATGGAAGCATTATACTACATTGGGACATTTTCCTTTGTGGTATTTGACATTATCATAAATGGTATAAAAAATTTCAAAAGGTGTTGACAAAACCACAGGTATCGTGTAGAATATCCATTGTTGTGAGGGACAAATACTTCACAAGTGATAAATGTGTTTAGCTCAGCTGGATAGAGCGTTTGGCTACGGACCAAAAGGCCGGGGGTTCGAATCCTCTAACACACGTAATTGAGAAGCGGAATCATTGAGAAATCGATGGTTCTGTTTTTTTTGTACACAAAAATCAGACCGCGGGTAATAAAATATAAATCCAATATTGAAATAATACTATAATTATGGTACGGTAATTCAAACAAAAGCGTGAAGCTTGTTCGGAAAAAATTATTGAGTGAAGTAAAGTTCGCGGAAGGAGAGAGGAAAAATGTTCACAGTACTTAATTCAGAAAGCCTATGGATTGGCACAGACTTGAAAAGATTTAATGAGATCCGGGATATTCTGGATAGTCAGAATATCAAGTATAAGTACAAAGTAAAAAGATCAGCTGGGAGAATGGACAGGCAGCGGAACTATTCGGGGGACGTGTGGAAGTGTAGGAAATCCAGCGGAGCACGCCAAGCAGTATGAAATACTTTGTAGACAGGAAAAACCTGGAGCAGGCGTTTTGCAATTCAAAAAATGATACGGTATTTTTTATAAGACACCAGATTTTCCTGAACGAATCTGCCTTTTTTATGTTAAAACATGTTATTTATACTTATAGAAACATATCAGATCAAAATGAAAAACACCGGACACAGCCTGAATCTGGATACTTATTGTGGCGAGATTCTTGTCAGAAACAAGATAAAGCTCCAGATCAAATCTTCCGCTCTGCCTTCCGAGCTTTTTTGCAGAATACATTTTCTCATCTGCCAGATTGATATAATCATTCAGGGTCAGATCCGGATCATCGGCAATTACCATCCGATGCTGGCTTCAATGGGGAAGCCCACCCGACTGTTGGCAGAAAACACTTCCAGAGAATCCAGAAGGGTATGAGCCAGCTCCTGTATTTTCTGTTTATTATAATCAGGAATCACGCAAACGAATCTCATCGCCTCCCATAGCGTATGGAAACAGACTCTGCCGGACAGTGCTGCCGCAGGACGGAAGCAATGCTGTTGATAGCAAGATTTTCCCATATCATGCCCAAAGGTGTCATTGATATATTTCAGGTGATCTGCATCCACAAACATGATTCCAACTGGCTGATTTTTCCTGCATGCACTGATGGAAAAGAGGCATGGCAAGCTTCTCGTAAGCCATCCGGTTGTAGAGCCCAGTAAGAGAATCATGGATGTAAAGCTGAGAAAGCTGTTTATTCATTTTACGCAGGGTAAGTCTTGCATACAGGGCTTCCATGGAAGTCTGGTGCATTTAAGGTTTCGAACAGGAACTGATGCTCAGTGAGATAATCACAATTGGTGATGATCAGAAAGCCAATCTCCTGTTCACGAAAAATGCAGAGGACAGAACTGGTAAATATTTTGTCCTCTGGTAGCTTCTGCCTGTGGAAGTGAAAGAATTTCTTTTCAGATTAAGCTGAAGCCGGTTCGTACCATCCAGGGCGGGTAAACCAGTGACATCTCCTCCGGGTATCCTTCTGTCGATAAGTATCCCTCCGGAAGCTCAGGCAGTGCATCCATATTTTCGCTCATAAAGATATCCGGGTTCAAAACAGATAAATATTTCCGCAACCATGCTTTGTCAGCCAGTTCTGCATACGTCCTGCAAGCTCTGTGTATCCTGAACAGTCCAGGAGAACACGGTTCAGATCCATCATCCAGTTTTGCATATCGCTCTGGCGTGCTTCTGCAACGATGCGATTACATACTCTCCACGGTCAGGTGGATTCTGGGGCTTTACAGCCGCAGCTTTCTGAAAAACGTGGGTGAAGGTGCGTATATATAAGTCTCCTCTGCATTTCCATTCAGATTTTTCCAGCATTAAAGGGCATTTTCCATGATATCGGCTTTGGAGAAGCCTACTGTGGTAATTCTGGGCTCATAATAGGAAGCCTTGTCTTCATTGTCAAAACCAAGTTCAGAAAATCCCCGGGAATAGAATATCCCTGCTTCCTTGGCGGCCAGACAGACGCCTACGCTGTATTGTCACGTTGACACAGACAAAGGCATCTGGAAGCAAGGTTTTCTCTTTAAATGTGGAAAATGCCTGGATTCCGGTTTCGATTTCATAATTATGATGAATCACGCGCTGCTCCTCGAAAAGAATCCCATGGCGGGCATCCTGGCTTTGAAACGGGCTGATTTTCCCTGTTAAATTCTGGCCCGCCGATGAAATTTAGGCGGCATCCATGCTCTGTGTCAGGTGCTCAACAATCCGGCTAATGGCTTCGTAGTTATCAATTCCGGAATGGTACAGTCCTGGAATCTGCTCAAGAAGAGAAATTGCTGGGATGTTGAGAACTTCGCGTTCAGTATCTCTGCAATCAGGTCTGGCTGGGACACGGTGGCAAAGATCCAGAAGGATGCCGTCAAATTCTGAGAAAATCCGGAAACCGTGCAATGTTATATTCTCCTGCATTATGCTTCTCATCATACTGAAATTCCCAAGCTCTGAAAATATAAATCCATATCTGACTGGTGGGCAGCCATGTAATTTCGATATCCCTGAATCCAGGTATAGGTTATAACACGTCCCCAGCCATCTGTAATAAGTGCTATTTTTTTTTCATGCAAAAATCTCCCGAATAACAGATTTCACAATGTTGTGAAAAACTATAAACATTGTGAATATTAACCATCAATATGGAAATGCCTTCACATTTTTCTGTGAAAAATAATGTATTAAGAAGATTTGAGGTAAAAGGTGATTTTTAACAAAATAATTTTCGAGCAGCATGCAGATACGAATCAGTAGGAATTATTCTCAATTCCCTCCTTTTCATAACCGGATAAAAGAGGTATGATAAATATAAGTTAGCATAAACTAACAAAAGACAGAATGTTGAATACTTGTAATTGTATGAAAAATGTTCATGAACGATAATGGTTTTACAGGGAGGAAAAGAGATGTTTCTTGAAATTAAGATTTGAAGAAAGGCTTTGGTTTCCGGAGACAGTAGGACAGAGGTTCTTCGGGGAATTGATTTTTCTGTGGAAAAAGGGGGAGTTCTGCGTGCTTCTGGGACCGTCTGGTTCTGGAAAAATCCACACTTTTGAATATTATCGGTGGAATTGATGAGCCAGATGAGGCTATATTTCCATAGATGGGAAAAACAGGAGGAGATATGAAGGAGAAAGCGCTGACTCTTTACCGCAGGAAGCATCTGGGATATGTTTTCCAGATGTATAATCTGATTCCCAATTTAAATGTAAAAGAAAATATCGGGTGGGCATATCTCAGCAGTAAGGCACTGGATTGACGAGCTGCTTTATACATTGGGCTTTATGAGCTGAATATAAGCTGCCCAACCAGCTTTCCGGCAGTCAGCGAGAGAACGGCCGATGGTCGTGCCATTGTAAAAATCCGGACGCATCCTTCTCTGCGACGAGCCTACAGGCGCACTGGATTACAACACATCTAGGAAATTCTGCGTCTGATCGAGCAGGTCAACCAGAAGTACGGAAATACCATCATGGTTACCCACAACGATGCCATTAAGAATATGGCAGACCGCGTAGTGAAGCTTCGTGACGGTCAGATCCGCAAAAACTATCTCAATGAGTCCAAAGTCGCAGCTGACGATCTGGACTGGTAAGGCGGTGAGCTATGAAGAATCCATTGTGGAAACGTCTTCCAAGAGAACTGAAAAGTGATTTTGGAAAATATTGTTATTTTTCTGTTTCTGACATTGACCATTGGTTTGTGTCCGGATTTCTGGTGGCTGATGACAGTATGCTGGCAGCCTATGATGAGGTTTTCGAAAAACTATAATATTGAACATGGCAATTTTACCTTTTCTTCGAAAGCCAGCGAAAACGATTTGAAAATTGAAAAAATGGAAAAGTACGAATCTGCGAAAACTTTTTACCAAAGTGATGAGGACCAGTGAGACTCGGATCTGGATGGAAACAGAAGAGGGAACCATGCGCA
>VOFH01001897.1_pt1 | contig 12860 bp, 23 predicted proteins | sample 5384091 | NCBI WGS metagenome assembly VOFH01 (sample SAMN12384727, study PRJNA508395) | human gut metagenome | isolation source: healthy gut G | host: Homo sapiens
TCGGACACGGTATGGTATGGCGATCGCTTTAGACCAACTGTGAGACTGCCGTACAGTGAGGGGAGGCCGGTAAACGGTCTCCCTTTTGATTGTAAAGGACTCTTATTTCTTGGTAAAATTTCAGTAAATATTTACTATTTTCATTGACTCTGGAAGATAATGGAAACTATAATAAATTGAAAGGTGAGGATATAAAAACATGGCTGTTGCTAATTAAAGAAATTTCTCAGCTGGCGAGCGTCTCGAGTACGACGGTATCGCGTGTGTCCGTGATGACACCATTGTGGAAGTCCTGAAGTAAGAAAGAAGATATTTAAAATTGCCCACGAATTAAACTATGTCCCACCCAGAATGCGGCATGCGCAGAAAGAAAAGGAAATTGTCATAGAGTTGCGGATTGGCACATCATCAGGAAGGAACAGGCCGAATATCCGGATTTCTTCTCTGGACTGCATTGCAAAGACCATGGCGGCGACCGACGAAGTCGGTACGTATAAGGCGCGCAATCGGGCTGCCATTACGATTTAATCATCGCCTTGGTGTCTTCTCCGAGTCGGAGATGGAGAGTCTGCGGATGCAGAGCCGCCATCGTGTTTATTAATTCGGATCCAAAGGACTACGAGCACGACTGTATCGTCATGACTTGCTGTATGGGAATACGGGAGATGCTTTACTATCTTCTGGACAGAAAGCAGTAACGGAGTGTCGGCAAGCTACATGGACTTTATGAAGAGGGAGACTTGCACTGCCAATGTGGAGACTGAGGGCTTGAGAGAGACCTTCCGGGAGCGGGGCTGTTACGATGAGAATCACTTCTTTATCGGGGGAGTTCAGCCGATGGCGGGATACGAGCTTGCAAGACAGGCGGGCAGCGTCAAGACACGGCTGGAAGCTGTGCTTAGCAGCGACGAGGTGGCCGAGGGGGTGCTGGAGGCATTTTTGATGCGGGGCTCCGGGTACCCAAGGATGTGGGCCGCGGGTGGGGATTCACAAGGATATTTACACTGAACTGCGGCCGACGTACACCAAGGTTCGTATGTTTCCGGGAGATTGTCTGGCAGACATGATCAAACTTCCTGAACAGATCCAGGGCGGACGCAGCGATAACATGACAATTTATCTTCCCACCAAGCTAGAGGTTGGCGACAGCGCATGTAACGGTAACCCCAGAGAAGATGGATCAGGTAAAGGAGAGCGTTATGAAAAAACAAGGTTTCGTAATGATGGCATTGCACTGTGTGCAGCAATGGTCAGGATGTTCAGGATCCGGCGGACAGAAGGATACCGCGGGCAGATACCAAGGCTGCAGTGGAGACAATCAAGCTTCCGGAGCAGCGGGAAAAAGGGTCTGAGGAACAGACGGCTGCGGGCGGAAAACAAGAAGATTGACAAACTGAACGTATACTTGCTTCCTTCCAGAGAACCGGAAAGAGATTGTAACGGCAACAGAACCATTAAAGGAGATGTTAAAGACAGAACTCGCCAGGGAAGGGTATATCGGTGAGGTGGTTATCAACAGTAGGTACCAGCTATGGCGGGCAGTAGGCGAGGCCTTTTCCGCGGAACGGCGGATATCGGTCTGATTCAGGCGGAACGTATGTGCTTTACGACGATGGCGCCGATGTAATCCTGACAGCAACCCGTGACGGACTGAGCAAGAATTCCGACATGCCAAGGACTGGAATGACGGCAAGGCGACGGAGCCGACAGACCAGCAGGTTACTTCCCTACCGTGCGCTGATGATCGCAGGACCATCTGAAAAGGACAGGAGCTGGCAAAGAAGGTTAACAGCGGAGAAGCGCTGACCTTTGATGATCTGAGCAGCGCAAACTGGAGCGTGATGTCTTCCTCATCACCGGCCGGATACATCTATCCGTCTTTATGGCTTCAGGAGAACTTTGAGAAGAACATTCTGGATCTTGGACATGCGGTTCAGTCCGATTCTTACGGCAGCGCATTTGCAAGACTGGCTTCCGGACAGGTGGATGTCCTCTGTACATACGCAGACGCCCGCAGAGACTATGAAGAAAAGTGGAATTCAGTATGGAAGAAGCGGATCGATCTGGGAAGAGACGAATGTGATCGGTGTAACTCCTCCAATCTATAACGATACAGTCAGCGTGAGCAAGACTTCCAAGATTATGGATGACGCCTTTAAGACAGCCATTCAGAATGCCTTTATCAACATTGGAAAGACAGAAGATGGCAAGAAGGTAATCGCCATTTTACAGCCATATGGGATATGAGCCTGCACAGTCTTCCGATTACGATAATGAGCGCGCAGCACAGAAGATGATTCAGAATTAAATGCCAAATAAGCGATAAGCACGATTATTAAGTGAGGCACCGTAAAGAAATATGGTTTTACGGCGCCTCCTTTTTGGGTTTCCAGGAGAAAATACTAAAGTCGAGGTAGGAGCATGATTGAATTTGATAAAGTAGGGAAAGACGTACCCCAATGGTTTCAACGCACTGAAGGATGTCAATTTAAAGATCGAGCAGGGAGAATTTGTGGCGATCATTGGCCTTCCGGCGCCGGGAAATCTACGCTTCTGCGGGACCATTAACCGGATGCACGACATCACCGAGGGAAGCTTACTGTGGACGGAACCGATGATGCAGCTGAAGGGTAAGTGAGCCCGCCGTTTCCGCAGAAAGATCGGCATGATCTTCCAGTCGTTTAACTTAGTGACCCGGACAAAGGTCATCAATAATGTGCTGATGGCAAAGGTGCCGGATCTGTCCTTTATCCGGGCGCTCTTCGGGGATCTATCCGAAGGATGACAAGCTGGCGGCCCTGGAGGCTCTGGATAAGGTGGGATTCTGGACAAGGCATTTGTGCGCGCGGACCAGCTCCGGCGGCAGCAGCAGAGAGTGCCCCTGGCGAGAACCCTGGCGCAGAATCCGCAGATCATCCTGGCGGATGAGCCGGTGGCATCCTTAGACCCGGTAACGGCCAAGCAGGTTATGGAGGACTTCAGAGGATCAACAGGAGATGAATATCACCATTCTTTCTTAACATTCACCACGTGGAACTGGCGCTCACGTACGCCAGCCGCGTGGTCGGCATACGTGCGGGCCAGATCGTCTATGACGGCCCCGTATCCGATGTCAATGAAGAGATCCTGAACAATATCTACGAAGGAAGCTGGAGCAGGAGGTGGCCGGATGAGTTTATACGACAAGGTCTTTCCGCCGAAGAAAATGACGATTTCAATGGTAAGACAATTGAAAAACCGGCTTCGCGTCTGCCTCTCGTTGCGGTTATCCTGCTGATTATGACGGCCATTTCCGTGAAGATAACCGGATTTGACTTGAGGGGTTCTGGCCGAGAGGGGAAATCAGTTTTTCGTCATACTGGGCATGATGATCCCGCCGAGGGTCTCCTATATGTCACAGATCTGGAAACCGCTTTTTGATACCATCAAAATGTCGCTTTTAGGTACGGTGGTCGGCGCGGTGCTGGTGGTACCGTTTGCCATGGCGGCTTCCACCAATGTGATTAAGAGCAGGCTGGTGATCAGTGTGGCATGAGGCTGTTCCTGAGTATTGTGAGAACGCTTCCTACGCTGGTAACCGCCTGATCGCTACCTATGTATTCGGACTGGGCACCTGGCAGGAACCACGGCGATTGCCATCTTCACATTTGCCTATATGGGAAAAATCCTGTATGAGGAGACGGTGGATATGGGCGCCTTCGAGGCGGTGGAAGCCATCGGGGCGACGCGGGTCCGCGCATTTGTCAGCGCAATTATTCCGCAGGTGTCCTATCCTACATCTCCAACGGCCTGTTCTGTTTTGAGGGGAATGTCCGGTACGCCGCGATCCTCGGTTACGTGGGCGCGGGGCGGCCTGGGTCTGATCCTGAATGAAAAGCTGGGCTGGAGAGTATTCCAGCGTCGGCATGATCCTGGTGATGTTGTTACGGTATTCATCATCGAATCGGTGAGCCGTTACTGCCGGAAAAACTGGTATAGAGGGAGAGCGGAAAATGAACAAACAGATTGAACAAGCATATAAAGATCGTCCGCGCAGCACGGCATACCAGATTGTGGTATCGGTGATCGTGGTGGCCCTGATCGTATGGTCCGGTTCCGCGGTGGAATTTACGGGAGGCGGAGCAAACGGCGGCAGATCGCCTTAAACATTTTAAAGGGAATCTTTTCATCCCGATCCAAAGCTGCTCTTTAATCCTTTTATGCAGGGCGTGCCCTACCTTCTTCTGGAGACCGTCTGCATCGCATTTTTGGCACACTGGTGGGCGCGGTACTGGCGATCCCGTTTTCGTTTCTGTCCGCATCGAATCTGATGCCAGCGCCCATCGCCCGGCTGAGCCGGATGGCCATCATGGCAATCCGTACCGTGCCGGCGTTTGTCTATGGACTGATGTTTATCCGTGTCAGCGGGCCTGGGGCATTTACGGACTTTGACCATGTCCGTGTGTTCCATCGGTATGGTGTCCAAGATGTATATTGAGGCAATCGAGGATCTGGACATCAGAATTCTGGAGTCGCTGGACGCCTGCGGCTGCAATACGATGCAGAAGATCAGGTATGGAATTCTGCCTCAGCTGATTCCGAATTTTGCATCGACGGTCATTTACCGTTTTGATATTAACTTAAGAGATGCCACTGTGCTGGGTCTGGTAGGCGCGGGCGGTATCGGCGCACCACTGATCTTCGCCATGAATTCCTATCGCTGGAACGAGGCGGGAGCCATTCTGGTGGGACTGATTGTGCTGGTTCTGATTGTGAATACATTTCCACGAGAATCGAGGGTAAAACTGACGAGGGGATAAACATGAGAAAGACAGCAAAATTTATTATACATCAGATGTCCACGGATATCTTTTCCCTTCTGCATACACGGAACGGAGCGAGAAGCCGGCCGGACTGTTAAACTGCATCGCCAATTATCAGAAGGACGGGAATACGCTGGTCCTGGACGGGGCGACACGCTAGGGGTCCCCATGGCCATTTACCTCTCCGCGGGCAGGAAGGAAGGCCTGGAGGCGGAGCATGCCATTGCGGACGTGCTTTAACGCCGGCGTTACGACGCGGTGACTCTTTGGGAATCATGATTTTAACTGGATATGAGTATCTGGGGCATCATTTAAATGCCTTAAAGCGCGCTGCATCTGTGCCAATGTCCGGGACCGGAAAGGCCGCCTGGGAGTGATATCCAGCCAGGTGTTTACCATGGAAAATGGTCTGCGTATGGGAGTAACCGGTGTGGTAACCGATTTTGTCAATGTGTGGGGAACAGCCGGAGCATATGAGAGATTTGGAAGTGACCGACGCCTTTTCGACGGCAGAACGGGAACTGGAGCGCTTAAAGGCGATCTCGGATGTGACGGTGTGCATCTATCACGGCGGCTATGAATGTGATCTGGAAACCGGAGACCTGCTGAGTGAGAGCGGGGAAATGGGTTGCCGGATCCTTCGGGAGCTGGTTTCGACGTGCTGCTGACCGCTCATCAGCACATGATGGTGCCTGTCAGGAAGATAAACGGGACCACAACGCTGCAGCTTCCGGCAAATGCGGTCTGCTATGCAAAGCTGGAGATCGCCTGTGAGGATGGGGAAGTGTCTGTCTCGGCCTCGATCAATCCGGCGGGAGATTCATGATGAGGAACCGTACCGGTCCTGCTTCCGCTGGAGCGGAGGGTTCAGCAGTGGCTTGACGAGAAGGCGGGCAGCCTGGAGGAGGATATTCCCCGGCAGTCCAAGCTTGAGATGGCGCTTCAGGGCTCCAGGGTAGCCGATTTCTTTAACCAGCCCAGCTGGAATATTCGGGAGCGGATATTTCCCTGTGTGGGGGGCTGGGGAACACACCGATGGGGCTGGAGAAACGTGACGACACGGGATATCGTGTCTGTGTACCCGTTTGCCAACACTCTGGTGGTTCTGAAGTGGACGAAACGGTGATGAAGAAGGCACTGGAACGGTGTGCGGAATATTTCACCGTGGAAAATGGAAAAGTGCGGGTTTCGGATGTATTTTTAAAGCCTAAGGTCGAGCACTACAATTACGACTTCTTCGCCGGGATTTCCTGTGAGTTCGATCTGCGCAGACCGGTGGGAGACCGCGTGACGAAGCTTGTATGACGGGGCCCCATTGGCGGCCGGAAGCTTACGCTCTGTATGAGCGATTACCGCGCCAGGGGACGGGCGGCTATGATTTCTACCGCAAATGCCGGGTGGTGAAACGGATCGGCTCCGAGGTGCCGCAGATGGCCCTTTGGTATTTAAGAGAGCATGAGACGGTGCAGATAGAAACTAGGGAGTGATCTCCGTGGTATGGTAATTGGCCTCTATATAACTGTAAGTTATAAAAGATATATAAATAAAGTATAAAAAAAGTATAAAGTTTTTTATTGATTTCTGTACGGTAAAGGATAAACTCCATTTCATCAGAAGTTTGAGGAAAACGGATGATTTGTCTACGGCGCAGCGTCTCTTTTTTTTCTCCGGAACCTTGACCAGACACAGGAGGAATTGGTCTGGTTGAAGAAAAAGGAGAGACAGAGTATGAATGGCTTAACAATGATGATTCTTGCCGTCGTAGTGCTGGGCGGCGCGTACCTGGTCTACGGAGGTATCTTTGCAAAGAAATGGGGCATCAATCCGATTCCAAAACGCCCGCCTATGAGATGGAGGACGGGTGGATTACGTTCCGCCGATACCAACGTGGTATTTGGCCACCAGTTTGCATCAATTGCCGGCGCGGGGCCGATCAACGGACCGATTCAAGCGGCGATGTTCGGATGGCTTCCGGTTATGCTCTGATTCTGCTGGCGGTGTGTTCTTCGGCGCAGTACAGATTTTTGCCTCCATGTATGCCTCCGTGAAAAATAAGGGCCGTTCCATCGGCTATATCATCGAACTCTATATCGGAAAACTTGGAAAACGGCTGTTTCTGCTGTTTACCTGGCTGTTCTCCATTCTGTGGTAGCGGCATTTGCCGATATCGTGGCAGGTACCTTCAATGGTTTTGACGCCAACGGAGCCACGGTGATCGCTAACGGCGCGGTTGCGACGACCTCGCTGCTCTTCATCGTATTTGCCGTGGACTGGGCTTTTATTTAAAATATACGAGATTCCCCCAAGATGCTTAACACACTGTTTGCAATCGCGCTTCTGTACTGGCCGTAGGCCTGGGGCTGGCATTTCCAATCTATGTGCCGCAGAGCGCATGGCTGATTTTCGTATTTATCACGTAATCATTGCCTGTGTGACACCGGTATGGGCGCTTTTACAGCCTTCGTGACTATTTAAACAGCTATCTGCTGATCGCCATGATCGTGGGATCGGTGCTCGGCATCTGTGTATACAATCCGTCTATGAATCTGCCTTCCTTTACAGCCTTCAAGCTGACCGCGGCCAACGGGGAGCGTCTCCTATTTATTCCCGGCGCTGTTCGTCACTACTGCCTGCGGCGCTGTATCGGGCTTCCACTCTCTGGTCGCCTCGGGAACGGCCTCCAAGCAGATTAAAAATGAAAAGAACATGCTTCCGGTATCCTTTGGCGCCATGCTTTTGGAGAGTCTTCTTGCCATTACGGCGCTGATCGCGGCCGGATTCGTCGCCACATTGCGGAAGGACTTCCGGCAGGAACGCGCCGCAGCTGTTTGCACAGGCCATTTCCATCTTTTGACAAGCCTCAGGCTTCCGGAATCCGTCTGCTATACGTTAATCACCTGGCAATTTCCGCGTTTGCACTGACGAGTCTCTCGATTCCGTAGCGCGTGTGGGACGTATCGCGTTCCAGGAATTCTTCACGGATGACAGCATCGCCCCGGAGGATCAGTCACCGCTTAACAAGGTCCTGACCAATAAGTATTTTGCCACTATCCTGACACTGTTGCTCTGCTATGCGCTTTCCCGCGCCGGTTACGCCAGCATCTGGCCGCTCTTCGGTTCGGCGAACCAGCTGCTTTCCGCACTGGCCCTGATCGCCTGCGCCGTATTCTTAAAGAAGACGAAACGCCAGGGCGCCATGCTCTGGGGGCCGATGGTGATCATGCTTCGGCGTCACATTTGCGGCTCTGGCTTTAAAGATCACGGAGCTGGTGACCGCACTTTCCGGCCAGTTTGTTTTCGGCAATGCCCTGCAGCTGGTATTCGCAGTGCTTCTTCTGATTCTGGGCGTGATTGTAGCCTTTGAGGGATTAAGAAGCTGATTGGAAAGATGAGACCTTAGAAAATACAGAGACCGCAGATACAAAGAAGTCTGCGGGAGAAGTCGTTGCAGATAAGCTGCGGATGTGGATGCCGCATTACCATGAAAGGGCTGTGAGAAATGGAGTTGATCTGACTCCGTTTTTCCAGCTCCATTTTTTGTTCACTGCCATATTCCGCGAGGTGTTTTGGGTGAGTGGAGCAAAAGTCACAGAACCCGGGGCAGCAGTACGAAACGGCGTATTTCATACTGGATTATTAAGAAAAATACCTTATAATAAAGGAATATCTGCTAAATTAGGAATGGGGGCGTAGATTCAAATGATAGACCAGGCTGGTTTGCGCATGGACACGGTTATCAGATTGCTCTGTGAACGGCCACAGGGGTAAATGATAACATGGCAAAATCCCATTATCACGAATATTTTGAACTTTATTATCTGAGTCCGGCAAAAGCCGGTACCACATAGCGGATGATACGCTGTACTGCCTTAATTCAGGGAATTTATACTGTTTCCCCCTTTATGTGATGCATCATTCCTACGGGGATAGCGATGTTCCGTTTAAACGGCTGGTGCTTTATTTTACCAGGGAAATGATAGCGGTTCTGGCGTGACAGATGTGCTCAACCAGCACGCCTGGGTATATAAGTCAGATGAGAAGAATGAGATACACGCACTTTTGCGCGCTGCTAAAAAGAACAGGAATGCAATGACAATTATTCAGAAGAGGCCCTGTATTTCATTTTTGAATCAGATTCTATCCTGCTGCCAATTCCACAGAAACCGCAAAGCCGGAGAAACAGAGCCGTATAACCAGCATCATCCATTATCTCCACGAGAATTATACATCCCCATCACCCTGAATGATCTGGCCGAACAGTTTTATCTCAGTCCTTATTATCTGTGCGGGAATTTAAAAAATACAACCAACAGCACCATTGTTCAGTATATTAATAGCCTGCGTGTGGGACATGCCCAAAGGCTGTTTTAGAAACGGATAAGAGCGTCACGGAAATCAGCAAGATTGTGGGCTTTTCAATGTGACACATTTTAACCGGGTACCGCCTGTCACCAGGCTCTCCCCTTCAAAGCCGTAAACAGGCTAAGGAGCGCAGTGCAAAAGCAATGGAACGGCGCGTTATCCCCAGTTGATGTCAATCCGCACAGTGGAGGCATAGAAGGGGGGGGAACCTCATCTTCCTGCCTCTGCTTTTCTCATAATCATCTGCTGCCAGAATCCGGCTGCCTGTTCTGGCCAGCCGTCCACCTCCTGTCCATTTCGTTTGGCTTCCTCTGCCGCATCAAAGAACAGATCTGTGGAAGTGCTGGGATAAATCAGGGGCTGTCCGGTAAGGACCAGCGCTTTATCCGTTCCAGGGTTTCTTCAAACCCGCATTTTTAAACCCATAATCACCCAAAGGACGTTCCATACATCTTCTGTCTCATATTGGTAAAAAAGTAATCCGACAGGGGCTTGTATTCCTCATAGCTGCAAAGTTCTCCTATGGTGGTTTCCGGTGTTACCTGGTTCATTTTCATATCCTCCTATATAGGGATACAATAATGCCCGGCAAATCTGCCGGGGCGATGTGTGAATTGTCAGACAAGTCCCATGCCTTGGAAGCGTCAAGGAAATTGCAGGCACATAGGTGACTAAAAAAGCACAATCAGCAGCGCTCCCACATAGGGAAGCAGGGGTTTAACCACCGCTCAATGGGCACCTTGCTGATACCGCAGGATACAAATAGTACCGAGCCCACCGGAGGCGTCATGGTACCCATACACATATTGAAGGTCAGTACCACGCCGAACTGAACAAGGTCCATGCCCAGGCTCTGGACAATCGGAAGAAAATGGGCGTGAAAAATCAAGCAGGCCGGTGTGATATCCAGAAACATGCCAACCACCAGGAGCAGCACCAGGTTCATCAGAAGCAGGATGACATACTTATTGGTGACAAGGACATGATTGCATTGCTGATAGCAGCCGGGATTCCTGTATATATGCCATTACCCATGACATTGCCGATGACGCGGATATCAGGAACAGAATGATACCGCTGGTTGCCGCGCTGTTCAGCAGGATCTTCATAAAAGCTCTTCCAGGTCAGGAACGGTAAAACAGTGAGGGATCAGGCAGTACAGCACACAGATGCCGGCGCCTTCTGTGGCAGTAAAGATACCGCCCACAATACCACCGATGACGATCACGATCAGCAGCAGGCTGGGTATGGCGTCCAGGGTAATCCGGACCGCCTCTGAGGCTGAAACCTTCGGGCAAACAGGATAATTATGTTTCTTCGCATAACAGTATGCAATCGCCATGGTGCCTAGGCCCATTAATATGCGGGAATATAGCCCGCCATGAACAGGGCTGAGACAGATACGCCGCCTGCAACTGTGGAGTATACGATAAATGCGCTGGTTGGCGGAATCAGAAGCCCGGTCGGGGGCCGATGCAATATTCACAGGTGGAAAAATGCAGATCATACCCCCCTTCCTCCTCCATAGGAGCCATTGATGCTGCCGATAGCTGAAGCCGCTGCCACCGCCGAACCGGACAGCGCGCCAAAGAACATGTTAGCCAGTACATTGGTATGTGCCAGGGAGCCTGGAATACGTCCGACAGCAGCTGGGCGAACCGGATCAGCCTTCTGGCAATGCCGCCGTTGTTCATGATATTACCCGCAAGTATGAATAACGGACTGCAAGAAGGGGAAAGCTTCCACACCGCTGTTCATCTTTTGCATGACGATGAAGCTGGTCTGGTCCCAGGGCAGATTCACCAGAGTGGTAGCAATGGAGGAAATTGCAATACTGACGGAAATGGGGCATCCCAGAATCAGCAAGATTGCAAAAACCCCAAACAATACAAGAGCAGTAATCGCTATATTCATACTTATTTGTCCTCCTCCTTAATCGTGATTCCGGTCATATCTTCCCAGATATTGATAAGCTGTGCAACCATGATAAACACTCCGAAATCGGAGCCATGTTGTATACCAGGCTTGGAAATGTACCAGCAGGGGCTGGAGTATTCTTTTTCTGGCACTGAGTGCAAGCTTGGTACTGCCCACTGCGATTGCCAGAGCAAATGCAAATATCAACAGATCAATAAAGATCATCAGAAACGTCTCTCTTTCAGGCGTCATCTTGTTATGGAGCAAAAGCAAGAGCCATATGCTGTCTGGTAGAACCTATAGGCCGCGCCCATGAAGCCGGTCCATATCAGCAGATACCGGACAATCTCTTCTGTAAAATCGCTGGGACTGTTTAAATACATAACGGTAAATACCTGGTAAATAACAAGAAAGCTCATGGCTACCAGAAGGATAGCTGATATCCATGAGCAAGGGAATATTATCGCTTTAGTTTGGTAAAGAACTGTTCGCGTAATTCCCTCCTCTTCCACTGTAGTGATTTCCCAGAACATCCCCCAGCTTTGCGGATACTGCTGACTTATAGCTCTCGATCATATCGCATGTGGCTGAGCGTGGAATGCCTCCTTAGTCCACATCGCTCGATGAAGGTTACATGCGTCGTTGGCAGGCTGTCATCGACTGCCTCTGCCACAGCCTGCTCCCATTTTTCGATCCGATTTTCCGTGGATTCGCTTTGCCGTGTCAATCAGAAGCTGCCTGTCCTCCTCAGACAGTCTCCCCAGGTATCCGTGCGCAATGACCAGAACGTCCGGGATGTTGGCATGCTGAGTCCTGACCGACTCAGACTTGCCGATTTCCTGCGCGCATACCGGTTGTCTTCAGAGCTGTTTCTGTTCACTCTGTGCCATCAGCATGATTCCGGTCTGAAGGGCAGCATACACATCACCCACAGCCATTGCAGCTGGAGGTACACGCCAAAGGGCTTTCCAACATATCTGTCTGCTGGCGGCTTCATGTCTTGTACACGTCTCTTTCAATCCGTTTAGGTGCTCTCCTGGTGGATCGGGCGGTCTATGGTGCTAGCGCGGATCGAAAGGTAAATAGGCTTCAGCGCTGTCAAAGTCCATCCGCCTCAGCTTGAGACGGAAAAGATTCTCCATCTGCTCCGAACCCATTGCTATAATGAGTTCTCATTGTCACCAACATCAGATAGGGTGATGCCGACGTATGATTACACTTCAGTCCCACGTTGGTGAGTCCCGCGGTCATGTCCACGACGCTGATGCATCAGCTGCTCAAAACCTGTGCTCGAGCCAAGAGGCTGCTGAAGATTTTATGCAGGATACGTCCGTTGCTCTTTCTCTCCACACGGTCGGCAAACCGTTCGCAGAGGCGATTGTCGATGCCGTGGGTTTCTGCCAGGCCAGCCAGATTCAGCAGGCACTGGCAGGATTCGCCGTTGCATCGGCGCTGCCCGCCGCGAGCCATCCGGCCAGGGTCAAAGGCGAGTCAGGACGGCCGCTGCCATCAGTAAGCCTGCAGATTTTTCCTAGTCGTGGGATCTCCTTCCATAGTACTTACATTCCAAATCTAGTATCATCTGCTCGAGATGAAATGATTAAACTTCATAGTCTTTTTGGGGTTCGGATATTTTATCTGCCACAGATTTCGGTGTTCTGGCTGTAATAATTATCCAATTTGGTTGCCGGGTATTTCTTCCGGTGAAGAAAGTGGGGAGGAAGTTGCTCCCAGCCACAGTTACTAGCAATGACGTAACCGGAACTAAAGCATACTGAT
>VOFH01004329.1_pt1 | contig 12844 bp, 21 predicted proteins | sample 5384091 | NCBI WGS metagenome assembly VOFH01 (sample SAMN12384727, study PRJNA508395) | human gut metagenome | isolation source: healthy gut G | host: Homo sapiens
CACGGTCATTGATGCCAGTCAACTCATGAGGTTGGCATAGTAGATACCGGTGTAGTCCTGCATGATCTGCTTCGTAGCATTGCTGTAGTGGGCTTTGCGCTCTTCCTGATCGGTGGTCTGTCTTTGCTGCGGCCAGCTCCTCCCTCATACTCGTTCACATAGCCGGCGCCATTGCCGATGGCCGTAGTCTCCGTGGAGGAGAACAGCTTATCAGGAAAATGAGATCAGGATACCAGCTCAGCTCATAGCATCCCACACATCGGAATTGCCGGGCAGACGGTGGCATCGGAGAAGGTGCCCCACTCATTGACGCTGTGTGGCCTTCACACCGATCTGCTGCCAGTACGACTGCAGCATGGTAGCCCAGCGTCTTGCGCTCTTCGGAGTTGAAACGTTGATGGTGATCTCAAAGCCGTCGCCGTAACCGGCCTGTTCCAGCAAGCCTTGGCGTCCTCAGGATCATAGCTGCGGGAACCATGGATTCCAGGGACGCATCATATCCCCAGGAGCCATAGGGCAGGGGCAGGTAAGCAGCTTCCACTTCGTCATACTGATACAGAGCCGTGCGGACAGCGTCCAGATCCACAGCTTCAATCAGGGCTTTGCGGACCAGCGGATCGGCCGTGGGGCCCTTCTGAGCATTGAAGCGGACATAATTGATCTTCAGCGCTTCCGTCTTCAGCAGTTCAATGCCATTGCCGGCATTCTGCACGGTATTGATTGCTTCGCCGGAGAGCTGCGTGGCCAGATCGACCGCGCCAGCTCTGCAGGGCATTGGCCGCCTGGTTGGGGTCGGAGATGAACTTGAAGACCAGCTTCTGCAGTGCAGGAGCGCCCAGCCAGTAATCGGGGGTTGGCCGACAGGACAGCCTGCTCTCGTCCAGTTCAAACTTATCCATGCAGAACGCGCCGGTGCCGCTCAGATGATAGCCGAAGTCTTCGCCCCAGCCCTCCACTTCTTCCTTGGCCACAATGGAGTTGCCCGCATCGGTCAGCGCCGTCAGGAAAGCATCCGGATTCTTCAAGGGGTGCAGGTGACTTCCCAGTCGCCGGTCACTTCCGCCTTGTCCAGCATGGCCAGACGGTTGTTGTCCGAATGCTGGGCGCGGTTCAGGGAGTAGGCCACGTCTTCAGCCGTCATTTCACGGCCCTTGGCATACTCAGTGTTCTGGAAGTGCACGCCCTGACGAATCTGGAACACGTAGGTCACGCCGTCATCGGAAATCGTCCAGCTGGTGGCCAGAGAAGGCGCATACTCCGTCAGCGTGTCGTTGTACGCCACCAGACGATCGCAGACCTGGTTGATGATCTGGCCCTCCGCAAGCTGCCGCTGTAGTGAATGGGGTCAAGCTTGCTGGGAGAAGATGCCAGCGACACAGTCAGAGTGCCGCTTTCACCGCCGGCGCTCTCGTTGGTGCTGCCGCTGTCGCCATTGCCGCCGCAGCCGGCCAGCAGTCGACCGCCATCACAGGCGAGGACAGCGCGAGAATCTTTTTCATCGTTCATTTCTCTCTATTCTTTATAATTTGGGTTTTATATGCAATGGTGTTCCCGCAGCCAGCGGAATGCGCTTTCGGCATAGACCGCCGCCATCATCGGGATCGCATCCTCATTGAATGTGACCCGGGGATCGTGAACGCCATAAGCATATCCTTGTTCCGTGCTGCCGGTTCCAAACCAGAACAGCGCGCTGGGGACTTTTGAGAAAAAACAGAGAAATCCTCCGATCCGGTCATACGTTCGATGTGATAGGTCGTACCCGCGCCCAGCATATCGTCGATATACCCGCCGATCTCTTCGGCCAGAGCATTGTCGTTCACCATGGGCGGGATACCGCCGCCGATGAAATCGATGTCGCAGGTGGCACGGAAGGTGCTGCACACACCCTCGCAGATCTCACGCATGCGCTGGCGGGCAAATTCCTTCACCTGCAAATCCATGGTGCGGATCGTCCCTTTGAGCACAGCCTCTCCGGGCATCACATTGGCCGCCGAGCCGGCGTGCAGCGAACACACAGTCAGCACAATCATCTGATTGGGATTGATTTCGCGGCTGTTGATCTCCTGCAGGGCCAGTATGATATGCGCCGCCGCGTTGATCCGGGTCGATATTCTCATGGGGCGCGGCACCGTGGCCGCCTTTTCCATGAATGGTCACTGTGAACACATCGCTGGAACCGCAGGCATGCCCCGGCGTGTAGCCGGCAGTGCCCAGAGGCGCATGCACCACATGGAGCGCCAGCGCCGCATCCACATGGGGCTTTTCCAAAATCCCGGCGTTGTATACGTCTGCCGCACCGTCCATCGTTTCCTCGGCAGGCTGGAAGAGCAGTTTTACCGTGCCTTCCAGCCTCGTCTTCCCCACTCTTTGAGCACCTTGGCAGCGCCCAGCAGGCTAGTAGTGTGGAAATCGTGGCCGCAGGCGTGCATACAGCCGTTTTGCGAGGCAAATGGCAGCCCCGTTTCCTCAGCCATGGGCAGCGCGTCCATATCGCCGCGCAGCAGCAGCGTTTTCCCACCGCCGCGGCCCACGGTGCAGGTAATGCCTGCACGGCCCACCGTCTGCGGTTCATAGCCGAATTCTTTCAGCTTTTCCAACACAAAGGCTCTGGTCTGGGGCAGATCAAAGCTCAGCTCCGGGCATTGATGCAGATAGCGGCGGTAACCCACCAGCTCATCTTTCAATTCCAGCATCCGCGCATACGTTTTATGTTCCATTGAAATCCCGTTCCCGCTTTCCTGGGTCGTCCTCCACGGGCGCACACATTTCAAGGGCAATGTCGTCCGCAGAACTGTTATAAAAAATACATTTTTTATTTATAATACGACCAGTTTATATCATTGTAATTTTACATTCAGCATAATAATACAAATTCCACTTTTTGCAAGACGTATCCTGTCTGAAATGCAAAAACAGTTCCATAAAAATTATTATCAATTCTCACAAATTTCCCCCCCCCCTTTTCCCCCAAAAACCGGCGCGCTCCACCGGGCCGCAGCAGCGGCCGGCAGAGCGCGTTCTTATGCCTTCTATGCAGGTTTACGCCTCTTCGCCCCTTCAATCCGAAGAGATAGTAGCGATCATGGCTCTCCTTTTGGGCAAACTGCATCCATGCTTTAAACTCTCCCTCGGGATAGTGCTCCATGTCACGGTATTTGCAGTCCTCCGCCAATGTAGCCAGGGGACGTGCGGAGGATGCAGCCGTTTTCGATCACTTTGCCTTCACGGCCCTCCTCGTGGAACTTATCGGGAAGCTGGGAAGGATCAAGCACAATTACGGTCTCTCCATCCTCCTCAATTCCCACCACAGCCACATAGTGCCCGCCGTGGGAAAACAGGCCCATGGCTGTCTTCCGGCCGGTCGCCGGTCACATTGGCCACAGCCATGCCGCCGCGTTTGAGATGTTCCGCAGCAGCTCAGGATCATCGGTGGCCACCAGATCCAGATCAAACCGCTCGGCTACATAAGGAGCCAGCAGATCCATGTCCGTGCCGGGCTGTGATTGGCTCCCACTGCCAGAGACAGCTCCAGGCAGTCGATCAGGAAAATTCCGGCCGGTCAGGTTCGTCACCACCATAGAAGCCGAACACAGGCCACAGCCGGCGCTGCGCACCGTACTGTCCGCCCGCATCAGCTCAGGAAGATCTGTCAGCGTGGGATAAGCCACATGGGGGTAATTGGTTTGATTGAGATAATAGTACATATACACCATTCCTTCCCGTCGTTTTCAAGCCCGGTACAGCGTATAACTGCCCCGACCGCCATCCTCCACAAATGTGGAGTAAAATTCTTTCATCGCCCGGGCCAGATAAAGCGTATCCTGCACACCCGCAGTTTCCACCGCCGAGTGCATCGCCAACTGCGGCAGGCCCACATCTACCATATTCAGCGACACCTGTGCGTTGAGAGATTACCCAGCGTGCTGCCGCCCAAAATATCCGAATGATTATGGAACGTCTGAACGGGCACGCCGGCGCGGCTGCAGATGGCGCGGAACAGCGCTGCGGATACAGAGTCCGTGCCGTATTTTGATTGGCGCTGAATTTAAGCACGATGCCCTGATTCATATGCGGATGGTTCGTAGGGTCAGCCAGAGACAGGTGGTTGGGATGCACCGCATGAGCGTTATCCGCCGACACCATAAAGCCCGAAGCCAGCGCGCGCAGATAATCCTCATGGCTGCGGCCCAGGGCTCATTCACGCGCAGCAGCGTGTCCAGCAGCACGGTGCCCGCCGCGCCCTGTTTGGTGCCGCTGCCCACTTCTTCATTGTCAAACACCGCGTATACAGAAATCGTATTGGGATGGCCGCCGGCCAAAAGCCCTGCAGATTGGCAAACGTGCACTGCAGGTCGTCCAGCTTGGGCGAAGAAAGATATTCCCCGTTGGCCCCAGACGACGCCGCGGCCCCGGCAGTACAAAAGAGATCTGTTCCAAGGATATCCTCTTTGTCCACCCCCGCCGCACCGGCCACAATGTCAAACGTCCCCGCCGCGCGCTCGTCGCCCAGCAGCGGGAGCATATCTTTTGGACGCTGTATTTGTAGCCGTCATTGACGGAGCGGTTCATATGGATCGCAAGGCTCGGGAGCATCAGCAAATCGGTCCACATTCACCAGCCTGGATTCCACCCTTCGCCCGCCGCACCACAATTTTGCCTGCCACAGACAATGGGCGATCGAACCAGGGCGCGCAGAGCATTCCGCCGTATTTCTCCACGTTCAGCTCCGTATAGGCGCCATCCACGACAATGTCCATGTTTTCCTTGATCTTGAAGGTGGGCGAGTCGCTGTGGGAAGCAGCAATCTGGAATCCCCTGATTTCTCCCTCAGGAATTTTGAAGGCCAGCAGGGAGGACAGATTGCGCCGGATAAAATAGCGCCCGCCGCGCTGCAGGCGCCACGGCGCCCTTCGCTCAGTTCAGAAAACCCGTATCGCACAGCGTCTGTGCCCAGATTTTCCACTGCGTGGTAGCAGCTGGGGCTTTTTCTGGATAAAATCAACAGTTCGTTGGAAAGTTTCATGCTTTCTTCCATCATTGCATCGCTCCTGTTCCTTTGCTTGCCGTCAAGCCAAAAATTCGCACAAAATCCGCACCGCCAGCGTACGGGGCAGCAGGACGCTCAGCCCGGTTTCGTCCTCAATGGCTCGTTTCATGGCCACAGAGTACCCCATGCAATCCGTGCAGAGAAAGGCCAGCTCCCGGCCCTTGAAGGCCTTTGCCGCTTCCACGACCCTATCAAAAGGCGCCGTAGGGCGAAGCGCAGCGATTTCCACATCCACACCGCTCTTCCCCCAGAACTGATAGCCCTGGGCAATTTGTTCTTCCATCGGCACCAGCACGCCCACCTTGTGTCCGTCGGCCAGCTTCTGCACCGCAGCGTGGAACAGGGGCTGCGGCTCCAGAAACAGCTTCTTGTGGCGAGACTTCGGGAACACACCCGTGCAGAACAGAATCGTAGCATCCGCCCCTTCGGCCTCTGCCTGGTCGATTTTCTGCTGCACCAGAGGCGTAACGAAACGCTCGGCAAATTGGGCCTGCCGACCGTCCCGCATCCGGGACACCAGCACTTCATCCCCCTCTGCAGGAGCAAAGCGCGCTTCGATCTCCTCCAATGTGAAGTCGTCCAGCGCGCCGTACTCCCGCAGCGTCACGTGCTGCGGGAGCAAGGGCAGAATATCCGCGGTGATATCCACCCGGGGCGCCTGGCCGATGGTAATGGCCGCCAGGATTTTTTCTTTTCACAGCCTTACTTGCCTTTGCCGAAAGTCTGGAACTGGTTCATGGTACCGTACAGTTCAATCAGGTGGTCGAATTCCTTCTGGTCGTAGAAAGACAGTTTGCCCTCGCCGTAATCTTTGGCCACTTCCACGGCAAAGCGGGCCGCAGTTTCCACATCCATGGCGTGGCTGGCGCCGGTAGCGCAGCCTGCCACAGGCTGGGTGGGTAATCGCCACACCCACCACCGGCGCGTTGGTGGCGGTCGCCGGCTGCAGGATGCTGTTCAGATGGTGCAGGTCATTGCCATAGGGCGTGATGTCCTGCTGAGCGCAGGGGAAAATAGCCGGCAGCTGGCCGGTAACGCGGGTCATGACATCCATCAGGTCGTTGCTGACTTCCAGGATATAGCCTTCCTTGATGGTGTTGGAAATGGCAATGCCGTTGAGATTGATCACCCGGTTGCCCTTGGTGGTATCAATGGACAAAATGGCATCCATGCCCTCATCCACATCCATGCGGTTGCACAGCTCCATGTCGATAGGGGAATCCATGAAGGGCACAGGAAATGCTCCTGGGTAGGCGCATCGGGGCAGATATGGGTGGACAGGATCACGTCGCCCTCCAGCACATCGCCGTTTTTATGCATCTGCGCCAACTTCAGTGCCGCAGCCATGGCTGCCAGAGCGCCATCACCGTCAGAGGTGAAACCCACCACTTCAGGGCGCGCACCCAGGCCGCCCAAGCGGCCGATAATACCCAAAGTCGGCACCGTGCCGCCGGCGTGCTTTCCGTTGCGGCCATAGATCCACACTTTGATGCAGTCCGTAGACCCCTGGTCGCCGGTGACGGTCTGTACCTTCACTTCGTCCGCGCCTGCTTCCAGCAGCATTTTTTTCACGGTTTCACCGCTGGCCTGAGGCGTATCCAGCACTTCAAAAAGATCCAAAACTTGTTTGAGCAGCATGTTTGATTTCCTCCTGTTATGCTCCCCCATTTGGGGCGGCAAATTCTAATAAACGTGTTCAGTTTATCCCAATCGCCTCGCTTCGTCAAGAGAGGCCTTGCAAAAAGTCCCCTCTTTCCGGATTCATCAATACCATTGCCCCCTGGCGGCCGAGTGCTGTATTCTGCTCAGAAACAGGCGTGAAGCAGGCCCGGTCCCATGAAGGGATCGGGCCTGCTTCCGGTTTTCCTGCTGCAATCAATGAATCACGCCGCAAAGCCGCAGCATTTCAGTCAAATGCTTCCAACCCCAGCTGCTGCCGAATGGTATCCCGCAGTGCCGTCATCTCCGTGTCGTTCCAAAAAGAACTTCAGCTTCTGCTCTGCCACAGTATCACCTTCCGGCTCGCCTCCCCAAAACAAAAACCGCAAAGGTATCGGCAATGTCTTCATGGAAATAGTTGGCTCCGTACCGGCTGACATAATGAGTGGGGTTCACCTCATAATCGCTGACAGCAGAATCGCCCAGATCCTTCCAAAACGTCTGATAAAATGCATAGCGGAACGATCCTCCACAAAACTGGCCGGATCGTGGGTGCTATCTCCCTTCGTCAGATCCACCTGTGTTTCATCTTCCAGCAAAAACATGGCCATATTCGTGGAGAATCGTATAGGTCAGCTTGCTCCAATCCCGGCGGGCGCCGTTTTCATCGTATACATCATAGTAATCAATGCTGATGCAGAAGCGGGGAGTTATCCGTAACGCCATTTTCCTCCACGGGCGACGTATAAGCCAGAATATTACTGTATCCGTCGCTGAACAAATTGAACTGTGTAATTTTTGACGGGCCTCCAACGGCAGGATCGTGCATAAATACTCCCCACAGCCCTGTCCTGGATCGGCAATCTGCACCTGCCCGCCTTTGACCTGGTAAGAACTCAGCACATTGGTGATACCCACAGAGTAGTTGCTCACAGTAACCAGCGCACCCTGTTCATCGGTAGAAAGGGTAATGTATTTGCTGTAAACCGGATCCGCCCAGCTGCTGCGTCCCTGCTCTTCCGAGGCAGGCGCGCCATACATCGCCTCAATGGCCGCACGCACCTGTGCCTGTGTATAACCAGTTTCCTCCGGCCGCAGTTCAATCCGTTCGAAATCCGTTGCGATACTGATAATAGGTATGGATGGGGGTCTCCTCATCGAACCACCGCATTGCATAACGATACGTATCATACACATCGGTCCAGCCTTCTCCCTTGACCTCATGTGTATCCACCCATTCGCCGGCCCGCACCGATATACGCTTCAGTATCTGAGCGGGAACTTCCAAAGTAAATCACATTTTGCCGTGTCTGACGATAGGTATAATTCTGTCCCTGTTCCCGCGCCAGTGCCCGGTAGGACGGCGTATCTGCAGAAAGGATTTCCTTTACCGCAGCCCCCGCGCTCTGCCGTTCTGGCAATGGCATAGGGGTTGACCTGTTCCGCCGTATCTGCGGCAGAGTGATAAAGGTATCCCCGGCCATTTTGCATCAGCAGCACCGAGGGCACGCCGGCCAACTGCAAAGAAGCGTGGTCGCTGGCTGTTTCCCTCCCGCGGCGCAGCGCAGAATCCTGCTGCTGCAGCAAGTCGCTGACAATTGGCCTCTCCATCCATTGTGCACACCAGCGCGTCCTCCGTTCCGAGACCGCCCAGCATATCAAACTGAATATTCCCACCATCCGCTCTTTTTCTGCCTGTGCGAGAGGACGTATAGAAGCGGGAGCCGCATTTCCCGTTTTCCTCATCGGTAAAACTAATAAAGCGCACTTCCGTATCCGTGGGAATATCCTGCAGCAACTCCGCTACATACAACAGAGCCGCTACGCCCGATGCATTGTCGTTCGCACCATAGGCCGTAGGCACACTGTCATGGTGGGCAGAGAGCACCAGAATGTCCGCATTGGGTAACGGCGCAGCTTTCACGGCCACCACATTGCTTCCCCTTTCTGCCCTGTCCATCTTCAAGACTGCAGGGTAACCTCATAACCATTTCGGTAAAGCGTTTTCAAATATTGAACTGCCCCGTTCTCCCCTGTGAACCAACCGGGCGATGCACTGCAGTAAGGGCGTGCAAATCCGCATGGATCCCAGAAACGTCCGGCAGCTCGGCAGCACGTTTCAGCATCGTCAGCGCTTCCGCCACCGTAACAGGATCCTCCGGCGCAATCAGACTTTTTCCGGACTTTTCCACATGGGAGAAACAATCCTTCCGATCTGTATTTGCCCAGATTTTGGCCCAGCTGGCAACCGCATGGGATAGAATAACGGCAAGTTCTGACGCATAACCGTTCGATCCGGGTCATAGTATCCATCGCCCACACCGGTTACCCTGCTTTGCCGCCCAGGCCACAGCTTTGCATCCCATCCGGAAAACGGACACTCTGCAGGTCAGGCCGTCCTGCTGCCTCATAGTTTATCTCTTCCATACATAGCTACCCAGCTGTGCCCTTGGCAGGACAACTGGTGCACCAGAGGTATGTCCATCCCGGTCCCTCGTACTAAGGACAGCTCTCTTCAAATCTCTTTCGCCCGCAACAGATAGGGACCGAACTGTCTCACGACGTTCTGAACCCAGCTCGCGTGCCGCTTTAATTGGCGAACAGCCAAACCCTTGGGACCGAATTCAGCCCCAGGATGCGACGAGCCGACATCGAGGTGCCAAACCTCCCCGTCGCTGTGGACGCTTGGGGGAGATCAGCCTGTTATCCCCAGGGTAGCTTTTATCCGTTGAGCGATGGCACTTCCACTTGCATACCACCGGATCACTAACTCCTTTTTCGTACCTGCTCGACCCGTCGGTCTCGCAGTCAAGTTGGCTTCTACGTTTACACTCACTGCACGATTTCCGTCCGTGCTGAGCCAACCTTTGAGCGCCTCCGTTACCTTTTTGGAGGCGACCGCCCCAGTCAAACTGCCCGCCTAACAGTGTCCCCCGACCAGATTCATGGCCGCAGGTTAGAAAACCAGCAAACCAAGGGTGGTATCCCAAGGATGACTCCATACAAGCTGACGACCGTACTTCCAAGTCTCCCACCTATCCTGTACATGATTTACCGATTTCCAGTATTAAGCTACAGTGAAGCTCCATGGGGTCTTTCCGTCTAGTTGCGGGTAACCGGCATCTTCACCGGTACTACAATTTCGCCGGGTGGGCTGTTGAGACAGTGCCCAAATCATTACGCCTTTCGTGCGGGTCAGAACTTACCTGACAAGGAATTTCGCTACCTTAGGACCGTTATAGTTACGGCCGCCGTTTACTGGGGCTTCAATTCAGACCTTCGCCTTGCGGCTAAGCCCTCCTTAACCTTCCAGCACCGGGCAGGCGTCAGCTCATATACGTCATCTTTCGATTTAGCATAAACCTGTGTTTTTGGTAAACAGTTGCTTGGGCCTATTAACTGTGACCTCTTTCGAGGCTCCCCTTATTCCGAAGTTATGGGGTCAACTTGCAGAGTTCCTTAACAACCCTTCTCCCGCTGGTCTTAGGATTTTCTCCTCATCCACCTGTGTCGGTTTACGGTACGGGCGCCTTAGTATACCTCATGCCTTTTTTCGCCACTGAGCATCGCGGACTTCCCTACTATATTTCGGTCCCTTACGCCCAGGTCAACCAACGCCTGGGTTCCGCTATCTCAATGTGTCAGCATGCTTAAAGTTCGGCGGCTACGGAATTTCTACCGTATGTGCATCGACTACGCCTTTCGGCCTCGCCTTAGCTCCCGGCTTACCCTGGGAGGACGAACCTTCCCCAGGAAACCTTTAGATTTTCGACCATTATGATTCCCACATAATTCTCGCTACTCATTCCGGCATTCTCACTCGAATGAAGTCCACCGCTGCTCCCGCTGCGACTTCACCCCTCATTCGACGCTCCCCCTACCACTGTATTTCTACAATCCTAAGCTTCGGTTGTATGCTTAGCCCCGTTACATTTTCCGCGCAGGACCACTCGACCAGTGAGCTATTACGGCACTTTTTAATGTATGGCTGCTTCTGAGCCAACATCCTGGTTGTTTTCGCAATCCCACATCGTTTTCCACTTAGCATACATTTGGGACCTTAGCTGTAGGTCTGGGCTGTTTCCTTTTTGACAATGAAACTTATCTCACACTGTCTGACTGCTGATGACCAATTCTCCGGCATTCTTAGTTTGATAGTCTTTGGTAACCTTATCGGCCCCTAGGACATTCAGTGCTTTACCTCCGGGAATCTATTATCAACGCTAGCCTAAAGCTATTTCAGGCGGTTCCCCACGTACACCTATTTTGTTCAATGCACGTTACTGAGAGTATTGCTCCAGTGGGTTTCCCCCATTCGGAAATCTCCGGATCACAGGATATTTGCTCCTCCCGAAGCTTATCGCAGCTTGTCACGTCCTTCGTCGGCTCCTGATGCCAAGGCATTCCCCTTGTGCTCTTTTATAGCTTGACCTATTAGAGATATTTTGTTCTCTATAGTTGAATTATGCAGGCAATCACAGATCTAGCAAAATTGTAATTGTTACTAAAATTCACAACTTTTCTTTCAAGTCTCCTTGAAAGACCTCTCTGTTGCCTTGCTTTCATCACTTTCTTCTTTGTTCAGTTTTCAAGATGCAAGCTCCAGCCTCTTTTGAAGCCAGATCTTAAGATCCAATCCCTTGGGTCTTAAGATCCATCCGCAAAATGGAACTCTGGTGGGCCCGACTGGGCTCGAACCACCGACCTTACGATTATCAGTCGTACGCTCTAGCCAGCTGAGCTACGGGCCCATGCGAAGGTATTCTCTTGGTGGAGATAGTCGGGATCGAACCGGCGACCTCCTGCTTGCAAGGCAGGCGCTCTCCCAGCTGAGCTATATCCCCGTGCTATCTGTCGTTCCGCCTGCCGGCGTATACCCTCTAAATTAAACAATGAACAAACTCAGTCCCATTCGGCTGACCATCCAGCCGCTCGTTCTCGAACGGCTACCTTGTTACGACTTCACCCCAATTATCGAACCCACCTTCGACTGCGCCCTCCGAATGGTTAGGCTACAGGCTTCGGGTGTTCCCGTTTTGACTCTCATGGTGTAGCAACGGGTTGGTGTGCGGGTCAACCCAACACAAGGCCGGGAACGTATCCACCGCAGCATGCTGATCTCTATCTCGTTAGTAGGATGTCAAGCCCTGGTAAGGTTCTTCGCGTTGCTTCGAATTAAACCACATAATCCACCGCTTGTGCGGGCCCCCGTCAATTCCTTTGAGTTTCAACCTTGCGATCGTACTCCCAGGTGGAATACTTATTGTGTTAACTGCGGCACGCAGGGGTCAGTCCCCGCACACCTAGTATTCATCGTTTACAGCGTGGACTACCAGGGTATCTAATCCTGTTTGCTCCCCACGCTTTCGCGCCTCACCGTCAGTTGTCGTCCACTCAAGAAAAACAGTTTCAAATGCAGTTCACGAGTTGAGCCCGTGGATTTCACATCTGACTTGCCTTCCCGGCTACACGCCCTTTACACCCAGTAAATCCGGACAACGCTTGCCACCTACGTATTACCGCGGCTGCTGGCACGTAGTTAGCCGTGGCTTATTCGTCAGGTACCGTCTTCTACTCGTCCCTGACAAAAGAAGTTTACAACCCGAAAGCCTTCTTCCTTCACGCGGCGTTGCTGGGTCAGGCTTGCGCCCATTGCCCAATATTCCCCACTGCTGCCTCCCGTAGGAGTCTGGGCCGTATCTCAGTCCCAATGTGGCCGGTCAACCTCTCAGTCCGGCTACTGATCGTCGCCTTGGTGGGCCGTTACCTCACCAACTAGCTAATCAGACGCGAGGCCATCTTTCAGCGATAAATCTTTGACATCAAGGCCATGCGACCTAAATGTATCATGCGGTATTAGCAGTCGTTTCAACTGTTGTCCCCCTCTGAAAGGCAGGTTCCTCACGCGTTACTCACCCCGTCCGCCACTGTCCTCTACTTCACTTGGACGAATCCTCGATCCGCAGATTCTCGTTCGACTTGCATGTGTTAAGCACGCCGCCAGCGTTCGTCCTGGGCCAGGATCAAACTCTCTATAAATCGTATCAACACAGCGTCTCCGCTGAGCTAATCTCGTTACAGAGCTATTTGTCATAGCTTCAAAACTTTTATACTTAGCTTCGCAGGTAATTGACTTAA
>VOFH01003563.1_pt1 | contig 12841 bp, 21 predicted proteins | sample 5384091 | NCBI WGS metagenome assembly VOFH01 (sample SAMN12384727, study PRJNA508395) | human gut metagenome | isolation source: healthy gut G | host: Homo sapiens
TCGGAGCGTCTGGGCGAGGGTTTTGAGGAAGTCAGCCAGATGGTAAAAAAGCTATGGTCTCTCCTACTATGCTGTCTTCAGACAGCACGAACCATCCTTTTATCGAAATAGATTAAAAGTAAAAGTAAAACGGTTTTCCAAAAAAGAGGAAAAGCCGTTTTGCTGTTTTCTGGATGAAATACAGTTTTGAAATAAAATAATTTGACATTGTATTTTTTCATATTTAAAGTGAAGCATAAAAAATCTTTAAATAATTAGCAACTTATCGCCTGCTCTTGTACTCTGCACCCCTGCCGCTTACAATGATAGCAAAATTTAAGAATGGGGACAGAAGATGATCGTAACGGAACGGAATTCTACAACTAAAGCACTTCGAAGAATTCGCCAAATCTTAGATTCGCAGCTTTCATGGAAATCGGCGAACATATTACAGCACGACTGACAGATTTTTATACGCCTGAAAAGGTTGAGGCCTCGGATGGTGTCATTACCGGATATGGCACAGGCGGGCATCTGGTATATGTCTTTAGCCAGGACGGTGAAGTGATGGGAGGTTCCTTTGGCGAAATGCACGGCCGCAAGATTAATCGTCTTTATCGGTTAGCTATCAAAGCCAAGGCGCCGGTGATCGGCTTTTTAGACAGCAGTGGTCTCAGAGTAGAAGAGGGGCTGGATTCCTGGACGTGTTTGGTCAATTGTATGCCCTGGAGGCGGAGGCCTCCCGGCAGATCCTGCAGATTATGGCGATTTGTGGGAACTGTAGCGGCGGAATGACGGTAGTAGCAGATATGGCCGATATTGTTTCTCTGATTCGAGCATCTATCAGATCAAATCCGCACCTTGATAGATCTCCTGCCGGCTAATGCCAGCCAGTATCCAGAACAAGGACCTTGCAGCGATGATTTAAATCGGCAGTTATCGGGACTGGAAAAAAACGGGAGATGGCAGAGAGATTCTCAGAGCGTTATCAGATATGAATTTTTTCTTTGAATTAAAACAGAGCTGCGGCAGAGATATGATAATTGGCTTTATGCGTCTCAACGGTACAGCTGTAGGCGGCATTGCAACCCAGGCGATTGACAGCGGGGGTAAGATTTCGCCAGAGGGCTTTGAAAAAGCGGCAGCTTTATTGACCTTTTGTGAAAGCTGCACATCCCACTTTTGACGGTGACAGACGCCAAGCGCTTTGAAGGATCACAGCAGGCAGGGGAGACTGGTAAAGCACTGACCGCAGCTTCTGTACCAAAGATCAACCTCATTGCCGGGGAAATACTCGGAAGTGGGTATAGCATATTAAACAGTAAAGGCGTGGGGGCAGATTATGTATTCATGTGGGATTGTGGAGCGGTGAGTCTAATTGATCCCTGCAGGCTGCAGAAATTCTTTATCCCCAAGCGGAACTGGAATTCCTGCAAAAGAGGGCAGAGGACTACCGGAAAACCCATTGCAGTCCAATGGCTTTGGCCAGGCATGGTTATGTCGACAAAATTATCAAACCGGAAGACAGTAGGAAATTCATTCTTGGGGCTTTTGAGACATTTGCAAATGCAAGGGAGGTGCGGCAATGACCTTCGGTGAAATCTTATCAAGAGCGGCAGTCAATACTTGTCTGGGTATGGGAACGGTTTTCGTCATGCTGATTCTAATCAGCGCAATCATATTTTATTTAAGTATATTCCTAAGGAGACTGCTTCCGTGCCAGAACGGGAAGCGCAGGCGGCTGATGCGGAACTGATTCCGGCAATCATCGCGGCGGTGCTGGCGGCTTCAAAGAAAGAGGCAGAAGAAGACGAGGCGTATCCGTATGTTGTCAGATCAATTAAACGCAGGTAAAGGAGGCGTAGAATGGAGACTTATATTGTTAAGGTGAACGGCAAGACCTATGAAGTAGAAGTAGAGAAGCAAGGCGAGCAGGCGGTGCAGAGCATCGAACCGGTAAAAAAACTCGTCGCCATCGAAGATGCCATCGGGACAGGAGGTTACCTGCGGTACATCGGGCAAAATTTGGAAAGTTGTACAGACAGAGGGCGCGCAGGTGAAAAAGGGCGGCACCATCATGATCTTGGAGGCCATGAAGATGGAAATTCCGATCGTCTCTCCCTTTGATGGAACCATAGAAACCATACTGGCTGCCGAAGGCGACAGTGTAGAAGCAGGTCAGCCGGTAGCCGTTGTCGCCTGTGAGGGAAAGCTAGCTACAGCTTAACGGGGAAGAGAATGGAATACGTTGTAAATACCATTGAAAATTTGTTGAAACAGACAGCCTTTTTAATCTGAGCCTGGGCAATTTAATTATGATTGTTGTAGCCTGCGGTTTTTGTATCTGGCAATTGGCAAGCAGTATGAACCGCTCCTGCTTTTGCCGATATCTTTGGCATGCTCCTTGTCAACGTATACCCGCCCATTATGGAAGACGGCGGTCTGCTCTATTATTTCTATCTGTTAGACGAATGGACGATTCTGCCTTCTCTGATTTTTCTGGGAGTCGGCGCGTTGACTGACTTTGGTCCCCTGATTGCTAACCCCAAAAGCTTTCTCCTGGGAGCCGCCGCTCAGTTTGGCATTTTTGGCGCTTACATCATTGCCATGTTAATTGGTTTTAATGACATGGCGGCGGCAGCGATTGCTATCATCGGCGGAGCCGACGGACCAACATCTATTTATCTGGCTATGAAATTACATCAGACCGACATCATGGGGGCCTATCGCCGTAGCGGCCTACTCCTATATGTCGCTGGTACCGATTATTCAGCCCCCTATTATGAAAGCGCTGACTACGAAGGAAGAGCGGCTGATAAAATGGAGCAGCTGCGGCCGGTTTCAAGAGAGAAAGAATTTTTTCCCATCATTGTCACGATTATCGTCTGCGGTCTGCTGCCATCGACCACGCCACTGGTAGGCATGCTGATGTTGGGCAATCTCTTTCGAGAAAGCGGCGTCGTAAGGCAGCTGACAGAAACTGCATCTAATGCGCTGATGTACATCGTCGTCATTCTTTTGGGAACCTCCGTTGGCGCTACTACCAGTGCAGATGCATTCCTCAATTGGTCTACGATTAAAATCGTCATCTTGGGACTTGCCGCCTTCTGTTTTTGGTACAGCCGCCGGCGTTTTGTTCGGAAAAAACTGATGTGCAAATTATCCGGCGGCAAGATTAATCCGTTGATCGGGTCGGCGGGGGTATCCGCAGTACCGATGGCGGCGAGAGTGTCGCAGAAGGTAGGCGCAGAGGCAGATCCGACTAACTTCCTTTTGATGCATGCCATGGGACCTAATGTGGCCGGCGTCATTGGAACTGCTGTGGCGGCAGGCGTTTTTATGGCAATTTTCGGTGTATGAGAGGAGATTAGACATGAAAAAGATAGAAATTACGGAGACGGTGCTGAGAGACGGGCACCAGTCTTTGGCAGCGACTCGCATGAAGACGGAAGAGATGCTTCCCATACTGGAACAGATGGATCAGGCAGGATACCATTCCATCGAGTGCTGGGGCGGCGCAACTTTTGACGCTTGTCTGCGTTTTCTGGAAGAAGACCCTTGGAACCGTCTGCGCCAATTGCGCAGGCATAAAAAAACACGAAGCTGCAGATGCTGCTTCGCGGACAAAATTTGCTGGGATACAGACATTATGCTGACGACGTAGTGGAATACTTTGTGCAGAAGTCTATTGCCGACGGCATTGATATATTACGCATCTTCGATGCTTTTAATGATTTGCGAAATGTAAAGACCGTTGTCCGCGCTGCCAAGAGAGAAGGCGCGGAGGTGCAATTGGCAATGGCATATACTACTGGCAGCGCCTATACTTTTAGACTACTGGAAACAGCTGGCGACAGACATGGAGAACATGGGCGCCGATTCTCTCTGCATCAAAGATATGGCGGGCATTTTGACACCCGATGCTGTTTCAAAGCTGGTCCCTGCACTAAAGGAGGCAGTCAGCCTTCCGATTCAACTACACAGTCACTGTACTAGCGGGATTGCCCCCATTACCTATCTCAGAGGCGTAGAGGCCGGCTGTGACCGCATTGATACGGCAATCTCGCCATTTGCCCTGGGAACCAGCCAGCCGTCAACAGAGGTCATGGCAGAAACCTTGAGGGGGACGCCCTTCGATACGGGACTAAAGCAGAGCACTCTTGCTGAAATTGCCGACCACTTTAGGCCAGTCAGAGATCGGTTCTTTGCTGACGGTACCTTAGACCCAAAGATGCTGAGCGTCGATATGAAGACGCTTTTGTACCAGGTTCCAGGCGGTATACTCTCCAATCTGGTTTCCCAAGTGAAGGAACAAAAAGCCATGGACAAATTCTATGAAGTGCTGGAGGAAATCCTCTTGTGAGAGAGGACCTGGGAGAACCGCCGCTGGTGACGCCTTCCTCGCAGATTGTGGGAACGCAGGCGGTGCTCAACGTTCTGACTGGTGAAAGATATAAGGTGATGTCTCAGGAGACAAAGCGCATTCTGCACGGTGACTACGGCCGTACAGTAAAACCGTTTAACAGGGAAATACAGAAAAAGCCATTGGCGAGGCGTTGCCGATTACCTGCAGGCCAGCCGATTTGCTTGCGCCAGAGCTTGGAAACGCTTGCAAAAAGCAGTGGAGGGTTTTAAAGAGCAGGAAGAAGATGTCTTGTCCTATGCCTTGTTCCCTCAGGTAGCTGCTGACTTTTTTTAAACGCAGGGCAGCGAGAGTGAACGGTATCAACCCAGATTGCTGTGACTATGAGAACAAAGCCTATCCAGTCTAAAAGGAGAGAATGATGATATTTGCACAACAGAATGAAAGAACCATCGGTGCGCCTGATAAATTATTTGGCGTATCGTCTCTGGCAAAAAGAGAGGATTGCACAGATAGGAAAAGAAAATGTAATCAATTCCACCATTGGAGTGCTCTTAGATGAGCAGGGAAGCTGGTGGTATTAGAATCTGTCATGGAAGCAGTTCGCGGCCTGACGCGGGAGGATTACGCCGCCTATGCACCTATTCTGGGGCTGCCAGAATACTTGGAAGCCGTCAAGACGGCAGTTTTCTTAGAGGAGCCGCCGGAAGGCTGTTACGTAGAAAGCTGTTATACCCCTGGCGGTACAGGCGCTATCCGCAACGCGATTTCCGCATACACAATACCTGGAGACAAAATTTTGACTTCCGACTGGCACTGGAGCCCTTATCGTTTGATTGCCCAGGAGCTTGGCAGAACCGTCTGCTGCTATACATTGTTTGATGAAACCGGTAAGTTTCATGCCGCGTCTTTTGAGGCGGCGCTGTCTGCCATTCTGGCAGTGCAGGAGGAGACTTTAATTATTGTCAACACGCCTGCCCACAATCCCACTGGCTATACGTTTACAGACGAGGATTGGAACGCACTTCTGACGGCAGTACTGAAATATCCAGATAAGAAAATCGCTTTATTAGTGGATATCGCTTATCTGGACTTTGCAGGAGATGGGAAAACGAATCGCGCCTTTCTGAAAAAACTAAACGGGCTGCCAGAGCACATACTCCCTCTGATTGCCTTCAGTGCATCTAAAGGTTACACCATGTACGGCATGCGATGCGGGGCAATTCTCTGTATGACGCCTTCTTCTGCAATTGCAGAGGAGTTTAAAGATGTAATGCGTGTAGAGTCGAGAGCATCCTGGTCCAACGGAAACAGAGCAGCTATGGCAGTCATCGCAAAGATTCTGGCGGATAAGGGACTTCTGGCAAAGGTACAGGCGGAGCGCCAGCATTGGCTGGAGGTGCTTTGCCCACGTGGAGACGCCTTTATGGAGGAGGCCAGGCATGTCGGCCTGAAGACCTGCCCCTATGATGCAGGCTTTTTATCACCATACCCTGTGACGATCCTGAAGGCGTAGGCAAAAGACTGCAGGATTTCAACATCTTTGCGATTCCTTTGGGGCCTGGCATCCGCATTTCAGTGGCCTCTAATACTGTGGCAGAATGCAGGGTGATGCCGTCAAAAGATAAAAACGGCCATCGCACAGTCCCGATAGAGTTATGCTCTAGGTGGCAAATGATTATTGGGGGGTTTTGTTTTTCTGCCTCATATGGTATATTTAAGATAATATTGAAAAAGGCAGGAACACTATGAGAACCTTAGATGAAGTAGATATTAAGATCTTAAATCAACTGAAGAAAAACGCTAGGATGCCGCTAAAAGGAACTGTCGGCAGAAGTCTATCTGACCACGCCGGCGGTTTCTGCCAGAATTGAGAAACTGAGCAGGACGGATTTATCAAAGGATATCATGCAGATTTAGACATGGAAAACTGGGTTACGGTATCAAAGCCTTTATTATGATTACCGTGGAGCCGGAAGACAGTCAGAAGTTCTACGAATTTATCAGATTGCAGAAATGTGTTTTAGAGTGTAACCATATCACGGGGCCCTACTCTATGATACTTAAGGTGACCTTTTCCACCACGACGCTGCTGGATGAATTTTTAGGCAAACTGCAAGTCTTTGGCAAGACGGAGACGCAGGTGGTGTTTTCTACCGTGCTGGAACGACATTAAAGACTCGACGCTTCTGACTTGTTCAGAGGCGTTTTTTTAATTCATGGGAAATTGCGTTTTTACGATTTCCTATAAATTAAAAAGCGGGTGTGCAGAGGGGAATTCCTCGCCGTCCTAGCGGAGTAGCGCCAGCCACTTTTTTTGCAGTGGAACGAGATTTATCCTGTTATATCTCATTGTATCCCCATTCTTTGCACAGGATTTCTATGGTGAGAAACCTAAAAACGTTGGTTTTAGCGTACATTCTGGATGGCATAGAAGTTGCTTATTATATTTTATATGTGAAACAGGAGGTGAAGAAATGAAGGTATTTATCAGTGCAGATATTGAAGGTGTGACAGGTGTGACGTCCTGAGTGAGAGACGAGATATGGCGGTCAGGGTTATGAAGAGGCTTGCAGACAGATGGGGCTTGAAGTAAAAAGCGGCATGCGATGCGGCGATAGAACTGGGTTATGAGGTTGTTGTCAAAGACGGCCATGAGGATGCGCTGAATCTGGACCCATGGCATGCCTAGGGGCGTACAGCTGATTAGGGGTTGGAGGACTTCCCCTGAAGCTATGATGGGCGGTTTGGACGCGACCTTGACGCCTGTCTGTACCTTGGCTATCACAGTGCAGAAGGCACAAACAGCAGCCCATTGGCTCATACCATTGAACACGAACTGTTTAATTGGATGAAGATTAATGGTAAGCTGGCATCAGAGTTTTCTATGAATGCCCTTTGGGCGGCATACTATGGAGTACCATCGGTTTTTTCTCTGGAGACGAAGGGATTTGTAGCCATGGCGAAGAGGTCTGTCCGGGACTTGTTACAGTTGCAAAAAAGGCATGCACAGGTAATTCCACATGGAACCTTCATCCGCAGGATGCTTTGGAGCAGATTCGAAGGGGTCAAAGCGGCGCTGCAGCAAAAGACGGATTTGATTTCGCCAGAAGAAAAGTACAGCCTGCAGATTCACTTTAAAGAACATCAAAATGCGAGAAATGCGTCTTGGTATCCCGGCGCAAAGCTGATTGACAGCAATATCGTGGAGTATACAGCCAAAGATGTCAGAGATCTGATGGTTGGACGTATGTTCATGACCGGAATTTGAAAATTCACACCCGGATTGTGACACGACTTTACGCCTTACTTATTGCAAAGAAACAACGGTTTTTCAGGAGGTGAAAAAATGAATGAGAAAAGGACTTCTGTAGAGAGGGTCATGGCGGCCAGCACCGGACTCAAGCGCACGATGAAAACAAAAGCGGCTATTATGGTTGGCGTGGGCAGCACCATTGGCACGGGTTTATTCTTAAGTTCCGGAGATGTTATCTCCAGTGCCGGCCAGGCGGGGCAATCGTCGCATACCTAATTGGCGGCTTTATCGCATGGCTGATGACATCTTGTCTGGGCGAAATGTCGGCAGCTATGCCTGTTTCAGGAAGCCTGCAGGCATATTCGACAGAATTTATCGGACCGGCCATGGGTTTTACCATCGGATGGGTCAACAGGATTGGAGCGGCGGCTACGATTACTGCGCAGATTGTTGCAGCTGCTATTATTATGCAGGATATCATACCAGGCACGCCGACTTGGTTATGGATTGTCGTATTTTCGTTATTGTTGTTTGGCGTTAATTTCTTCAATGCGAAAGCATTTGGTAATATTTCCTTTGGGTATCCAGCTTAAAGATGATTCTGGTGGTCGTATTTATCATTATCGGCATTGCAATGATGCTGGGAGTTACTGGAGGAGGAGCCGTAGGGCTGAGCAATTACACAAGAAACGGCGGACTCTTTCCCCATGGGAATTGCGGGAATCGGCGCAGTCATTTTGACATCTTTTTACGCATACGCAGGTACAGAAATGGTAGCGTCTACTGCTGGAGAGATTGAAAACGAAAAGATATGCCGAAAGCAATCAATTTGACGATCATAATTTTAATTGCAGCGACGGCTGAGTATTGCCATTGTTGCGGCCCGCTTCTTCCTTGGAACCAGGCATCAGTGCTAGGCAGTCCTTTCGTTTACGTCTTCAGGAATGCAGGACTAAAAAGCGCTGCTCTTGTAGTAAACGTCATCGTATTGACTTCCGCATTGACGTCTGGAAACTACTTCGTTTATGCCTGCAGCAGATATCTGTGGTCCATGGCAAAGTTCCATCAAGCGCCAAAGATTTGTGCAAAGACCAGTAAAAGCGGCGTTCCTGTGGTTGCGCTGACCATCAGCATGCTCTTTGCAATGGTTGAATCATTGCAGAATTTGTAGCCCAGGATACTGTCTATCTGTTCCTTGTCTACTTCATTGGAGGAGGCAATATTTTCATGTATTCCGTCATCTGCATCTGTCAATACAGATTTCGAAAGAGATATCTGGCAGAAGGCGGCCGTTTGCAAGACCTGAACTTTAAGGTGGCTTCTTACCCGCTGGTTCCAATTCTGGGTGTCTTGGCCTTTGCAGCAATGCTGGTCGTTACATTGCTTGATCCGAGTGAGGCGGTAGCCATTTACGTCTGCGCGCCGTGCTATCTGGCAATCTACATCGTCAAGAATTTATACGAAGAAAAAAGGCGTCGCTGCGGCTAACCTTTGATATTTAGGAAAAAGATAGACAATTGAGACAATTGGTATTATAATGAGTTCATAATCCTACGGCGTTGCCGCAAGGTAGAACTCATTGAACAAGTGCCCCGAATCTAAATTCAGAGGAATGCACCTGTTATAATGAGTTCATAATCCTACGGCGTTGCCGCAAGGTAGAACTTATTGAAGCAAGTGCCCCGAATCTAAATTCAGAGGAAAGCACCTGTTATAATGAGTTCATAATAAAGTTGCTGAACACTTATTTATTTAGACGCGTACAGCAGTTCAACGTAAATGAGGCCGGGCATGACATATTTGTCGTGTCCGTTTTATTATCTAAGAACGTAGCAGCAAAAAGTCGTCTATCGTGGACGACATATAATCTTGACCAGATGGAGGGCTAGAAATATGTTAGAAGAATATATTGACCAGCAGACGATGATCGAAAAACTACAGGCGTGTATTGCAATCAGGAGCCTCAAAAGCAAAGCTGAGCCGGGAATGCCCTATGGCAGGGAAGTGTACCGCGCCTTGGAATATGTATTGAACCTGGCGGCAGAAATGGGATTTCGGACTGCTAATATAGATGGACACGTAGGTTATGTGGAATATGGAGAGGGCGACGAGATGATTGCCGTTCTCGGACATCTTGATATAGTGCCAGCAGGCGATGGGTGGACCTATCCTCCCTTTGAAGGACGGATAGCAGACGGAAAAATTTATGGACGAGGAACTACCGACGACAAAGGTCCGCTCATCGCTTCCCTCTTTGCGCTGAAGGCTATAAAGGATGCCGGTATCAAACTGAAACGCAGAATCCGTATTATCTTTGGAACAGATGAAGAATCAGGCAGCCACGATATGATCAGATATAAAGAGACAGAAGAACTACCGGTTATGGCGTTTACTCAGACGCAGATTATCCAGTTATCTTTTCTGAAAAACGGCTGGTCAATCTTAAATTGACACGAAACCTGCAGGCAGATTCAGCAAAGTGGACCTTGGCAATGGCAAAGGGGGGAAACGTGGTGAATCAAGTGCCTGACAGTGCAAGCCTGCTGCTCAAAGAGGTGAGGAACAGATTCATCTGCAGGGGAAAGGTATGGCCGCCCATGGCAGTGTCCCGAAATCGGTGGAAATGCTATCGACGATTTAATGAAAAAGCTAACGCAACATTCCTGCTTTGCAGAATGCTCGGAAACGTTGAAAGCCTTTGTTGCGTTCTATATGGAACATCTGTATGCCAGTTGGGATGGCAGAGGCTTTGATGTCTGCTGCAATGACAGAGAGTTAGGCCGCAGTACGTTTAATACTGCGCTGCTCTATGGAGATGAAGAAAAATACAGTTGACTTTGGACTGCCGCTTTCCAGCGTCCCTAGATGTAGAGACACCTTTGCAGAAAATGAAGGAGGCGGGAGAAAAAGCCGCTATCCTAGTTGAAGTTGTGAAAATAAACCGGGCCTGTTCATGCCCAAAGATCATCCATTAGTAGAGACATTGCAAAAGGTCTATGAAGTGGAAACAGGAGAACGCTGCGCACCGATTGCCATCGGAGGCGGTACCTATGCGAAGACGCTGCCAAACACAGTGGCTTTTTGGACCAATCTTCCCCGGCTGTCAAAACCGAATTCATGAAACGGATGAGTTTATCACTGTTGACGAACTGATGAAGGATGCCGGGATGATTACTAGAGCTATGTGCGAGCTGGCAGGAAGTGCGGAGAGGTAAGTATACACGGCTAATTTTGTCGCATTTTGTAGACAATAAACAATATCTATGCTATATTATGTATAAATCGTATGTAACAACTTTGCGCATAGAATAGGAGAATGACTGCGATGTATGATGAGAACACAGTGTACGTCATCGGTCATGGAAAGACCAGCTGTGATAACGCCATAACTAGCAGATTCAATATTTTCTTTATCGGATTTGTTGTGGATACCAGGGACGACCGTATTGTTGATTTGGAATGTACCGCAACCATAGACATTACCAGCAGATTCGTCAAAGATATGTTCAGCGGCGCTACTCTGGGCCGATATGACGAGAATCTGATTGAGACAGTTAAACGCAGATATTTCGGTTCATCTCAGAAAGCGATTATCACGGCTTACAAAGATGCGGTCAAGAAATATCAGTTAGTGAAAGAAGAATACTATCTCTGGCTCGCTTTATTCAGTTTAGTTGCAGTCGATAACCAAGGCTGCGATACCAATGAATGAAATCCAGCATGAAACAAAAGAGCCTTTTCGCTTTGTTTTTTGTGTTGGTTTTGTTTAATAGGAGATATCGATTTCCTATTAAACAAAAAAGGGGTGTGCAGAGGGGAATCCCTCACCGCCCTCAGGAGGGTGCTCAGCTTGCGTAGCAAGCGCCGAAGGGAACCTAGGGTTTTCTAGCGGATTGGCGCAGCCGCTTTTTGTTTCTAGCAACACTTTATCACAGTGGAGGTATAACATGTTAAAAGAGCAATTGATTGCATATCTAAATAAAGAGAAAGTGCAGGGCGCTTTTCTGATCAAAGATCTATCGGACGGAGAAACTTTTTGCTACAACGAGTATTTAAAAGTTCCGTCCGCCAGCTTGATTAAGATGTACATTCTTGTTGAAGCGTTTCGACGCATCAAAGGCGGTTTGCTTACTTTAGACGAAGAGATAGCGGTTCAGAAGGAGGACCTTGTAGATTTCAGCGTTCTGCAGTTTTGCGGCCGCGAATTTACAGTCTGGAAGAGCTGCTGCGCCTGATGGTGGTTTACAGCGATAACACAGCAACCAACGTGCTTGTAGATTATTTCAGTATGTCATCTCTGAATGAACTGATGCAGCAAATAGGATGCAAGACCTCTGTTATTCAGAGAAAGATGATGGATTTTGCAGCGGCAGAAGAAGGAAGACAGAATTACACCTCTGTGATAGATATGGCTAGCCTGTTTGAACGCTTATATCAGGGAAAACTGCTGGGTCAGCCCTTTGATGCGCAAATGTTAGATATTATGAAGGGGCAGGCAGACGAGGAAGCCATGCGTCGTGATCTGCCTGATGAACTTATCATCGCCCGCAAGAGCGGAGAACTGGATGCGCTGGACCATGATATAGCCATCGTCTCACGCAGAAAAGCGAAATTATATTTACGTATTTTTTCCTGGGAAACAGGAGACAACAACCGCGGCCGCAAAGTCTTAGCAGAGACTTCCAGGCTGGTCTTCGACTATTTTCAGGACAAATAAGCTATTATGAATTGGAGGTACAAAATGGAAAACAAAACTAAAAAGAACGGCGAACTTTTCACCAAATGTCAGCGGAGACGAGTATCAGCCCTATGTTCCTGCGACAGAGAACATAAAAGAATTTACCGTGCGTGCCATTGTTATCGGCTGTATTTTTGGCCCTGTCTTTTCGGAGCGGCGAATGCATATCTGGCGATGAAGATCGGTATGACCATCTGTGCGTCGATTCCGGCGGCGGTCATCGCGCATGGCAGCACTGAAGTGCTCAAGAACGGAACAGTGCTGGAGAACAACATCATTCAGACCGTAGGCTCGTCAGGCGAAGCACTTGCTGCAGGCGTTGCATTTACCCTGCCGGCACTGCTTTTGGATGAATCTGGACATCAAAATCGTTACGATTTTGCCATTTCGGCCCTGGGCGGCCTGCTGGGATGCCTGCAAGGATGGTGCCTCTGCGCAAGTTCCTGATTAGGTGAACACGGCAAATTGCCGTATCAGAGTGGAACCGCCTGTGCGGAAGTCGTGG
>VOFH01002628.1_pt1 | contig 12838 bp, 14 predicted proteins | sample 5384091 | NCBI WGS metagenome assembly VOFH01 (sample SAMN12384727, study PRJNA508395) | human gut metagenome | isolation source: healthy gut G | host: Homo sapiens
ACCAGGGCGCGGGCGCGGACAACGCCCAACTGGACGTGGTGCTCTTCGCCAACACCCTGACCAACAAGACCAACCAGCGGGATGAGTACAACTTCATCTCCAACGCCGCCTGGGCCGCCGTGCTGAACGACACCGGCTACTCCGACGTGGCCCCCAACGCCTGGTACGCCGCCGACGTGGCCGCCGTCACCGGGCAGGGCCTGATGAACGGCGTCACCTCCAAGGCCTTCGGCCCCAATGTGACCACCACCCGGGGCATGCTGGTCACCGTCCTCCACCGCATGGCGGGCGAGCCCGCCGCCTCCGCCTCCGCCGGCTTTGCCGACGTGGCCGCCGGCTCCTACTGCGCCGCCGCCGTGGATTGGGCCTATGAGGCCGGAATCACCTCCGGCGCCAGCAGCACCGGCTTCGCCCCCAACAGCGCCCTGACCCGGGAGCAGGCCGTCACCCTGCTGTGCAACTACGCCAAGGCCCAGGGCCTGGACGTGAGCGCGGCCGCCGACCTGTCCGGCTACCCCGACGCCTCCGCCGTGTCCGCCTTCGCACAGGACGCTGTGGCTTGGGCGGTGGACGCCGGGCTGCTCACCGGCACCGGCGCGGGCACCCTGAACCCCCAGGGCACCGCCACCCGGGCCGAGCTGGCCGCCCTGCTGGTGCGGGCCGAGGCCCTCTTCACCGCCGAATAACCTCACCGATCAACCGTGCCGGGACAGCAGCGCTGTCCCGGCACGGTTGTTTTGCCCGCCGGTTTGTGCTATGCTGGGGACAGGAAACGCAAAGGGGGATATTTATGCACAACCAGAATGAGGCCTTTCTCCACCTGAACGACGCCCTGCCCGCCGACATCGCCCGCCGCAGGGATATGGGGGATCTGGCGGGGGCGCTCCGGCTGATCGACGCCCGGCTCTCCTCCGGCGTCCAGCCCCTGCTGGCCCCCCGGCTGGAGGCGGAGCGGCTGCGGCTGACCCGCCTGCCCTACGACTACCCCTACACCCGCCCCGAGGCGGTGGCCCTGGTACGGGCGGGTGGCCCGGCTTTACCGAGGCGCAGTTCGACGCCCTGCTGGACGGCGGGCGCATCGACTGGCGGATGGTGGACGGGGAGCTGCGGGTACACCGGGAGTTCCTGGAGTCCCTGCGCATCTACCCGAAGGAGGCACCGGGGCTTGTCCACGAGGCGGTGGACAACGCGGAGCGGGATGCCGTGCTGGCCCGGATGGAGCGGGAAGGCTCCCTCACCGCCCGCATTACCCTGAAGGCGAGCATCCGGGCGCTGGTGCCTGTTGCGGGCCAGGAGGTGCAGGCGTGGCTGCCCCTCCCGGCGGCCTGCCCCCAGCAGAGCAATATTGAGTTGCTGGACTGCACCCCCGGCGGGGTGGCCGCGCCGGAGTATGCACCGCAGCGCACCATGTGGTGGAAAACAAACGGCGTGGGGGAGTTCTCCGTCACCTACCGTTACCTCTTCCGGGCGGAGTATACCGACCCCCTGTCCCTCCCCGGAGCAGGCGCAGCCGGACTTTGATCTGGAGGAGCAGCCGCCCCACATCGTCTTTACCCCCTACCTGCGGGCGCTGGCGGCCCGGCTGACCGAGGGGTGCGCCAACCCGGCGGAAAAGGCGAAGGCCATCTACGACTACGTCACCGGACAGGTGGACTACCGCTATCAGCCCGCCTACCTCCAGCTAGACTGCATCGCCGACCAGTGCGCCAAGACCCTCCGGGGGGACTGCGGGGTGTTCGCCCTGCTCTTCATCACCCTGTGCCGTATCGCGGGCATCCCCGCCCGGTGGCAGAGCGGGCTGGCCGTCCGGCCCGGCCGGGTGGGCCCCCACGACTGGGCCATGTTCTACTTGGCCCCCCACGGCTGGCTGTGGGCGGACTGCTCCTTCGGCTCCTCCGCCCGCCGCAGCGGGGAGGACGCCCGCCGGGCCCACTACTTCGGCAGCCTGGACCCCTGGCGGATGGTAGCCAATTCCGCCTTCCAGGCCCCCCTGACACCCCCCCCATGCCCGCCTGGCGGCAAGACCCCTACGACAACCAGTGCGGCGAGCTGATGGTGGACGGCCGCGGGCTGGACGCCCCCGAGCGGGCGTGGGGCCACGAGCTGCTGGATTTCACCCTGCTGTAACGGAACTATTTGCAAAAAGCGCCTCTGGAATATTCCAGAGGCGCTTTGTTTGTTTGAAAAAAGTGTACGTTTACAAATGAAATAGTCGCACTACCTAGTGTGAAGTATAGCACAGAAATACGGCGATATCAATTACATTTTAACATAGATTTTCCTGCATTTCCACCATTTTAAAAGGTACACTTTTCCAAAAGGGGGTGGTTTGCCGGCCAATGCTGTTTCACTTGGCTGGAGACCCGCGCTTCCTGTTTTAAGCTGTTTTGTATGCAGTCCGAATGGCATCCTGCGGGAACCTCCGGTACGGCGGAGTGGTATTGACACACATTTTCTGCGGCCACGACCCCTGACATCAAAAAGGAGGAAAACAGAATCATGGAGAAACGCATCTTGTCGGTGTGCCTGACGGCGTGCATGCTGCTGACGCTGATGCCGTCCGCCTTTGCGGCGGACGCGGAGCAGCCCCTTCCCATCGCCGGAATGGAACAGACGGAGGAAACAAGCGCGGACGCCACGACGGAGCCCGGCGACGAGCCACAGGAGCCCGTGCCCACAGAGGAGGAAAGGGCACGCAGGAGGAGCCCTTCACTACGGTAGCCGCCTATAATGAGGCGGTGAAGGGCGACGCTCTCGACGGTAAGGACGTATACCTGACTATCAGCAGAACGGAGTTTAAGGAGGGACAGTTTGCCCTGACCAATGTGCAGACGCGCCCCAATCCCCCCAGACTGCACCTGACCCTGACGGACTGTACCTTTACCGGCAATACCTGCCGGAGACAAGACAAACTCCTCGTTTATGTATTTGCCCAACTGCCAGTCTCTGGTGATTAAAGGCTGCACCTTCAACGCCGGAGAGGACGGCCTGAAGTACGGAATCAACTGAAACCTCTGCGGCATCCAGGGTTCCACGGTGGAGATCCGGGGCTGTACCTTTACGGGCAGCTATGAGAAGAATGCCATCAAGCTGAACCAGCGCAACGGCGAGGACGACGTGGCAACAGATGTGAAGCCGTCGGGAGACGGAGAAGTAAAACCCGCCACCATTGCCTCCGCTGTGGTTGCGGACTGCACCTTCTCCGAGGGGGCCAAGATTCAACTGGGTTCCCAGGGGAAGGGAGAGAACAATGCCGCCGCGCCCTCCACCGGCGCGTTCCCGGTGACCATCTCCAATGTGAAGGCCGAAAATGGCAGCGAGGTTGCGGTTGAGCTGGCCTATCAGGCCGCCAAGGATGCGGACATCCCCACCATCACCCTGGCCTCTGGGGACACCTTTGAAAAGACGGAAGAGGGCGTCCTTGTGGCACAGGTTGGGGAGGAGAAATTCACCTCTTTTGATAATGCTCTGACCGCCGCGCTGTCCGCAGAAGATCACACCCTCACCCTCCTTCAGGATATAACAAAAGACATTTCCATCGCAGCGGGCAGCACCCTCACCATTGAGGGCAGCGGCAAGACCCTGTACGGCACCATCAACTGTGTGGCAGCTTCGGGCGAACATGCCGACCAGACCAACACGAACCTCACCTTGAACAATCTGACCGTAGACGGCGACACCGACAGAGATGGAACGGCGGATAAATCCATCCTCATTACCTCTCAGAATCAGAGCGCAACTGTTGTCAGCGGTCTGAACCTGACTATGATCAACTGCACCGTGCAAAACTCCAAGGCAGGAGTGAGCGGTGGACAGGGCATGTATCTGACCAACGTGAAAAATCTGACCATTGATGACTGCACCTTTACGAACTGCGGCGGCATTAACTATGCCATCGATCTGAACCTGGTCGCCGTACAGGATGCCGTGATCTCGATCACCAACACTAGGTTTGAAGGAAATTGCGGTGCTTCCGGCCCCATTAAAGTCGCTGAACGCGGCACGGGTGACGGGACTGAAGCCGATGATATCACCGGCGCGCGGGCCAGTGTCAAGTCCCTGACTATTTCCGGTTGTACTTTTAACAATTCGAATCCAATTTTGGGAGGCGATATTGTTCTTGGGGTAACAACAAAGACGGGCGAAAAGGACGGAAATGATACCGGCTCCTTCCTGTTACCATTGCGGACAACAAGACTACCAAAGAAGACAAGCAGCTAAAGATCAAACTGGCCTACACAGATGACTCGGCCAGGGATATTACTACGGACATTGGCAGTGCGGTGGTAGGCGATGGAACAAAAGACCCCGCGCAGGGCTTTACCATCACCGCCACCGCCGGCGAAGGCGGCGCCATCACTCCCAGCGGCAGGGTGGCCGTAGCCAATGGCGGCAGTCAGACCTTCACCGTCACCGCCGACAGCGGATATTCCATCTCTGATGTGACCGTCGATGACAGCACCGCCGCAGACGTGGTGCAGAACGATAACGGCACCTACACCGTTCAGAATGTGACAAAGGACTGCACCGTCCATGCGACATTCTCGAAAAACAGCTCCTCCGGCGGCTCCTCCTCCAGCTCCACCCGGTACACGGTGAGCGTGGAGGACACGGACAACGGTAGCGTGAAGGTAAGCCCCACCCGCGCCTCCAGAGGCACCACCGTGACCATCACCGTGAAGCCCGACGAGGGCTATGAGCTGGACAAGCTGACCGTCACCGGCAAGGATGGCGATTCCATCAAGCTCACCGACAAGGGCGACGGCAAATATACCTTCAAAATGCCCGCTTCCAAGGTGGAGGTCGAGGCGGTCTTCACCGCGATCGAAACCGAGCCGGAACAGCCCGAATCCCTGCCCTTCACCGACGTGAGCAGCGGCGAGTGGTACTATGATGCGGTGGCCTATGTGTATGAAAAGGGCCTCATGGACGGTACCAGCGCCGTCACCTTTGACCCCGGCGCGGTGCTGACCCGCGCCATGACGGCGCAGGTGCTCTGGAACCTGGCGGGCAGCCCTGCCGCCCCCGGCGGGGCGGGCTTCACCGACGTGGCGGCGGACGCGTGGTATGCCGGCGCGGTGAACTGGGCGGCGGCCCAGGGGATTGTGGCCGGGTATGACACCGGGGCCTTCGGCCCGGAGGACGCAGTGACACGGGAGCAGTTGGCGGCCATGCTGTACCGCTATGCGGGCACGCCGGAGCCCACGGGCAGTCTGGACGGCTTTAACGACAAAGACGCGGTTAGCGATTACGCGGCAGATGCCCTGTGCTGGGCGGTGGACGAGGGTCTGCTGACCGGCAAGGGCGGCGGTTGGCTCGACCCCGCCGGCACCGCCACCCGTGCCGAGATGGCCGCCATTCTCATGCGCTTTGCCGAAAAGAAGCTCTAATTTAAAGCAGAAAGGCCCCCGGAACCCATCAGGTTCCGAGGGCCTTCCAATTATCAGGACTCTTCTGCGGGCGCGCCGGACTCTTCTGCGGGCGCGGGGGGGAGCAGCAGGCTCCTCCTTGTTCTTGCCCAGGAAGCGGGGCAGCTCCATGCCCGCCATGTCGAACATCTCGTTCATGGGCGGAATGGACTTCATCAGGCCGGAGACAAAGCCCGCCGTGGCGGTCTTGCCATCCTTCTGCTCGCCGCCGTCCCAGACGGTGACCTTGTCGATCTTGATGCCCTTGACGGCGTCCACCTGGATGCGCATGAGCTCCTCCATCTTGTCGGCCAGCATCAGGCGCACGGCGTGGTCGGCGTCGCCGCCCGCGGCGGCCACGATCTGCCGCAGGCCGTCGGCCTGCTTGACCAGGATCTCCTGGGCGCCCTGGGCCTCGGCCTGCATCTTGGCCAGGATGGCGTCGGCCTCGCCCTTGGCGCGGCGGCGGATCTGCTCGGCCTCGGCCTCGGCCTCCAGCTCCTGGCGGCGCTTGTCGATCTCGGTCTTGACGATGACGTCGGCCTCCTGGGTGGCCTTCTCACGCTGGGCGCGGGCGGCCTCGGCCTTCTGCTCGGCGGCGTAGGCCTCCTCCAGCGCCTGGGCGGCGGCGATCTTCTCGGCTGCGGTGGCGATGCGGGTGGCCTCGGCCTCCTTCTCCCGGCGCTGGGCGTTGGACATGGCTACCTCCACCTTGGAGGTGTTCTCGCCCTGGATGGCGGTGGCGTCGGCCTGGGCGACCTGGATGCGCTGGTCGCGGCGGGCCTGGGCCTCGCCAATGGAGCCGTCGCGGTCCTTCTCGGCCACGTTCTTCTTGGCGTCGTTGATGGCCTTGGCGGCGGCCTCCTTGCCCAGGGCGTCAATGTAGCCGGACTCGTCGGAGATGTCGGTGACGTTGACGTTGATGAGCCGCAGGCCGATCTTCTTGAGCTCGCCCTCCACGTTGCGGGAGACGGCTTCCAGGAATTTATCCCGGTCGGTGTTGATTTCCTCGATCTCCATGGTGGCGATGATCAGGCGCATCTGGCCGAAGATGATGTCCTTAGCCAGCTCCTGGATCTCCGGCAGCTTCAGGCCCAGCAGGCGCTCAGCGGCGTTCTGCATGACCCCCGGCTCGGTGGAGACCGCCCACGGTGAAGCGGCTGGGGACGTCGATGCGGATGTTCTGGCGGGACAGAGCATTTTTCAGATCCATGCGATTCATCATAAAACAGCGGTGGGATACTTCCGCGTCCCTACCGCTGTCTTGGGACGCGTCAGGCCAGGGCTGGGTGAGGAGGAGGGCCTCCTGTTTGAGCCGTCCGGCCAGATAGGCCGTCAGGATCACATGGAGGCAGCGGGCCACCCGGTCCCGGGCGCCCGGGACACACTCGCAGTAGTTCTCCGCCGCTGTCTGGCACCAGCGGGCCGCCTCGTCCGGCCCGCTGGGAGGCTGATGCTCCACCAGGGCCGCCAGGCGTACAATATAGAGATACAACTGGAAATCGTCAATCAGATCGTCCGATTCATCGTCCAGCTCCCCGTTGACATAGGAGAGCAGGGCGCGATTTTGTCCAGCTGCATGGAATCCTTCAGCATATTGATCAGGACGATGCGGGAAAACTGGCGGCGGGAGTACCGCTTGCGCTCCGGCGGGGCCACAAAGCCCCGGCGGACCCAGTTCTGGATGACATAGGGCTCCAGCCCGGTCAGGCTGGCCACCTGGGAGAGCATCAGCCCCCCGGCCAAAAAGAGGGAGTTCAGCAGGGTCTCCGCCTCCTCCGGTCGGTTCCAGTCCACCGCGATGGTGGTTCCCGGCAGCGTCTTTGCCATATCATCCACTCCTTTTCTTGCTTTGACATGATTATACTAAATAATCATATGATTGTCAATTGGGGATTTAAAGATAATTTATTAAGAATAAATGACGATTTGGTAACGCTCACCAGTCCAGGGGCGGGGCATAGGGGCCGTCAATGAGGTAATAGGGCAGTCCGCGGCGGCGGCAGGCCTCCAGATTGCGCCGGTTTTCCGCCAAAAGTAATTCCATGGTGCAGAAGGAGTCGTCCTTCCGCTGCTCTATGGCGTTGGCGTGGGTCTGAATGGTGTCAAACCGGGTGCGGATGTACGCCTCACTGAACACCAGACAGAGAAAGCGTATGTGGGGGAGGCAGGACGCATCAAAGTCCTCCCGCCAGTTGAAGGGGATGTAGCAACCCTCCACCGTCAGCGACTGGCCGTTTTCCACCGCGGTTTTGACGATCTCCCGCACCACGGGCCAGAGGACGGCGGTGAGGGCCTCGTCGGTGCTCTCCGGCGTCAGGGGACACATCCCGCTGCGGATGAGGCCCATCTTCAGGTGGTCGATGGACAGATAGGGCGCGCCGTGCCGCTCCAGCAGGCGCTGGGCCAGCAGGGTCTTTCCCGTGTGCGTGCTCCCGGTCAGCAGACGGATCATAACCATTCCTCCTTGCTGTTTTTTGTATCATACCCCCGCGCCTGCGCCGGCGCCAGAGGACGGCGGCGGCGCGGGAAAATTCGCCGCAAAATCGGGAATGACCTCTTTACAAGGCGGGGAGAATATGATAAACTACTACAGCCTGTGATTTACAGGTGGAATTTACCCCCGGCTTCGTCCCCAGGCTCTCACCGGCCGGCCACGCAGCCCAGGGCACATTGTATGAAAGGTGGAACCCAACCATGATCCGTAAGGACGAGAAGACGGCCGTGATCGAGGCCAACCGTACCCACGCCACTGACACCGGCTCCCCCGAGGTGCAGATCGCCATTCTGACCGCCCGCATCCAGGAGCTGACCGAGCACCTGAAGGTGCACATCCACGACAACCACAGCCGCCGCGGCCTGCTCAAGATGGTCGGTAAGCGCCGCAAGATGCTGGACTATCTGATGGCCAAGGACATCGAGCGCTACCGCGCCATTATCGCCAAGCTCGGCATCCGAAAGTAAGAAGAAGCGCGGAGGCGTGCGGAGCAGGACGACAGCGAAACACGCAGATGAAAAAACAGGTTGGCGGAACGCCAACGGCATTTTTCGCGGAGTGTTGAGCAGTTGTCCGTCGTGCAGCCGCCGCAGCGTGACAACAACGAATCAAGAGGGGTGGCGCGGACTCCGTGCCACCCCTTCTTCCCATCCGTCGGAGCTTGCTTTTTAGCAGTTGAACCTGGGCCCGGAGGGCCGGACCCGGCTTCAAGTGCTAAAAGGGATCGGGTTCTGATGTGTGGGAGACACCAGTGAAAAGGAGGAATACCCGCATGTCAACCATCATCAAACACAAGGAATTTGCAAATCACAAGATCTTTAAGAGCGAGGTGGCGGGCCGCCCCCTGACCATCGACGTGGGCAAGGTGGCCGAGCTGGCCACCGCGTCCGCCATGGTCACCTACGGCGAGACCACCGTCATGGTGGCCGTCACCGCCTCCCCCCGCCCCCGCGACGGCGTGGATTTCTTCCCCCTCTCCGTGGACTTTGAAGAGAAGCTGTACGCCGTGGGCCGCATCCCCGGCTCCTTCATGCGCCGCGAGGGCCAGCCCTCCCTGCCCGCCGTGCTGGCATCCCGCGTCATCGACCGCTCCATCCGGCCCCTGTTCCCCTACGACTTCCGCAACGACGTGGTGGTCACCGCCACCGTCATGAGCCTGGACCGGGACTGCTCCCCCGAGGTGACCGCCATGATCGGCGTGTCCGCCTGCCTGGCCTACTCCTGCATCCCCTGGGCCGGCCCCATCGGTCTGCCTGGAGGTGGGCTATGTGGACGGCCAGATCGTCCTCAACCCCACCAACGAGCAGAAGCACGCCTCCCAGCTCGATCTGACCGTGGCCGCCACCGACAAGAAGGTGATCATGATTGAGGCCGGCGCCAAGGAGCTGCCCGACGACATCATGTACGACGCCATCGTGGCCGCCCACGAGGACATCAAGAAGCAGGTGGCCTTCATCAACCAGATCGTGGCCGAGATCGGCCGGGACAAGATGACCTACGACCACGCCGACTTCGACCAGGAGCTGTTCGACAAGATCGTGGAGGCCACCATGGACGAGGCCCGCGCCGCCATGGACACCGACGACAAGAACGTGCGCGAGGAGCGGTGGAACAAGCTCATCGAGCACTGGCATGAGCTCTTCCTGGAGGACTATCCTGAGATGGACAAGTACCTGGAGGAGATCACCTACAAGTTCCAGAAGAAGATCGTCAAGGCCTGGCTGCTGGAGGGCCACCGAGTGGACGGCCGCGCCAAGAACGAGATCCGTCCCCTGGCCGCCGAGGTGGGCGTGCTGCCCCGCGTCCACGGCTCCGGCCTGTTCACCCGCGGCCAGACGCAGGTCCTCTCCGTCTGCACGCTCAACACCCTCTCCGCCGCGCAGAAGCTCGACACCATCTGGGAGGAGGAGGAGAAGCGGTATATGCACCACTACAACTTCCCCGCCTACTCCACCGGCGAGGCCCGGGCCGCCCGCTCCACCAACCGCCGCGAGAAGGGCCACGGCGCCCTGGCTGAGCGCGCCCTGGAGCCGGTGATCCCCTCCGTGGAGGACTTCCCCTACGCCATCCGCGTGGTGAGCGAGGTGCTCTCCTCCAACGGCTCCACCTCCCAGGGCTCCATCTGCGGCTCCACCCTGGCCCTGATGGACGCCGGCGTACCCATCTCTGCCCCGGTGGCCGGCATCTCCTGCGGCCTGATTCAGGACGATGACGGCGGCTTCACCACCTTCATCGACATCCAGGGCGTGGAGGACTTCCACGGCGAGATGGACTTCAAGGTGGCCGGCACCAAGGCCGGTATCACCGCCATCCAGATGGACCTGAAAAACGACGGCCTGACCCATGAGATCATCAAGGAAGCCCTGGACATCACCCGGGACGCCCGCTACGCCATTCTGGACGAGATCATGCTGCCCTGCATCTCCGCCCCCCGGGCCGAGGTAGCCGAGACCGCCCCCAAGATGGTCAAGATGAAGATCGACGTGGACAAGATCCGCGAGGTCATCGGCTCCGGCGGCAAGGTGATCCAGAAGATCTGCGCCGATACCGGCGCCAAGGTCGACATCGACGACGACGGCACGATCTACATTGCGGGTATCGACAAGGCCTCCTGCGACGCCGCCAAGAAGACCATCGAGACCATCGTCTTCGTGCCCGAGGTCGGCAAGCTGTACTACGGCAAGGTCGTCCGCATCCTGCCCATCGGCGCGTTTGTGGAGCTGGCTCCCGGTAAGGACGGTATGGTCCACATCTCCAAGCTGGCCGATCACCGAGTGGAGAAGGTGGAGGACGTGGTCAACATCGGTGATATGATCTGGGTCAAGGTCACTGAGATCGATGACAAGGGCCGCGTCAACCTCTCCTACCGGGACGCCCTGAAGGAGATCAAGGCCAAGAAAGAGGCCGGCGAGCCTATCAAGTAAAGAGCATACGGCATAAAAGGGCCGGACGGACCATTCCGTCCGGCCCTTTGCTCTGCAAGAGCATAGCAAACTTGCGGCCCATGCGCCGCTTGCAGCGGCACGGCCATAAGATGACAGCGCGTGGGCCGGTACGGCCCACATGCGCGAACACTTCATGCGCCTAAGCCTTTGCATAGTTTCGCGGCGCGTCCTGTACGCATGGAGGTTCATGCAAATGATGCGGCTGCCCGCTCAGGCCAGCAAAAGCTGAATGCCCAGGTCGGCAATATAGCCCTGCCATTCGGCTGAGAGCTCGTCATCCGTAACGATGATGTCAAAATCGGAGAGGTAGGCGAAAGTCGTGGGACAGATTTTGCTGAACTTGGAGGAGTCCAGCAGCAGGATCTTGGTCTGGCTGCTCTCCATCAGGGCGCTCTTGGCGTTCATCTCATGGGGAGCCACACAGGTGACGTTCAGCTTGCCACTGATGCCGGCGGTGGAGAGGAAGGCCTTGTTTACACAGGTGCGGTTAATAAGGCTGATACCCTGACCATAAACATCGTTGGGTTCAATGAGGGAGGCGGCTTTTTTGCCGATGCGGGCCTTCCGGTCTCCAAAGGTGGAGTGGAGAACCTCGTAATCCAGATTGTACTCGGGAAGGGTACTGTGGGGGTTCTGGGCGGCGCGATGAATGGCCACGCCGTTGATCAGCTTTACCGTCCCCTGCTGCTCGAGCTGCTTCAGATCCCGGCGGATTGTAATTTCAGATACCCCCAGCTCCACCGCCAGTTCGCGAATCGATACGCCCGTCTTGGCGATCAAAAGCTGGGAGATTTTATCAATACGTGTCATCTTTTGAGACTCATATGGTGCAATCCTCCCATACTTAATTAAATACTAGGGAGAGAATATCATAAAACCGGAACTCTGGCAAGAATAAAGCAAAAATTAGTTGGATATTCTGTACATTTTTTGTAAAGCCAAATTTTAAAAAATGATAATTCAACGCCTTTTATCTCTTTCAGAGAAGATTATTGATAATATACTATCAAATAAAGAGATTATATGAAATTAAAGCTTAAAAAACAGACTCAAAAACTGCAATTTTGAACCTTTATTGACAAGAAAATGATATAGAATACAATGAAGACAATAAAAAGCAAAATAAATGAAAGGAGCTGCGCCATGGAACTGCGATTGGAGCATCTGGTCAAGGATTTTTCCGGAACCAAGGCGGTGAATGATGTCAGCATTACGATTCAGGACGGCAAGCTGACCGGATTGCTGGGCCCCAGCGGCTGCGGAAAGTCCACGACACTCTACCTCATCTCAGGGCTGGAGTCGCCTACTTCCGGAAGGATTTTCTTTGGAGACAGGGATGTGACGGCCCTGCCCCCAGAAAAGCGGGGCATTGGTCTGGTGTTTTCAGAACTATGCCCTCTATCCCCATCTGACGGTGGAGCAAAACATCGCCTGGTCAACCTAGGAGGGAAGGAGGGTCGCCGCCATGCCACTAGGAATGACTGGGTACAGATCGGCGAGGATCTCCTCAAGCGCAAGCCCAGGCCATCTCCGGCAGCCATAACAGGTGGCCATGCACGGGCGCTGAGGGTCAAGCGACTGATATCCTCTTGGACACTTTCCAATCTGGGACGCCCGCCTGCGATTGGAGATGCGGGAAGAGATTCGCCGCATCCAACTGAGACGGGCGTCACCGTGTTCATCACCATAGATCTAAGGAAGCCATGAGTATCACAGATGAGATCGTGCTGATGAGGACCGGCGTGGTGCAGCAGCAGTGTCCACCCAGATGTATTTGAATCCGCCAACCGCTTTGTGGCAGGCTTTCTGGGGAATCCCCATCAATTTCTTTCAGTTGCGGACGTGTGCAGCGGAACAGGTGTGTCTAGCAGGGACTACAATACTCCAGATTGCGCAGCGCGGCGGATCGGCCAGTCTGGTGGGCATTCGGCCTGAGGCGTGGCGTCTGGGGCAGGGAGCTTCGGACTGCGGCTGAGGCTGTGGAGATG
>VOFH01002112.1_pt1 | contig 12814 bp, 23 predicted proteins | sample 5384091 | NCBI WGS metagenome assembly VOFH01 (sample SAMN12384727, study PRJNA508395) | human gut metagenome | isolation source: healthy gut G | host: Homo sapiens
GCTCCGCGTCGGATAGAGACGCGCGTCCGGAAAAAGTGGGCCCCGCAAACAGGGTTGCGCAGTTGGGGCTTTGTCCGCGCGGTACGCGGCACGGCCCTTTCGTTTGGAACAGGGGTTCCGGACGGGAGATATCAGAAAGGAAGTTTGATTTTGCGAAGAAGAAACAGACTGGGCTCGCGTTTTTTCATCGGCGTCGCCGTGGTGATCGTGCTGTGCATCCTTTTCCGCACTGTACAGCGGCGTGACCGGAAATCCGTCGCCCGTGACGACCGCAGTGGGGATCGTCGCCACACCGATCCAGAAGCTTGCGACCGGTGTGAGCGGTTTTTCGGTAAAGGGCTGAGCTATTTTACCGAATTCGACGCGCTCAAGGCGGAGAATGAGGAGCTGCACCGACAGATCCGTGAGATGGAGCAGACCGTGCGCGACGCGCAGCTTGCAATAGAGGAGAACAACCGCCTGCGCGCGCAGGCGGGCCAGCCCGAACGCGCGCGCGAACTGACTACGCTCAACGCGGAGGTCATCGCCCGCAACCCGGGCGACTGGGCGACCGTGCTGACGCTCGACAAGGGTTCGTCGCACGGGGTAGAGGTCAACTGACGCGGTCATCACCGAGGATGGGCTGGTCGGCTATGTCAGCGCGGTCGCACCTCAACTACAGCACGATCACGACCGTCGTCGATATCGAGATGCAGTGCGGCGCGCTGATCACCCGCACGCGCGACAGCGCGATTGCGGAAGGAAGCTACGACCTCATGGCGGAAGGCAGCCTGCGCCTGTCCTACCTGACAGAGGACGCCAGCATCGTGATCGGCGATACGGTGGGACCTCGGGTGCGGGCGGCGTGTTCCCCAAGGGCGTGATGATCGGCACGGTCGAGAGCGTCCTGCCGGAGGAAAACGGCATCTCGTATTACGCGGTCCTCAAGCCGTTCGTCGATGTGGAAACGGTGACGAACGTGTCCGTCGTGACCGCCTTTACGGATAATACGGAGTGAGCTTATGCAGAGAACAGTTATCCATCCCGAAGATGATCCTGTACATTTTGTTCGCGCTGGTGTTTTATGCGCTGCAGTCCAGCCTGTTCGGGGCGTGGTCGATCCGAGGTTACCACCTCGATCTGCTGCCCGCGTTCGTCGCGGCCGCCGCGCTGCTGGACGGGCCGGTGGAGGGCGTTATTATGGGCGTTGTGGTCGGGCTGCTGTACGACCGGGCTTTACCGGCATCGACGGGCTGTACCCCATCTTTTCATGCTGTTCGGCATGGCTGCGGGCGCGATGAGCCGGCTGACGCTCAGCCGGAACTATGTGTCCATGCTGATGCTCAACGCGGTCGAGATGGTCGTGATCGACCTGCTGCGGTATTTCTGCTACCTGCTGCCGCAGAAAGGCGCGCCGTTCGGGCTTTGCTGCAGCAGACGGTCGGCGGCACGTTGCTCGCCAGCCTGCTGTGCTTTTGCGGTATACGTCCCGATGGCCAAGATAAGCCGGAAATTTTTCCGCGCGCTGACCCCTGCCAGAAAAGAGGAATCCCATGGTGAACAAAAATCAACTGCTGCGCCGGCTGGCGGCGCTGGCCTGCCTGCTGCTGCTCTGGTGCAGGGTTGGCCGGCGGGCAGCTCGTGCAGCTGCAGCTTGTGAACGGCGAGGATTACGTCCGCCAGTCGGCGTACTGGCTGACGACCACCTCGACGGTTTCGCCGCGCGCGGCGAGATACTCGACCGGTACGGCCGGGCCGATGGTGACGAACAAAACCGAGTTTTCGCTGGTGCTGGTCTATTCGGCCTGGGAGCAGGAGGGGCAGGCGGCGCGCCTGCTCGATCTGGCGGCGCGGGTCAAGGCGGACGACGGCGGCCGCCGCGGCAAACACGGGCAGAACGGGGACGGGGACGATACGGACACGGAGAACGGCGCCGCCGCTGCGGCAGAGAGTACGGCCGAGCTGAACGATATTCTGCCCATCAGCGATACCGCCCCATACGCCTATACACGGATGCGGCGACCAGCGATGGCGCCAGACTTTCCAAATATATCAAGGACAGTGCGGACACGCTTAGCCTGACCGCGGTCCAGCAGGCGATCGCGGACGCGAAAGCGCGTCAGGAGCAGAACCCGCGCATGGATGAGGAAACCGGCGAGGTGATCGACGAGGTGAACGCGCTGGATGCGACCACGCTGGTTTCCGCCGCGGACTTCCTTAGCGCGATGAGGGACTATCTGGACCGCAACTGGGGGCTTCCGGAAACGATGACGGACGCGGATACCCGCACGCTGGTCGGCTTGTATTATACCATGCGGCAGAACGGTTTGACAACCGCACGAATTTCACATTTGCAACCGGCATATCGATCGACCTGATCGCATATATCAAGGAGCACCATCAGGATTACGCCGGAGTTGAGGTGGAAAGCCAAGGCCGTGCGGCAGTATGATTACGCCGCGCACCTGCTCGGCCGCGCGGACATTATGTATGGAGGAATGGAGCGGCGATGCATACGGCGGGTCCGTATCAGGGCAAGGCTGGTTATAAGATGAGCGATATCACCGGAAAAACCGGCCGGAGCTGGCGCTCGAGCCGTACCTGCACGGCACGGCAGGCTCCAGCATTTGCGCAGACCGATCTGGGCGGCCCGGTCAACGAGCAGGCAAGCCCTATGCCGCGCCCCAGCCGGGCGATAACGTGGTTTCACGACGATCGACCTCGACCTGCAGGCCGCGGCCGAGGAGTCTCTTTGCGGCAAACTTGCGCAGTACGGGGGGGCGGGGCGGCGGTCGCGATCGACCCCATCGGGCGAGGTGCTTGCGATGGCCTCCTATCCGACCTACAGCCTGGAAAAAAAACTATGTGGAGGAGGCGGAGGCGGAACGAGGACGCCCGCTCGCCGGAATTCAACCGCGCGGACCACGGGCGCATACGAACCCGGCTCCAATCCCTTTAAGGTACTCAGCGCGATCGCGGCGCTGGAAGAGGTATCATTGACGCGAACACCACGATCACCTGCACGGGCGAGTTCGAATACGGCGGGCAGACGTTCCACTGCAACAACCATTCCCAGCCCATGACGCTCGACGTGACGCAGGCGATTAAATATTCCTGCAACACATTCTTCTATACTGTGGACGGGAGCTGACCGGCAAGCGGCTCGAACAATGGGACGCCAAGTTTGGCCTGGGCATGCTGACCGAATAGAGGTGGACGAGGCGGCGGGCCGCGCGGCCGGACCCTGAGCAGATGTCGCGGCCGACCCGAGCAGGACTGGTCGGCGGCGACGACGCAGGCCGCGACGGGTCAGTCGGACAACGGCTTCACGCCGGCAGCTTGCCTCGCGGCCGTGGTCAACGGCGGCATCGCTGTATCGGCCCACTTTGGTCAAAAGTGTCAAGAGCTATGACTACTCGAGGTGGTCAAGAGCGAAACTGCGGAAGTCAAAAATACAATCGAGATGTCCGGATACGACGGTTGATTTGGTCATGACCGGCATGAGCGAGGTAACCGACGAGGGCGGCACTGCGGGCAGCGTGTTCGCGGACTACCCGATCAAGGTTGGCGGCAAGACCGGTACGGCTGAGGCTATTGAAAACGGATAAAATTCGACAACGGCCTGTTTATCGCCTTCGCCCGTTCGACGATCCCGAAATCGTTATCTGCGTCGTGGGTGAGGGCGCGGAGCACGGCTCATCGGTAACGCCGATCGTGCGAGATATGCTGGATACCTACTTCCAGACAGGCGACGTGGGATACGGTGAAATCCGTGCAGCAGGAAAATGTGATCGTACCTTGATAAAATCCTGTATAAAAAAGCGGAAGCGTGACAAAAAAATTTGCATAAACGCTTGTAAATTGACATGTGTGGTTTATATGTCAATATAGTTTTATCATTTCCCGGAGGCGGTAGATTGAAGGTCATTCTGGTTGCGTCCGGCAAGGGCGGCACGGGAAAAACCTCCTTTACGGCAGGTGTGGGCGCGGCGCTGTCGCAGCGCGGCCACCGCGTGCTCCTGATCGACGGCGACTGCGGCCTCCGCAATCTGGATATCGTGCTCGGCATGTCGGACAGGGTGGTGTATTCTTTTGCCGATGTGGCGGGCGGCGCGGTGCCGCTGGAAACCGGCGATGGCGCGGCATCCGGACTATGAAGCGCTATACTTACTGACCGCGCCCGTGGCGTTTTGCCCGCGCTCAGCGAGCGCGGCATGGAGCAGCTCGCCGTGCAGGCGGAGGAGGGGGAATCGAGTACCTCCTCATCGACGGCTCTGCGGGGCTGCCCGCCGAGTTGTCGTGGCTGGCGCACATCTCTACGCAGGCAGTCGTCGTAACTCGACCGACCGCGCCTGCATTCGCGCGGCGCGGAACGGTGCGCGCGCAAGCTGGAGGAAGAATACTGCATCGCGCGGATCCGGATGGTCCTTAACCGCATCCGGTCCGCAGTTGGGATCTGCCGCGGCAAGGCGGGCAATATCGACGACGCGATGGACGAAGCAGGCTTACCGTTGCTGGGGGTCGTTCCGGAGGACGAGGACCTGATCTCCTGCGGCAATAGTGGAAAAGCATTTTTGCGGTCAAGCACACCGGCGCGGCGCGCGCTTTCCAAAACATCGCGCGGCGGCTGGACGGAGAACGCGTTCCACTGATAAAAATCTGAACCGAGTGGAAGAGTAGCTTAGGAAGGAAAGGGATGTCCTTGAAATGAATATTGCATTAATCGCGCATGACCGCAAAAAGGAATTGATGGTACAGTTCTGCATGGCGTATTGCGGCGTCCTGGCAAACATAATATCTGCGCAACCGGCACGACGGGGAAAATTCGTCGAAGAAGCGACCGACTGAAAATAGACAAGTGCCTTGCGGGCATGCAGGGGTGGCGAGGAGCAGATCTCCCGCGCGCGTTGCTTACAATGAGATCGACCTTGTCCTGTTCTTCCGAGATCCGATGTCCAATTCGCAGTACGAGCCGGACCTCCATGCGATCGCGCGGCTGTGCGATATGCATAATATCCCGATCGCGACCAATTCGGCAACGGCTGAAATGCTCATCCTCGGCTTGGACCGCGGCGATCTGGACTGGCGAAATATCGTAAATCCGAAAAACAGTTCGAGAAAATAACAATAGGACAACTGCACCGGATGGGCCTGCGCCCGTTCGGTGCATCCGTCTGTCTTGAGGAGAATCAAAACGCTATGGAAAAAGTGAAACCGAGAACCCTGTCCGGCTTTATGGAACTGCTGCCCGCGCCGCAGGTGCAGATGGAGCGCATCATGCAGGTGCTGCGCGAAACCTATGCACTGTACGGCTTTTATCCGCTGGACACCCCGCTGATCGAGTCCTCCGGAGGTGCTGCTGGCCAAGGGGAGGCGGCGAAACCGAGAAGCAGATCTACCGCTTCACCAAGGGCGACAGCGACCTGTCCCTACGCTTCGACCTGACCGTGCCGCTGGCGAAATACGTCGCCCAGCATTACGGCGAACTGACGTTCCCGTTCCGCCGCTACCAGATCGGCAAGGTCTACCGCGGCGAGCGCGCGCAAAGAGGCAGATTCCGCGAGTTTTATCAGGCGGATATCGACGTGATCGGCGACGGCAAGCTGGATATCATCAACGAGGCCGAGGTGCCGAGCATTATCTACAAGACCTTTACCGCGCTGGGACTCGAGCGCTTCAAAAATCCGCATCAACAACCGCAAGGTATTGAACGGCTTTTCGCCATCCTCGGCCTGACCGACAAGGCGGGTGACGTGATGCGCACAATTGACAAGCTGGAAAGATCGGCGCGGAAAGGGTGAAGGCCATCCTGGTGGACGACTTCGGCGTGGCCGCCGAAACCGCAGACGAACTGCTGGCGTTCATCGCCACCCCGGGCGGCACGGCGGGCATCCTCGCCGCGCTCGAGGGCTACAAGGGCAAAAACGAGGTGTTCGACCAGGGCGCGGACGAGCTGAAAACCGTCGCGCGGTACATGCAGGCTTTCGGCGTGCCGGACGACCACTTTGAGATCGACCTGACCATCGCGCGCGGGCTGGATTACTACACCGGCACGGTGTACGGAGACTGCGATGCTCGACCATCCGGAGATCGGCTCGATCTGCTCGGGCGGCCGGTACGACAACCTCGCGGAATACTATACGGACAAGCAGCTGCCGGGCGTGGGCATCCGATTGGCCTGACGCGCCTGTTCTATGTGCTGGGCGAGCAGGGCTACCTGAACGACAAGATGAACCGCGCGCCCGCGGACGTGCTCATCCTGCCCATGACTGACGACATGGGCGCGGCGATCGCGCTGGCGACCAGCCTGCGTGACGCTGGCATCCGCACCCAGCTGTACAGCGAGCAGAAGAAGTTCAAGCACAAGATCGGCTACGCGGACAAGCTCGGCATCCCCTATGTGATTCCACGGGGAGGACGAGATCAGGGGAGGGTGTTGTCGCGGTCAAGGATATGGAGACCGGCGAGCAGGTCAAGGTATCGCTGAAGGAGGCGGTCGTCCGCATCCAAGCGGGACTGGCCGCGAAAACCAGGGCAAAGTCATTTGTGACAGGGTATAAATCATGCGGCCGGCCTATACGCTGATCGCCTGCATCACGGGGATGGCGCTTGCCTTTGTGGAAGGTCAATGGGTCGTGTTCGTGCCGTTGCTGCTGGTCGGCTTGGGACAGGCGGTTTCGCTGGTGCGACAGGTCCGTGCGCAGGACAGGCAGGATGACGGGGAGGACGAACGGTGAAACAACTGGTTTGGGGCTGTGCGCAGATGCTGCTGGGCGTGCAGACCGTGTTGCTCGGCGTACTGCTTTACTGGATGCCGCACACAGCGGACATGGGCGAGAGCCTGTCGCTTGCTTTGGTGCTCATCAGCATTTTCCTTCTGATTTGCGGGATTGTCACTATGATTGCAGGCTACTGGAATCATGTGTGTCCCTGCTGCATACGAAAGACGATAACAAATAACATTTGATAAGGATTGATAGAACATGAACGAAACCTCTATTTCAGGATGAAACGCACGCACATGTGCGGTGAACTGCGTCTGTCCGACGTGGGGCGGGAAGTGACGGTCAACGGCTGGGTCGACCGTGTGCGCGACAACGGCGGCGTGCTGTTTCTGCTCGTGCGCGACCGTGCGGGTATCGTGCAGTGTACGTTCGACAAGTCGGTCAACGCCGGCCTGTTCGATGTCGCTTTACCTGCCGCACCGAGTTTGTGGTAGCTGTGCGCGGCAAGCTGGTTGCGCGCGACGAAGCGGCAATCAACAGGGAAGATGCCGACCGGCGAGGTCGAGATCGTCGCGGAGGAGCTCCGCATCCTGTCCCGCGCGGAAACCACCCGTTCGAGATCGACGACAGCAAGGAGGTCGGCGATCAGGTGCGGCTCAAGTACCGCTACCTCGATCTGCGCCGCCCGTCCATGCAGAAGAACCTGATGCTGCGCCACCGCGTCACAGGGTGGCTCGCAACTACTTTGACGAGCAGGGTTTTCCTCGAGATCGAAACCCCGATGCTGACCAAATCGACGCCCGAGGGCGCGCGCGATTACCTCGTGCCCTCCCGCGTGCATCCGGGCAAGTTCTACGCCGCTGCCGCAGTCCCCGCAGCAGTATAAGCAGCTTTTGATGCTCGCGGGCATGGACCGCTATATCCAGATCGCCCGCTGCTTCCGCGACGAGGACCTGCGCGCCGACCGCCAGCCCGAGTTCACCCAGATCGACCTCGAGATGAGCTTTGTCGAGCAGGACGACGTGATCGCGGTCAATGAGGGTTTTCTCCAGCGCGTGTTCAAGGGAAGTGCTGGACGTGGACATCCAGCTCCCGTTGCCGCGCCTGACTTGGCGCGAGGCCATGGACCGCTTCGGCTCAGACAAGCCGGACACCCGTTTCGGCTTTGAGATCCGCGATATTTCCGACATCGCGGCGAACTGCGGCTTCGGTGTGTTCAAGGGCGCGGTCGAGTCCGGCGGCACCGTGCGGCTGATCAACGGGCGGCTACGCGGACAAGTTCCCGCGCAAGGAGATCGACAAGCTGGCCGACTTCGTCAAGACCTACCGAGCCAAGGGCTTGGCGTGGATGAGGTCGCGGCGGACGGCACCATGACCTCTTCCTTTGCCAAGTTCCTGACCGAGGACGAGATCGCGGCCATCAAAGGAGCGCGCGGATATGCACGAAAAACGACGTGCTGTTCGTTGTCGCGGACGCTTCCGAGGAGTACCGCGCTGGTTTCGCTCGGCGCGTTGCGCTGCGAGCTGGCCAAGCGTCTCGGCCTTGCCAAAAAGGACGATTACAAGCTGCTGTGGGTCACTGAGTTCCCGCAGTTCGAGTACAGCGAGGAGGAGGACCGCCTGGTCGCCAAGCACCACCCGTTCACTGCGCCGATGGACGAGGATATCCCGCTGCTGGACACCGATCCGGCTAAGGTGCGCGCCAAGGCGTACGATATCATCCTCAACGGCTGTGAGCTGGGCGGCGGCTCGATCCGTATCCACGATCCCGCGCTGCAGACCAGGATGTTCGAGGCGCTCGGCTTCACCGAGGAGCGCGCGAAAGAGCAATTCGGCCATCTGATCACAGCGTTCTCCTACGGCGCGCCCCCGCACGGCGGCTCTGGCCTACGGCCTGGACCGTCTGTGTCATGCTACTGCGGGGCTGGACTCCATCCGCGACGTGATCGCTTTCCCCAAGGTGCAGAACGCGTCCGACCTGATGATGTCCTGTCCGGACGTGGTGGACGCAAAGCAGCTTGACGATCTTTCCATCGCGGTCACCCGCGAGGAGAAGGACGCGGAAGCGTAACGGGCCTTGGCCCGTAAAGCCGTTGCGGCGGATGCTGCAGCGGCTTTCCTGTATCGCGGAAAAAGGAGAAAGCAAACGTGTGTCCCGAATGTAAAACGAGAAAAGATTGGGAAAATAATTGGTTATGTCGTGGATATCGCCTTGGCGGCGGCGGTATTTTATGCCGCAGTGTACCTGCTGCGCAAGGGCTCGATCCATTACCGGCCGGAGAGCCAGTGGCCGCTTGGCATCCTGACCGGCCTGCCGCTTGTGCTGCGGCCCCGAAAAAGAGCGACCGCGCCCGAGCTGCTGATACACGATGTACTGGTGCTGCTCTCCGCATCGTCGTTCGCCCTGCTGCTGACCGAGTATGTGGTCAAGGGCGGTATCCTGATCGGCAACGTACAGATCTGGCAGGGCTATGTCTACCATGCGGCGATTTTCGGCATCGTCTATTGGATCGTCTGCAATATACGGCTCACGGTGTGCATCGGCATGGGCATCACGATGGTATATGCGCTGATCGACCATTATGTGACCGTGTTCCGCGGCACGCCGGTCCTGCTGAGCGATTTGTTCGCCGTCGGCACGGCCAAAAATGTAGCGGCGAGCTACTCGGTGCCGGTCGAGCTTTCGGTCCTGCAGACCGTGGCGATCGCGGCGTTGTTCTGTGCTGCGGTCTGGCGGGTGCGGCGTCCGGCGTCCGCGCCACGGCGCTGGCAGTTCGCGGCCTGCTCCCTGCTGATGGGATGCTGGCTCTATGGGCTGGGGCTTGCCGGAAACAGCTTCGGCTTCTGGCAGGGCAATCTGGAATACAGCGAGTGGTATTACTTCTGCCGCACGGCGGAGAATGCGGTTGTGAAAAAGCCCGCGGGCTATTCGGAGACGGTGCTGGAACAGGCGGCGCAGGCGTATGCCGGCCGGTCCGAGCAGTGCAGCCCAATATTATCATGATTATGAACGAATCCTTTGCCGACCTCAAAAGCATCGGCGATTTTGAGACGAATGAGGATTATATGCCCTTTATTCACTCTCTGGCGGAAGCGGAGAATACGATCAGCGGCGACCTGCTGGTATCCACGTTCGGCGGCGGCACGGCGACGACCGAGTTCGAGGTGCTGACAGGGGATACCATGGCCTTCCTGCCGTTCGGCTGCTCGCCCTATCAAATGTATGTCAAGAGTGAAACGCCGGGGCTGGTATCCGGCCTCGGAGACGCAGGGCTACCAGACGGTTTCCCTCCACCCTATCTGGCGACCTCCCGGAATCGCCAGCAGGTCTATGAGCGCTTGGGTTTTGACCGCCAGTTGTACGAAACGGATTTTTTCGGACGATGCCGCGCGGCTGCGCGGTTATATCAGCGACAGTGCAGATTACCGGAAGATCATCGAGTTGTACGAGGCAAAGCCGGCGGGCGAGCCGCTGTTTGTGTTCAACGTCACGATGCAAAACCACGGGGATATGGGCCGTCTGACGATCCGGCATTTGAGGAACGTATCCGCCTCACCGGCGCATATGAGGGGAAGTACCCGCAGGTGGATCAATACCTGTCGCTGGTGCGGTACAGCGATGAAGCGGTCGAGCAGTTGGTCGCATATTTTTCACAGGTGGACGAGCCGACGGCCATCGTCTTTTTGGGGACCACCAGCCGAATGTGACCAGCGCCTTCTACGACGATCTGTTCGGCAATACGGAGGCTGCTCGCACACGAGAGGAAAAGCAGGCCAAGCTGACCACGCCGTTCTTCATCTGGGCGAACTATGATATCGAGGAACGGGCAGGGGGTGCAGATCAGCGCGAACTACCTGTCCGCCTATGCGCTGGACGCGCTGGGCTGCGCGGTGTCGGGCTATGACCAGCTGCGTCTCGCGGCGCGGGAGCAGGTGCCGTGCATCAACAACTACGGCTATTACCTGTCGGGCGGCGCGTGGCGCGATTCCTCGGGCGCGGCGGCGGAGCCGGCCCTGTCGCTCTATCAGCACGTGCAATACGCGCAGCTGTTTGACCCGAAAAGACGGATTGACGCCTGGTACGAGCCGCTGGCGTAGATTTTTGGGCGACAAGCCGCTAAGGGGGTTCCCGCCCCCACAGCTTTATGGTATAATAGCCGCAAAGTGACTACTATATATTTATTTCACATGATTATGCCACAGCGGCCCTTAGAGGCCGCTGTGGCATAATGGGATCATGACAGGAGGGGATTGACCATGAAAGAACTCTATAAAGGGCTTGCCCATGTGGCGGTCAATACGGCGGACATGGAGGAAAGCATAGCGTTTTACGAAAAGATCGGCGGCACGGTCACCGCGCGTTCGAGCGTGGGTGAAAAGCTGTTGGCGCTGGTCGAGTTCGGCGGTCTGGTGCTGGAGCTGATCCAGCCACCGGCAGGCGAGCTGGTACCTTCGGGTGTCGGCAGCATCCCGCATTTTGCCGTGTATGTGGATGATCTGGACAAGGTGGTGGCGGCGGTCAAGGCCGCGGGTGTGTTTTCATTCACCACGCCGGAAAAGCGCGTGCTGCCCGACACCTTCGGCGGCCTGCAGAACTGGTTTTTCACCGGACCGTCCGGCGAACAGATAGAATTGCTGCAAATGCTGTAAAGAGAAAAAAGTCATGGCGGTTTTTCGCCATGACTTTTTTATACACTGATAGGGTATTTGCCGGTGAAGCAGCCGTCGCAGAAGCCGCAGGCGGCTTCCGGCGCGATCTGGTGCAGCGCGTCCAGGCTGAGAAAGCCCAAGCTGTCTGCACCGATCAGCGCGCGGATCTCCTCCACCGAGTACCGGCAGGCGATCAGGTTGTCCTTGTCTGGAATGTCCGTGCCGAAATAGCAGGGGAGACAAACGGCGGAGCGGAGGAGCGCATATGCACTTCAGCCGCGCCCGCCTCCCGCAGCAGGGATACAATCTGCCGCGAGGTCGTGCCGCGCACGATCGAGTCGTCGATCATGACTACGCGCCTGCCCTGCACGCAGCTCCGCAGCGCGCCGAGCTTGATGCGCACCGCCTGCTCCCGGCTCTGCTGGCGGGGGTGATGAAGGTGCGGCCCACATAGCGGTTTTGACCGGGCCCGTGCCGTAAGGGATGCCGGACTCCTCAGCGTAGCCCATCGCGGCGTCCAGACCGGAATCCGGTACGCCGATCACAACGTCGGCCGCGACCGGATATTCCCGCGCGAGGAACCCTGCCGGCGTTGCGGCGCGCCTCGTGGACGGACTGACCGCAGATCACCGAGTCCGGACGGGCAAAATAGATATATTCAAAATGCACATGTGGCCGGAAGCGTTTTTCACAGTTTTCACGGATGGAGCGCACCCCGCCGTTTGCCACAACCACGATCTCGCCCGGGTCGAGCTCACGCTCAAACGCTGCGCCCACCGCGCTCAGCGCGCAGGTTTCCGAGGCAAAAACCACAGCGTCCCCGCGCCGTCCCATGCAGAGCGGGCGGAAGCCCCAGGGATCGCGCGCGGCGATCAGCTTCTGCGGCGACATGACAATCAGGGGAATACGCGCCGCGCAGGTCGCGGAGCGCCTGGCAGACCGCTTCCTCGACCGAGCGGCAGCGCAGCCGCTCCTGCGCGATGGCGTAGGCGATCAGCTCGGAATCCGTGGTGGTCTGGAAAATGGCGCCGCGGTATTCAAAGGCAGTGCGCAGCTCGGCCGTACCCGCGAGGTTGCCGTTATGCGCCACCGCAAGCGTTCCTTTCACATATTTGATGGTCAGCGGCTGCGCGTTTTCGCGGCGCGTACCGCCAGTGGTGGAATAGCGGACATGGCCGACCGCCATGGTGCCGCCGAGCCGGTCGAGCGCATCCGCGCTGAATACCTCGCCGACCAGGCCGACGTCCTTGTGGAATGAAAGTTCGCGGTCGTTTATCGTCGCGATGCCGCAGGCCTCCTGGCCGCGGTGCTGCAAGGCGTACAGGCCGTAGTATGTCGTGCGGGCGCAGTCGCCGTGCGGGTCGTAGACGCCGAACACGCCGCATTCTTCATGGATTGACACGAAAAACTCCTCCGATTCGCTTGAGATAGCCAGCACGGGCGCAAAAGCCGCTTAGAAC
>VOFH01000935.1_pt1 | contig 12792 bp, 15 predicted proteins | sample 5384091 | NCBI WGS metagenome assembly VOFH01 (sample SAMN12384727, study PRJNA508395) | human gut metagenome | isolation source: healthy gut G | host: Homo sapiens
TCAGGATTTACTGCAAAGCTTGCTGGTACAGAGCGTGGAATTACTGAGCCTACACCTACTTTCTCAGCTTGCTTCGGACAGGCTTTCTTGGAATTACATCCAACAAAGTATGCTGAAGAACTCGTTAAGAAGATGGGACAGAGCGGCGCTAAGGCTTATCTTGTAAATACCGGATGGAACGGATCCGGAAAGCGTATCTCTATCAAAGATACCCGTGGAATCATCGATGCAATCTTAAACGGAGATATCAACAACGTTCCTACTAAGAAGATTCCTTACTTCGATTTCGAAGTACCAACCGAATTAAACGGTGTAGATACGAAGCAGAGCGTTTCTTATCAGTTTGCAACAAAGGTAGTGAGGCAAAGCTTACAATCGATACAACAGATTATGATGTTCTTGTAAAGGAAGTTGATTACGACCCAATCAAGCGACAGACATTAGAGATTGATTTCCAGGTACTTACAGAAGGAGAAAAGGTTCACTCAGTTGCAGAGATAGTATTAGTTAATCACGACAAGGTACAGGGGTTGTTGAACAGCATATGGAGGAAATTCCATATAAGGCAACTAAATCAGCACTTGTTGAAAAGGTAAGCGTTGATATAGGAGAACTTAAGCCAGGCGACAGTATTAAGGTAGGAGACCTTGATATTGCTAAGGACAAAGATGTATCAATATCACCTGATGTATTAGAGAAGGTTATTGTAAGCGTAACAGAGCAGACATATGCCGAGACAGATACTGATACTGATGAGGATGGCGAAGCATCAGAAGCTTAATATTATGGTAATATAGTATGATACCAGGGTCAAAGGTATAAACCCATATGAGCTTGCTCATAGGTGGGTGAAAGACCTTGGGACCCGCCCCGATATGAGCATAAAAGTGGGATGATAATCCCAACGATATGCGAATATTGGGGAGAATTGTGGGAGTGCGTAGCACGGAACAATTCGTAGTATCAAAGTCGGGGGCTTTAGACCCCGACATCATAGTATTATAGTAATATTTCAGGTACAGAAACATACGAAAGTATGTAAGTAAGATAATAGACGCATATGTAATAGTGAGAATATTAATATGTAAACTTACGATAGAATAAAGATAAAAGTCAGCTATAGGGAGAGTTATGTTACCCTATAGCTGGCTTTTTTTAAAATATGGTGCAGAATTCAACAGTAAAATACGTTTTCCTTGAATAATTATGCGTAAAGATATATACTATACATAATGTTATGTAACGAAAGAACGGAGGATACAATATGGGATATGATGCTGAAAAATTCAAAGCCAGAGCTAATACTAAAGCAGGAAATATATGGCTTATATTAAATATCCTGCTTACAATGCAGTATTTGTCAAATATGACTAAAGGTACATATGATCGGAAGTTTATAATTCCATTTCTTATTATAGGCTGGGTCCCATATATAATTGGTGTTATATATACTAAGATAAAAAAAGGAAAATCAGCTGATGGATACAAGCATATATTAGGTGTTGGATATGGTTTGTTTTATGGATATATAGTATGTACAAGCACATCACTGCTTACATTTGCATATATATTTCCAGTAGCAAGCATGACTATTCTGTTCAAGGACAGAAAGTTCATAGTGAGCTGTGGAATTGGTAATATTGCCATAGTTATATTAAGTACAATTATTAAATTTATGTCAGGTATGAATGCGTTGGCAGATATTGATAATTATTCATTACAGATATCGTGTATAATCCTTTGCTATGTATGTTATGTATTATCAATTAATCATCTTAATCTTTCAGACGGAGCACTTACAGATTCAATTAAGGCTGACCTTGACAGAGTTGTCAAGACAGTTGAGCAGGTTAAAGATTCAAGTAATATGATAGTTGACGGAATTACAGTTGTAAGAGAGCTGGAAGAAGAGAACAAGCAGGGAGCTAATTTCGTTGTATCAAGTATGAAAGAGCTTTCGCATAATAATGATATACTTCACGATAAGACATATTCTTCAACACGGATGACTACGCAGATTAATAATCAGGTAGAAAATGTAGCTTCACTTATCAATGAAGTTGTGCAGCTTGTCAGTGAGTCAGTTGAACATACAGATACAAGTTCAAAAGAGCTTGCAGATGTAGTTGAAAGTACTAAGACTATGGCTGAATTATCAGGTGAGGTAGATAATATACTTAGAGAATTCCAGCAGGAATTCAGTAAAGTTAAGACAGAGACAGGTACAATTGGAGAGATTAACTCACAGACTAACCTGTTAGCACTTAATGCTTCAATTGAGGCGGCAAGAGCTGGCGAAGCAGGAAAAGGCTTTGCGGTAGTAGCAGATGAGATAAGAAATTTAAGTACAGAAACAGAAGAATCATCAGATAGAATTATGACAGCGTTAGGACATCTGGAAGATACATCTAACAGAATGTTAAAGTCAATAACGACAATACTCGAACTTATACAGACAACACAGACCAAGGTTGTACAGGTTAATGACAGCGTGTCAGGAATAGCTAAGGACTCTACACAGATAGGTGAACACATTGGTGTCGTAGATTCAGCAATGCAGGAAGTTGAAAGCTCTAACCGTAATATGGTTGACAATATGCACGAGATTGAAAATGTTATGAAAGACATTACTGACTGCATAGGCAACGCAGACGAAAGCACTAAGATAATGCTCAGCAAATATGAAGAGTCAGCCCGCAATGTTGATAAGATAGAAAATGTTGTTGGTGCAATGATGGAAAAGCTTGGAGTTGGCGGCTTTATGGGTGTTCAGGATATCAAGCAGGGTATGTATTGTACCATAAGACAGATTATATCAGGAAAGCCAGCTGATACAGAAAGCCACGGCGAGATAGTTGAACAGGCAGATGGGGTATTATATGTACGTTTCAAGAACAAAGATGTAGATTATAAGAATACCTCATTGAAATACGAACTTGATATTGTAGCGGCAAATGTACTTTATCACTGGTCTTCTGTGTCAGCAGCACCCGCCACACAGTATGGCAGTGATGTATGCAGGCTCATAGTAGCTTCACTTCCAAGCATCGTCAACAGAAGAAAGTATGTAAGAATGCCTGTTAATAATAAATGTACAGTTACATTCAAGGGCGGAGCAGATGTATACGAGGGTACAATGGTAAATATAAGTGCCAACGGCTTCGCTTTCCAGACAAGAGAAACAGAATTCGCAGATTGTAAGGGTGAGAATATAATTGTAAAAAGTACCAGATTTTCCAGTTGAACAGGGGAGGGTTCTTGAAGGAACAATTATAAGAAGTACTGACAATGCAGGAACCCATATCGTTGGATGCCGTATGCCAGAAGACCGTATTGAGATTGGTAATTATGTAAGCAGGAATTATTCTGAATAATATTAAGAAAATGTATAAGCATTAATTCACAATTTTCGTATTATAAACTGTTATTTAGTATGGGGGAATATATTTAGGACATAATAATAACGAAAGTGGTTAATTGAATGAGGTTAAAGAAAAAGTATAGGAATTTATTAAAATTTATGGCTGTAACGCTGATACTTATTTTAACGATATCAGTTGTTGCGGCTGCTAAACGGCACATTGATAATAAGAAAAGTAATCATAACCAGGATATCGAGGAGGATTATCCTGATGAAGATGCAGAGGCTTATGAGCTGCCTGAAAGAACACTTAACTCAGATGTTATCCCATATGATGGAGTTCCAAGAACAATATCGTGCTGGGGTGATTCGATGATGTTTGGAATGGGTGCAGGTGAGGCTTATATAGTATTTGGAGATGATGAGCCTTTTGATATATCAGGCTGGACAAGTCCCGATACATTACAGTATCTTACTGGAATTAAGGTATATAATCTTGGCGTTTCAGGTGAGACATCATATGAGATTGCACTTCGTCAGGGAGGCATAAAGATGTATGTCAGGGATACATTTGAGGTTGGATATGATGACAGTGTAGATGTTACAATTGTCGATGAGAATGGCGGGGAAGTATATATGGCTGATTTCAGTGCATATGGATATACAGAGCCACAGGAGTCAGATATTGTATACATCAATGATGAAATGTTCAAAATAACAGGCACAGAAGAAGAGGGACTTCATATATGCCGTTATTCAGATGAAGAAGTGAACTATGATGCTTTTACAACCGTATATGCGGACACACAGGTATATACCAAGGCTTCTTATGAAAGAAAGAATGATATTCTTATACTTGAGATAGGAAGTAATGGCGGCTGGGAGAATTACAGACAGCTTATAAGCCAGTATGATGCTATGATACAGAATTCGGGCTGTGATTATTATATAATAGTTGGTGATACAGATGATCCAGGAACATCAATAGCAGATACAACTCAGGGAATCCGTAATGAGGACGGAACTTATATAGGAGTTGGTGATACAGCGTGGGAAGCGACATTAAGAGAAGCATATGGTGACCATTTTATTAATATGAGAACTTATCTTATAGAAAACGGACTTACTGATGTAGGATTAAGACCAACAGTAGGTGATTATAAAGGGTTCAGGCGAGGAAGAATATCTAAACAGTTAAGATATGACTGGACACATTTTAATTCATATGGTTATTATTCAAAAGGTATTGCAATATATGCCAAGGGTGTAGAATTAGGTTACTGGGAGTAACATATTAAATATGTAAGTTTGGTAATTACAGGTTAAAGCAGGCATTAAAATAATGTGTCTGTTTAATAATAAAAGAAAGGTATATATAACAATGAATGACAAGAGAGAAAAATTTGCTTCAAGATTAGGCTTTATACTGGTGTCGGCGGGGTGTGCTGTCGGACTAGGTAATGTATGGAAGTTTCCATACATATGTGGAAAGAACGGAGGAGCAGCATTTATTGTTATATATTTATTATGTCTGCTTGGACTTGGGCTTCCTATACTTATATGTGAGTATGCAATTGGACGAGGCAGTAATAAGAGCCTTGGAAGTGCATTTAAAATGTTGTCGCCAGAAGGAACAAGATGGCATCATTTCCGCTGGGTAGCTTATGCTGGTAATTATCTTTTGATGATGTTCTATACAATGGTTGCCGGCTGGATGCTCAACTACTTTGTATACAGTCTTACGGGACAGCTTTCAGGAAAGAATGTAGAGCAGATAGGCGGGGAGTTCAATAATATGCTCTCAACACCATCAGTTATGATATTCTGGACACTTGTAGTTGTTGTAATAAGCATACTTGTATGTTCACTTGGCTTACAGAAAGGTGTTGAGAAGATAAGTAAGGTAATGATGATATTATTATTTGCACTTATGATAATAATGGCAGTTAATTCCCTTCTGCTTGATGGAAGCTCGGAGGGACTTAAGTTCTATCTTGTTCCAGACTTTTCCAAAATGAGGGAGCAGGGTATCGGTAATGTAGTATTTGCAGCTATGTCACACGCATTTTTTACTCTTGGACTTGGTATAGGTTCTATGGAGATATTCGGAAGTTATCTTTCAAGAGACTGCAAGCTTACAGGAGAGTCAATAAATGTAGTTATACTTGATACAGTAGTTGCACTTACAGCGGGAATTATCATTATACCAGCCTGTTTTGCCTATGGAATTAATCCAGGTGCGGGTCCATCGTTATTATTCATAACTCTTCCTAATGTATTCAACCAGATGCCGGGTGGAGTTATATGGGAAGTATTATTCTTTATATTTATGGCATTTGCGGCATTATCTACAGTAATAGCAGTATATGAAAATATTATTGCAATGACTATGGATTTATTTAACTGTAGCAGAAAGAGAGCTTCATTAGTTAATCTTTTTGTAATATCAGTGCTTTGTATGCCAGCAGTTCTTGGATATAATGTTTTGTCGGGAGTACAGCCTCTTGGAGCTGGTACAACTATAATGGATCTGGAAGATTTTATAGTTTCATATAATATACTTCCTCTTGGCTGTCTTTTATTCGTGCTTTTCTGTACAAGAAAGAACGGCTGGGGATATGACAATTTCGTGGCAGAAGTTAATATGGGAAAAGGCATATCATTTCCTAAATGGTTAAAAGGCTATATGGTATACGTTCTTCCTGTTATTGATTTAGTTATATATTTTAAGGGTTATTATGATATGTTTAAGCCACAGGGTACTAAGGTTGTGTGCATATGGATGACAGTAGCTGTTATTCTTGCACTGTTGGTATTCTACATAGCTGCAGGAAAGGGAAAGAAGAGCAATGACTAAAAAGCAGCTTGCTTATGAAGTTATAGAACGTCTTAAAACAGAATATCCTGATGCCGGCTGTACGCTTGATTATGATGATGCGTGGAAGCTTCTGGTAAGCGTAAGGCTTGCAGCACAGTGTACAGATGCGAGAGTGAATGTTATTGTGCCACAGTTATTTGACAAGTATCCATCAATAGAGGCACTTGCTGATGCAGATGTATATGACATAGAGAAAATAGTCCGTCCATGCGGTTTATCAAAGAGCAAGGCAAGGGATATAAGCGGCTGTATGCGTATGCTTCACACGGTGTATAACAATAAAGTGCCTGATACATTAGAGGAACTTTTAAAGCTTCCTGGAGTTGGAAGAAAAAGTGCCAACCTTATTATGGGTGATGTATTCGGAAAGCCGGCAATTGTGACAGATACACATTGTATAAGGCTGTGCAACAGAATTGGACTTGTAAAAGATGAGAAAGAACCTAAAAAGGTTGAGATGGCACTGTGGAAGATAGTTCCGCCAGAAGAGGGAAGTGACCTTTGCCATAGATTTGTAATACACGGCAGGGAAGTGTGCAGTGCAAGAACCAAGCCTCATTGTGATGGGTGCTGTCTTAATGATATATGTAAGAAGAATGGAGTTAAGCAATAAGTGAAGAATAATTACAAGATGATAATAGCATATGATGGAACCAGATATTATGGCTGGGAACATCAGCCTAATACAGATATGACTATACAAGGCAAGTTAGAGTCTGTTCTGTCACAGATGACAGGGGAACAGATAGATGTAATAGGTGCAGGAAGAACTGATGCAGGAGTCCACGCCAAAGGAATGGCAGCCAATGCACATATGCAGACAAGTATGACACCAGATGAAATCTGTGATTATATGAACAGATATCTGCCTGAGGACATATGTGTAATGGAAGTAAGGATAGCTTCAGAACGTTTCCACAGCAGATATAATGCAATGGGGAAAACTTACTGTTATACCTGTTATGTTGGGGATAAGAAGCCTGTATTTAATAGAAAATATGTGCATATCACAGGTGCTGTGCCAGATGTTGAGGCTATGAAGAAAGCAGCTTCTTATCTTGTAGGAGTTCATGATTTTGCAAGCTTCTGTGGTAATCCAAAGATGAAGAAATCTACAGTCAGGGAGATATATTCAATTGATATATCGCTTAAGGGTTCGTATCTTAATATGACCTTCCACGGAAGTGGATTTCTTCAATATATGGTAAGAATATTATCAGGAACATTATTAGAGGTTGGTTTTGGTAAAAGAGAGGCAGACAGTATGCAAAAGAGCTTTTAGAGGCAAAGAATCGTTCTTTAGCTGGAGCGACAGCTCCAGCCAAGGGTTAAGCCTCTTAAAAGTACATTACGCTAATTAATTATCGGAATAGTTATATAAATTTACTTCTCCATTTAATTGCTTCGTCACGGTACTGGCGGGCAATATCCATAAGTTCATTATATTGGGCGGTTATGCTGTCAATGACGGCTGACTGCTCATTTATTTTTGCCTGGCATGCGGCAATCTTTTTTGTTGAAATCTTCGGTCAGGGATTTTTCACGTTCAATGTAATTATCATTATTATTATTTGAATTAATATTGTAGCGTTGTTATTATCAGTACTATTATTGTCGGCAGTGCATATAGCTAATTGTTTGAAATGTCCGATTTGTTCAATTTTGTATATGTGTTCATTAACACATAATAAAATAAAATTATTATATGCAAGCACACTGTAAGAATTCACAGGCTTTTTTAATATCAGGCAGTGGGATAGGCAGTGCATTATTGTCATCAGGTGTTATACAGTGCAGGCTGGGTTTATCAGATACAGGATTTTGCTTAAGATAGAAAAGAAGCAGGGTGTCATTACATATGGCAAGCTTAGGATTAGAATATTCCTGTACATAATTACAGTCTATAGCCAATACATTAGCGGTATCCATAATATTTTTTAAGATAAGTGAACCATTCTGATTGATGTAGGAATAATAAAGAGATGAATTATATATACACTCTGTAAGACCGCATAAGTAGTCTGCAGCAAGCACGATAGGGCGGTCAAGCCCACCAAAATGGGCTACACGTAAGAATATATTAGAACCGGCATTATAGATAATTAACTGGCGGTTATTCCCAACTGAATATACATTTGACATATTACCCTCTGTTCATCAGTAGATCTGATATGTGAAGCTTATTAAAATGTATGGTAGCAACAAAGTATTTAGAACATATAATGTAGTAAGAATACTTAAAGGAAGGATTTGAAATGGCAAAGTGTAAGTGCAGGAAAAAATGCTGTACAACAAAGATTGCAAAGTAATCTTGTATCTAATATGCCTAATGGATGTTTTGATGTATGTACCAATCCGATATGCGGTTCACCGAGTGAACTTAGTCTTTATGCGCCATTGATATATGACCAGATTGGTATTAACCTTTGTGCTGAATTTCCAATAGGTGCAGATATATCAGCAACTTATCCAACGGCTGTCAACGCAACTGCAAGTGTAATAGATGTATCCTATGAATATGGAACAGGAAATGTAGTTATAACACAGATACCGGGCAGACCGAACTGTTATTCAGTTACATTGTCAAACTTGTCAGTGACATTTGCGGTAAGTCTGTATGATGAGAATTGCAGGCTTGTGGCAACACTTTATCCAACAGCTGTATATCTGCCACCAGAAACAACTTCGGCTACCTATGATGAAGATGTCAATCCAACTTCTGTGGAGCTTGAAATATTTGCACCTTATGGAATATCTTACAATTATAATGCAGCGGCTACACCACAGTATAGTGCGGCACTTAATTATACAGGATTTACAGCGGATAATAACAGAATAACGCAGGGACTTAATCTTTCTGCAATTCCAAAAGTAATTAACCTTGATACAACTGATGATGAGATAACAATAGGTCTTTCGATTATATTACAGAGCTTGTATTTTGCTGGCTACAGGGTTGCAAGTGCTGGAAAGATTGTAACTCCTAAGGGAAGCATAGTGGCAGAGGAAGATTCTAATGAGATGAAATTCGTGTGCGGCAATCTTTTGAATCTGGCAATCAAGCCTCTTGATTTAAGCCCACCAAAATGTGAAGGTAGATTAAAACAAGATTGCGAAACAGGCTGTCAGCCAACGTGTGAGGAAGATATGCCAGTGTGTACGAATTCAGGGAACAACATAAGTGACTGCAATAACTGTGGATAAGAATAAAGTGTGATGATGACGGAATATGACAAGGATAGAAATAGCTGCTATATCGCTAATGGTAGTTAATGTAAAGAGTAAGATGTGACAGTCTCAGGCTGTATAAGTGGTATAGTAAGTTATTGCCATATAAAGATAAATATATAGAGAGAATTTAAAAAGGGTGTCATAATAGACTATTACGTAATATATAGATAATAACAGATTATTATCTGTATACTGTAGAACATTAGTTTAAAATGACACCCATATATATTTATTGTTTATTAATATTAACGGAAACCTCATTACCAGCCTTGGCAAATGCAAGCTTCATAACTTCGTCTACAGATACGAGGTTGTAATCACCGCTTACAGTATGTTTTAAGCAGCTTGCGGCATTAGAGAATTCAACAGCTTTCTGTGGGTCAAAGTCATTGATAAAACTATATATAATACCAGCACAATAAGCATCACCAGCACCAATATAATCAAGAATATTCATAAAGAATTCCTGGCTGTAGTAAGCCTTGCCTTCTGTGTATATCATTGACTGGAGCTTAAATGTTGTGATAGAAGTTTCTGTTCTCCATACAGATGCAACCATCTTGAAGTTAGGGAACATTTTATAAGTTCTTCTGCAATGTAAGAATTCTTCTCTTTATCTGAATTAGAGGCATCAAGTCCGAATATTCCAACTGCATCATCTTCATTAGCGATACATATATCAACATACTTACATATTTCGCTCATTACTTTGTTAGCCTTTTCACTAGACCAGAGCTTGCTTCTGTAATTAAGGTCACAGCTGATTGTAATTCCTCTTCCCTTAGCTTTCTTGCAGGCAAGAAGAGTAATCTGTGCCATATTATCACTTATTGCTGGAGTAATTCCTGAAAATGAAACCATGTAGCATCAGCAAATATTGAATCCCAGTCAAAGTCATCTACATTGGCAAGGGCAAATGCTGAACCTTTTCTGTTATATATAACATTAGTAGGTCTCTGGCTCGTCTTTTTCTCAAGGAAATATATTCCAATCTGTTCGCCGCCTCTTACTATATGTTCAACACCGACACCATACTGTCTTAAAGAATTAACAGCACTCTGTCCAATAGTATGTTCTGGAAGCTTAGTAACATAGCTTACATTAACATTAAAATTGGCAAGGGATACAGCAGTATTAGCTTCGCCGCCGCCATATACAGCTTCATAAGAATGTGCCTGTGTAAATCTTTCATTGTTGTCAGGTGAAAGTCTGAGCATTAATTCACCAAATGTTATAATCTTGTGTTTCATTGTTATCTCCCATCTTGCATCAATTGCTTACTGTTTATCGTACAGTGATATATTGTATCACATTTTTATATAAAAAGTAATATGTATTTTAAAGAAGTTTGGTATTTTTTGTCATTTCTGCGTGCTTTTTCAGATTATTAAGTGCACGAAGCAGTATACAACAGGCAGATATAATAATTAAATAGAAAATGAAATAGCATTATAAGCCGTGTTTAGCAAAAAAAGCAGTATCGACACATATCCGATATTAAAGTATAATATGAATAAGTCTGAGTGGCTAAAAGACATTTGACAGATGAAATTATAATTTGTTAGATGAGATTATAATTTAATAGATGAGATATTAATTTAATAGATGAAATTTTAAATAACAGGAAAGGTGCTGACGTGACATAATGTTAAGAGATGTAGGATTGGAAGATATTAGTGATGGAAGATTATATAGAGAAAATGATATGGTAAAGACAGATACGAATTCTTGTCAGGGCTGTAAGAAGATATGCTGCATAGGAATGGGCAGAACAATAGTGCTTGATCCTTATGATTGTTACAGGCTTGGAATTGGCACAGGAAAGACATTTGAGCAGCTTCTGGATACTAATATTGAGCTTAATATGGTAGATGGCTGTATACTTCCTAATATTAAAATGCAGACAGTTAGTAATGGCTGTTCATTTCTTGGAGCTGATAACAGATGTACAATACATAATTACAGGCCTGGCATATGCAGAATGTTTCCGTTAGGAAGATATTGGGAAGATGATGAGCATTTTTATTATATATTACAGAAGGGTGAATGTAATAAAGATAATCTGACTAAGATAAAAGTACGCAAGTGGATAGGAATTGATAATATTGAAAGTTATAATTCATATGTGATACAATGGCATAGTTATATTAAGAAGGTTCAGAGAGCCTTGGGCAGGCCTTTCTGAGGAACAGATTAAGATACTTAATATGTACAATCTCAGAACATTTTACATGAAAGGTTACGAAGCAGATAAATTCTTTGAAGAATTCAAGGAAAGACTTGATAAATCCATAGAGATGTTCGGAATGTAGAGTGGCTTCAGATATAAAGATGATGGTTAATATAGAAATGCTTGGAATGTGGAACGCTTCTGATATAAAGATAATTATTAATATAAAGATGTTTGGAATTTAAAGAAAAGAGGATATATATGAAGACAGATTTGTTTAAAATAGGAGGGCTGACCGTTCACGGCTATGGCTTTATGATAGCACTTGGATTTATCCTTGCTATGATTCTTGGTGAATACAGGGCAAAGAAACTTGGACTTAAGGACGAGTCGGTTATAGATATAGCGATAATCGCAGGACTTACAGGATTTGCTGGAGCAAAACTTTTTATTTATAATAGTTGAATTTGACAGCTTTATTAAAAATCCTAAAGAGGTATTAGGTTCATCAGGATTTGTTGTGTATGGAGGAATTATAGCAGGTGTGCTTTTGCAGTATGCTTTATTGTAAGATTAAGAAGATTAATTTCCTTGAGTATTTTGATCTTATAATGCCGGAGATAGCATTAGCACAGGGCTTTGGAAGAATAGGTTGTTATCTTGCAGGCTGTTGCTATGGACGTGTACAGACAGTGCATTTGGCGTGATATTCCCAGCGGGTTCTCAGGCACCAGCAGGTGTAAAGCTTATTCCAACACAGCTTATATCAGCAGGAGCTAATATAATTCATATGATAATACTTATTGCGGTGGCACATTTTATAGGCTATACAATAAGGAAGAAAGATGGTAGAAAGCTTGTGCTTCCAGCTGGTGGAATTGGCTATTTATATATGATTTTATATGGGATTGGAAGATTTCTTATTGAGTTCTTAAGAAATGATTACAGGGGCGAGATAGGTATTCTTTCAACATCGCAGTTTATATCAATATTCTTTATTGCAGCAGGTGTGGTCCTTCTTATTATTGGAAAGAAGAAAATGCAGTCTTAAAAACAGATGGTTAATTATGTGATTTTCCTGTAACAGACCGGAATTTAGTTCTGGTCTGCTGTATAGATACATAATTAATCATCTGTTTTTTATTGTGTCAA
>VOFH01003027.1_pt1 | contig 12775 bp, 18 predicted proteins | sample 5384091 | NCBI WGS metagenome assembly VOFH01 (sample SAMN12384727, study PRJNA508395) | human gut metagenome | isolation source: healthy gut G | host: Homo sapiens
TACGGCTGTTACCATCACGGCCAAAGCTGTGCCTGGAAGACCGAGTGCAATCCGGAGGCATGTCCCGTAGTGCAAGGGTCGACTGACCGGGTCAACGAGGCGGTGTTCGACATCCCAAATTTGGAGCAGGAGATGGACCGGGAGACCGTGCTGAGATACGCGGAAAATACCGGGTCTGCCCTGAAGTTCTGCCTGGCTACATTCAACGCTGGACCGATGGGACTCACCTGCGACTACAATTATGTGTTCGATCCAAACGTGCGGCTGAAACGCTATTTTGCCGACGGGGCCTCGGGAGATTATCTTTTCCTGGTGGATAAGAAGGCCCACAACCTGGTGTCAGGGCCAGAGATGTACAGCGCCTCTGTTTATAAGGAAGATTTCCTGGAGGTGAAGCGGATCATAGAGGGAAAGTCGCCCAGGCTGGAGCGGCAGCTGGACCAGTGCAATGAAAGCTGCTGCGTTTCCATGGAAAGCAGGAGTGCGGGGACTGGCAGCTCCTGGAGGACGTGACAGAGCTGGCTGCTGCTGGGATCATGACCATGCACTGCTTATATGAAACGTTTATGGAGGAATCCAGAGTTCCAGGAACAGGAACAGTGCTGGATTTTTATTTCTGTCTCAGGATTCTTAAAAACTATGAAGGCGGACAGCCATTACCAGATCTATGAAGGAGAAAACCGGAGACGGCTCCTTCCTGGTGCGCCTCTTCTGCGTGGATCCTCAGCTCCTCCCAGATGCATGGACCAGGGAGCCAGCACCATCCTGTTTTCAGCCACGCTCCTTCCTGTCCAGTATTATAAGACCCTACTGTCCAGGAACAGGAAGAGATTAATGCTCCCTTATGGTGGCGGAGGATGTGAGCAGCCGCACGAGACGCAGCCGTCGGAATACCGGAAGGTGGCGGATTATATCGGATCGTCACCCAAAGCCGGCCAGGAAATTATATGGTGTTTTCCTTCCTCAGGTGATACGGACGCTGAAGACCGGGGGTGATCCTTTTTGCTGGATGACCGGTTTTAAGAAGGGATCATCTGGAACTGTTTCCCAGCCATGGGAGCGTTTGTTCACAGTGAAAGTGAGACAGAGAGAAATGCAGCCCGGTGCCTGGAGAGATTTCTGGAATGGAAGAGCCTTGGGGCCGCCTTGCAGCATATCCATGAATGTTTGGCCGCCAGGATAGGGGACCCGAATCATTGGAGGCCACCACCAGCTTTCTGGCCGGAGGCTCTGGGCCAGCAAGGATATAAAGCTGGATTCGTCGGCGGAATGAAATCCGGCACAAAGGCGATCCCCAGGCCGATGCGGGCCAGATCGATGAGCAGGTCGTTGCTGCTCAGCTCGATCTCCGCACCAGATCAGGTGGGGAGCGCTGGAACGTGATGGAGGAACTCGCTGGTGGTGCTTTCGATCCAGCATCAGATGGGATACTCTTTAGCTCCTCCAGGGTCAAAACTGATCCGTCGGGGAAAGGCCTCGGCATTGGCCACAACACATCGTGGAATTCATGGATGCTCCGGATGCTGGCTGGCTAAAGCCAGGTTGGGGTAGTTGCTCGAGGATAAGTCCACCTGTCCGTTTTCCAGAACCAGGCGCACTCGATGGAAGTAAAGTTGAACACCTTGATGTGGACGATAGGGGAATAGCTGTGGAACCGGTTTAAATAGGGGACCAGGTAGTAACGGCAGATGGTGTCGCTGGCGGCGATCCGCAGCTGGCCGCCGTTTAAGAGTTGGCTTCCAAAGCTGGTTCTCCCCTTCTGGATCGAGTTCATGGCGGTTCAATGTGTGCGAACAGGATCTCTCTCCCTCGAGGTCAGCTGGACCTTTTCGTACTGCGGATGAAAGCGTCTGGCCAGCTTCTTTCAGGACGCTACAGACTGGCTCACGGCTGACTGGGAAATGAACAGACATTTGGAGGCTTCGGAGAAGCAAGGTCAGGCCACATAGTAAAATACTTTATATAATTCATAATTGATATCCATTATTAGTCCTCATATAGGTAAACGACACTATTGTAGCACAACTTAGAGTTTTGAAAAGGAAGCAGCATGTCTGAAGAGATGAGAGAAGAGATGGAGCAGAACACGGAAACTGGTGCAGAGGATATCACCAGGTCTATGGAAGAACTGGCGTTGATCCGCCCTATTTGTTGAAGAAGAAGCCGGAATTGCTGTCAGGCCAGAGGGCTTTGCGAAGAGATCGAAAGCTATCTGGGGATCGCGCCAGTGTGACAGGGGTCCGTGTCCTGGTCGCTACGACATCTCCGTCTGTGACGGAGATCCGTGTGCTGGATACATACTGGTCCGACCACTGCCATACACCACCTCTCCACAGGCTTAAATATGACCATCACCGAGGGCGATTATAAGAAGCCCATCGAGGACACCTATAACCAGTATCTGGCTGACCATAAGGAGATCTATAAGGGAAGAGAGACGACAAGTTCATGGATCTTGCCATTATAGGAATGAAGAAATAGGGCAGAAGGAAAATTAGAGGATCCCACAGAAATCAGGCCCTTCGGCGGCGCTGCCACCTGTCTGGGAGGAGCGATCCGCGATCCGCTGTCAGGGCGTACCTATGTGGCCAGGCTATGCGCGTTACCGGCGCGGCTGATCCGACCAGGCCTCTTGGGGAGACGACGCTTAAAGGCAAGCTGCCCCAGAGAAAGATTGTGAACAGCGCGGCCCAGGGCTATTCCTCCTACGGCAAGCTGTGATTGGTCTGGCAACCGGTTATGTGAAGGAGATCTATCATCCCGGCTATGTTGCAAAAGAGAATGGAAATCGGAGCTGTTATGGGCGCTGCTCCCAGAAAGGATGTTATCCGCGAGACCTCGATCCGGGGGATATCATCATTCTTTTGGGCGGGCGTACGGGCCGCGACGGAATCGGCGCCACCGGTTCTTTCCAAGGTTCACACCACTTCCTCCATCGAGGTATGCGGGGCTGAGGCCAGCAGAAGGAAATGCCCCCACGGAGCGCAAAATCCAGCGCATGTTCCGCCGCCCGGAGGTGAGCCGGCTTATAAAAAAGTGCAACGATTTCGGCGCAGGCGGCGGTGTCCGTGGCCATCGGCGAGCTGGCTGCCGGCCTTGGAAGATTGATTTGGACAAGGTTCCCAAAAATATGCGGGCCTGGACGGCACGGAGATAGCGCCATTTCCGAGTCCCAGGAGCGTATGGCAGTGGTGGTGGATCCAAAGGATGTTAACCGGTTCTTGGGTATGCTGCAGAGGAAAAACCTGGAAGCCGTGACCGTGGCCGTGGTGACCGAGGAGCCAAGGCTTAAGATGGACTGGCGCGGAAAGACCATTGTGGACCTGAGCCGGGCCTTTTGGACACCAACGGGGCACATCAGAGGCGGACGTGACCCTGGAGGTTCCAGGCCGGGCAGGCAACCTGTTTGATAAGGCAGATGTGGCTGACGTCAGGGAAAAATGGCTGGGCATGCTTTCCGATCTGAACGTGTGCTCCCAGAAGGGCCTGGTGGAGCGGTTCGACGGCTCCATCGGAGCAGGTTCCGTGTTCATGCCCTACGGCGGCAAATATCAGCTGACGGAGACCCAGGCCATGGTGGCAAAAACTGCCGGTGCTTTCCGGAAAGACGGATACGGTGACGATGATGAGCTACGGCTTTGATCCGTATTTATCCAGCTGGAGCCCGTATCACGGCGCTGTATACGCAGTTGTTTCCTCTGTGCCAAGATTGTGGCGGCAGGCGGCGATTACAGCAGGATCCGCTTCACCTTCCAGGAGTATTTCCGCAGGATGAACGAGAACCCATCCAGGTGGAGCCAGCCCTTCTCCGCACTTCTGGGCGCCTACAGCACAGCTGGGCTTTGGCCTGCCCCTCCATCGGAGGAAAGGACAGCATGTCAGGCACCTTTAACGGAGGACGGTGAAACGTTCCGCCCACCCTGGTTTCCTTTGCCGTGGATATTGCCGATCAAGAATGTGATTACCCCGGAATTTAAGAAGTCCGGGCAGTAAGATTGTTGTGTTCCGGATTGAGAAGGAATCAATATGATTTGCCGGTTTATAAGCAGGTCATGGACGGTTATGGAAAGATTTTGAAGATATAAAGGCAGGCAGCATTATTTCCGCCTATGCTGTGGAGGGAAATGGTTTGGCTGAATCTGTGGCAAAGATGGCGTTCGGCAACAAGCTGGGCGTTAAGATCGAGCACAATGTGGACCCGAGAGATTTCTTTGCCGCTGCATGGGGGCGATATCAGTCTGCGAAGTGCCGGATGGAATGGTGGGACGAGCTGTCCATATCCTATACCGTAATCGGTGAGGTGACCGACCGCGCATTTGAATACGGAAAGTGCGGCCATCACCATGGAAGAGGCGCATTAGACGCATGGATGACTCCCCCTGGAGAGTGTGTTCCCCTGCCCAGGCCGGGAGGCAAAAGGATAGGAGGTGCGCTGGAAGGACTCTTCGATCACAGCGGCGCAGTGTATGTGTGCAGACCATAAAATCGGACAGCCAACCGTATTTATTCCGGTATTCCCGAGGAACCAACTGCGAGTACGACAGCGCCGGAAGGCATTTGAGCGGGCCGGTGCAAATGTGGTAACAAAGGTATTTAAGAACAGGAACGCTGAAGATATCAGGGAGTCTGTGGACGAATACAGGAAAGAGATTGCAAAAGCCCAGATCGTTATGTTCCCGGGCGGCTTCTCAGCTGGCGATGAGCCGGAGGGGTCAGCCAAATTCTTCGCAACCGTGTTCCGCAACGCGGTGATCAGGGAGGAGATCGAAAAGCTGTTAAATGAGCGCGACGGCCTGATTCTGGGCGTGTGCAATGGCTTCCAGGCGCTGATTAAGCTGGGACTGGTACCGGAGAGGAACCATCACGGACAGAGAAAGGATTCTCCAACTCTGGCAATGAACACCATCGGACGCCATATTTCCAAGATGGTTTATACAAAAGTGGTGACAAATAAGTCTCCATGGCTGCAGGAAGCCGAACTGGGCGGCGTATACTGCAATCCGGCTTCTCACGGCGAGGGACGTTTCGTGGCGAATGAATCATGGATTAAAAAGCTGTTTCATAACGGCCAGGTGGCCACTCAGTATGTGGATGAGAACGGCAAATCCGACTATGGATGAATTCTGGAACCCGAACGGTTCCTACATGGCGATCGAGGGCATAACAAGTCCGGATGGAAGGATTCTTGGTAAATGGCCCACCTGAGAGACGGGGCGAGGCAGTTGCCATGAATATTTACGGAGAGCAGGATATGAAGATTTTGAGTCTGGTGTGAGGTATTTTAAATAAGTGAGAGACCGGCGGCCGGATCAGGAAGCCGCTGGAACCGCGTATACGGCGCAGGAAGTCATGTAAGAATGATTTCCTGCGCCGTCCGGCGTGGCACACTGTCCGGCGGTTTTTCCTTTACCAGGGGGCTCCGGCCTTAATGATTCCGTATGAGCAGGGGGCGGAGCGAATGAAGGAGAATGGCTGTCTACGGAAAATTTTTATGAGATACGGCTTAAAAGACTTTCATTGACTGGTAAAAACCTCCATATCGTAAAAGCGGAGAGGTCAAAACCTTGCATTTATGGAAGGAATCTATATAATGGTCGTATCAGCAAAAAATGGAGGCAGATTATGAAGCACGATTTTAAAAAAGATAGAACCCAAATGGCAGAAAAAGTGGGATGACGCCCGCATTTTCCAGGCTGTGGACAACGATGAGAGACCGAAGTTTTACGGTCTGGTAGAATTTCCGTACCCGAGCGGAGCCGGTATGCATGTCGGCCATATCAAGGCGTATTCAAGCCTGGAAGTGATTTCGAGAAAACGCAGGATGGAAGGATATAATGTCTTATTCCCGATTGATTTGACGCCTTTGGACTTCCGACAGAAAACTATGCGATCAAGACCGGTGTTCAACCAAGAAAAATTACAGACGATAACATTGCCAGATTTTCCAATCAGCTGAAAAAGTGGGATTCTCCTTTGACTGGTCGAGAGTAGTCGACACCACGGATGAGGACTATTATAAATGGACCCAGTGGATTTTCTTAAAGATGTTTGAGAAGGGCCTTGTGTTCCGCGATACGGCTCTCGTAAACTACTGTCCTTCCTGCAAGGTTGTCTTATCCAACGAGGACAGCCAGGGCGGAAAATGTGATATCTGCCACAGCGACATCGTGCAGAAGTCCAAACCGTGTGGTTTTTAAGAATCACGGAATACGCGGACAAGCTCTTAAAAGGGCTGGATACCGTGGATTACTTACCGAATATCAGACAGCAAGCAGGTAAACTGGATCGGCAAATCGGAAGGTGCGTTTGTAGATTTCAGCCTTGCTGACAAAGAAGAGTCGTTCCGCATCTACACGACTCGTCCGATACGCTGTTTGGCGTTACCTTTATGGTAATTGCGCCGGAGCATCCGATGATTGATAAATATGCAGATGAGATCGGCAACATGGATGCGATTAAGGAATACAGAGAAGTATGCGCAAAGAAGACGGAGTTTGAGCGTACTCAGCTGGTAAAAAAGAGAAGACCGGGGTCTGTATCGACGGGCTGAGCGCGGTTCATCCGCTGACAGGCAAAGAAGATTCCGATCTATATTGCAGATTATGTTATGATGGGATACGGCACCGGCGCGATTATGGCCGTACCGGCCCATGACGACCGTGACTACGAGTTTGCTAAAAAGTTTGGCATCGACATTATTCCGGTAATTGAGGGCGGCGACATCTCCGAGGCGGCATATACCGGTGAAGGCAAGATGATTAATTCCGATTTTTAAATGGCCTGACCAATAAGAAGGATTCCATCGCCCGCATGGTGAAGGAGCTGGGAGAAGCTGGGGGTTGGAGAAGCCGGTGTACAGTATAAGATGAAGGACTGGGCGTTTAACCGCCAGAGATACTGGGGAGAGCCGATCCCGATCATTCACTGCCCTGTCTGCGGCGTCGTTCCGGTTCCCTACGAAGAATTACCGCTCCGCCTGCCGAAGGTGGACAATTTCGAGCCGGGCCAGGATGGCGAGTCCCCGCTTGCCGGAATTGAATCCTTCGTAAACTGTACGTGCCCGAAGTGTAAAAGGAGTAGCGAAGGCGAGACGGACACCATGCCGCAGTGGGCAGGTTCCTCCTGGTATTTCTTAAGATATATCGATCCTCATAATCAGGAGGCGCTAGCAGATCCTGAGAAATTAAAATACTGGATGCCTGTTGACTGGTACAACGGAGGAATGGAGCACGTAACACGCCATATGATTTATTCCCGTTTCTGGCACCATTTCCTGTATGATATGGGACTGGTGAATACGGAAGAGCCTTATGCGAAGCGTACCGCTCAGGGACTGATTCTCGGGCCGGATGGCGACAAGATGAGTAATCCAAGGGCAACGTTGTCGATCCTCTGGACGTTGTGGAAGAGTTCGGTGCAGACGTTCTGCGTACGTATGTCCTGTTCATGGGCGATTACGGCGCGGCAACCCCGTGGAGCGACAGTTCCGTGAAGGGGGTCGCAAGCGTTTCCTGGAACGTGTTGCCGGACTGTGCGATATTGCCGGTGGTGAGGGAGCAACACCAGAGCTGGAGACTGCCTTCCATAAAACGATTAAAAAGGTATCGAATGACCTTGAAGAAATGAAGTTCAACACAGCCATAGCTGCACTGATGGGGCTGCTGAATGAGATTTACGCGAAAGGATCAATCACGAAGGACGAGCTCATCATCTATATCAAGCTGTTATGTCCGATCGCCCCGCATCTTTGTGAGGAGATCTGGGAAAGCCTGGGCGGAGACGGATTCCTTTCCATGGCGAAATGGCCGGTATACGACGAGGCAAAGACCATGGATGCCACCGTGGAAGTAGGCGTTCAGGTGAACGGCAAACTGAGAAGCGTGGTGGCTCTGCCGGCGAACTGTGATAAGGAAGAGGCGTTTGCCATTGCGGTGAAGGATGAAAGATCGTGCCGCTGTTGAAGGAAAGACAATTGTGAAAGAGATTTACGTTCCTAATAAGATTGTAAATCTGGTTGTGAAATAGAAGTAAGGTGTATCAGGACGGGACAGGAGAGATTCTGCTGCCGGCCTTTTCCTTGTATCTCTGGGATAAAAGAGTGCTGCAGTCGGAAATTTTTTTTTTATTGACATTAAAACTTGTTGAACCCTTATAATGAGGGAAAGAAGGAGGCGAAAGACAATGAAAATTAAGGATATGGAGCAAGCAGGTAGGGACTACGAAGGCAAACATCCGCTTTTACGAAAAGGAGGGGCTTTTGTCTCCGGCCCGCGGTGAAAATAATTACCGGGACTATACGGAAGAGGACAGAGAGGTGCTGGAGAAAATCAAGTATCTCCGGACACTGGGAGTGCCGGTTTCTGATATCCGGAGTTTTCAGCAGGGAAAGCGGTCTCTTGCACAGCTCCTCAAAGAGCGGGAGTGTCAGCTGAGAGAGGAGGAGGCTGCCATCAGCCGGATGAAGCTGGTTTGCCTGGAATTAAAAAAGAAGGACTGGGATTTTCAAACGCTGGATACGGAACTGTTTGATTTACAGATGGAGTTTATAGAGAAGAGAGGGGCGGAACGGATGAAGAAAGACAGAACGAAGCCGGTGATCCTGGCGAGGAAAATTGTCTGGTTCCTGGCCATGTGCGGAATCGTGTCACTGGTATTTTTCCCGGTTAATTCAGTCTTAAGGATACCGGTTTCCGAGGAAGTCATAACCATTTGGACGCTGTCAGTTACGCTGGTGACCCTGGCAGCCTCTGTCTTACAGGCGGTGACAGCCGGTTTAAGAGACGATGAGGCAGAGAAGAGAAGACGGGAGAGCTCCTGGTGAGACGTGCCGAAAACAGACGACTGCGGTATGAAAAGCAGATCGTGGGGATTTAATCAGGTCTGCCTTTCCAGCCTTTTGATTATCCTGTCAACCGGATGCTTGAGATCCAGTGGCCGCTGTGGCTGATGGTGATCTGGTTCGTGCTGGTCTTTAGCTCGGGCATAGCGGTGGCAGTGGTAAAAATATATGAGCCTCCAGTTATCCGGAAGGAAGAATGTAAAAAACGGCGCCCCTCAACACACGGTTGGCAGGGGCGCCGGTTTTTTTATTTGTCGCGGTAACTTATGCACGATGTGCGGAAAGATACCGTTGGTTATTTCGTATAGTTATCAAAATATCCCTGAATGAAGATGATCGGTGTTCCCTTATCTCCGGAACCGGAGGTTAAGTCACATAAGGAACCGATTAAATCCGTTAAACGTCTTGGGGTGGTTCCTGGGAAGCCATGTCGCCCACCAGATTGTCATCCTTGTACGGATTCTCTCAGAGATGGCCTTCTTTAACTCCTCGCCGCTTAAATCAGCGAAATCGTTATCGCCAGGTATTTTAACTTAAGCTCGTTGGGCTGTCCTTCCAGACCATCCGTATAAGCCGGTGAAACGACCGGATCGGCCAGTTCCCAGATCTTTCCGACCGGATCCTTGAATGCGCCGTCGCCGTAGATCATCACTTCCACGTGCTTGCCGGTGCGCTCCATCATCATCTGATGAACTCTGTCCACGAATGGCTGGCAGTCGCGCGGGAACAGCTTGACAGTCTCTTCCGTTGCCTTGTTGGAACCGAGAAGACCGTACGTTCTCATTGTAACCGCTTCCGTCGATGGACGCGGTCATGATGTCATCGAGACAGCAGACCTTTTTCGCTCCAGCTGCCAGAAGGCGGCGTTTGCTTCTCGCTCTGGTGTGGATAATGCAGCAGATGACGTTGTCCGTGTAGTTTAAGATGGTGCGGCAGTCATTGGCCAGAACGACCTCGACTTCGGCGCCCTGCTCTTTGATCACGTCCTTGTAGTACTCGATATAATCAACACCGGTGAAGGTGTGTTTTATAGCCGAACAGCTCTCTGTATTTCTCTTCGCTCAGCACATCAGCCCATGGATTCACGCCCTTTGCATCCAGCTCATCCTCGTCGATTAAGTGGTTGCCGACTTCATCGGACGGATAGGAGAGCATAAGCACGACCTTTTACGCCGCGGGCAATTCCTTCAAACAGATGGCGAAACGGTTACGGCTTAAAATCGGGAAAATAACTCCAACGGATGCATCACCGAATTTCTCCTTTACATCAGCTGCGATGTTGTCGATGCTGCGTAATTGCCCTGCGCTCTTGCAACGACTGCCTCCGTAACGGCAACGATATCTTTGTCCTGTATCTCAAAGCCGTAGCGGCTGCTGGCAGCAGCATTTATAACGGAATCTACAACGATTTTTGCAAGGTCATCTCCTTCACGAATAATCGGTGCACGTACGCCTCTTGAAATTGTCCCTATCAAACGTTCTTCCATAGTCATCATTTCTCCTTATCATTATCTTTCGCAATTTCCCTGTTTAGAAAAAAGACTGCCTATCTATTATAAAAGAAAAATCATAATATACAAACGTTTTTTAACAAAAACGGTATTTTTTCGTGCTTTCCGGCGGGAGACGAACGGTTTTGCATGCCGGCTAACGCATTTTTGGAGAAAGAAAAAACAGAAGACAGAAGAATTGTGTTAGAAATGGGAAGTATACTGCAAGAAATATGGAAGCAGCCGTATTATAATGACAGTACATTTGAAACAGCAGGAGGAAGACCATGGAAAGAAAATGGTGGCATGAAAAAGTGGCATATCAGATTTATCCCAAGAGCTTTTATGATACAAACGGGGATGGAATCGGTGATTTGAGAGGAATTATAGAGAAACTCGACTATTTAAAGGAACTGGGAATCGATATTGTATGGATATCCCCGATTTACCAGTCTCCATTTGTGGATCAGGGATATGACATTTCTGATTATTATAAGATTGCACCGGAATTCGGTACCATGGAGGAGTTCGACGAGCTCCTGGCCGAGGCGAAAAAGGGGATTGCGATCGTGATGGATCTGGTGATCAACCACTGCTCCGACCAGCACGAATGGTTTCAGAAGGCACTTGCAGATCCATACGGCGAATATGCAGACTACTTCTACTTTGAAAAGAAAAAACGGCGGTGCCCCAGCAATTACCGTTCCTATTTCGGAGGCAGCGTCTGGGAGCCGGTACCGGGCACCGATCTCTATTACCTGCATCTGTTTGCAAAGGAACAGCCGGATTTAAACTGGAATAATCCGAAGATGAAGGAAGAACTGTTTGCCATGATCCGCTGGTGGCTGGAAAAGGGGTGGCCGGGTTCCGGATCGACGCCATCATCAATATTAAAAGGATCCCGAATTTCCCGGATTTTCCCGACCGACGGCCCTGATGGCCTGGCGGCCTGTACCAAAAATGGTGGAGGAGGTCGAGGGGCGTCGGCGAGCTGCTGGAGGAGCTGCGGCAGAAGGCCTTCGATCCGTATCAGGCATTTACGGTTGCCGGAAGTATTTAATATGAAGGGAAGAGGAATTAAAAAGGAATTTGTGGGAGAAAACGGCCAGTTTTTCCACCATGTTCGATTTTCCGCCCATTTGCTGACGGGAGGGGAACATGGGTGGTACGATGCAAAGCCGGTCATTCTCCGAATGGAAGAAGACCGTGATCGAATCCCAGCTGGAGGTTCAGAACGTTGGTTTTCTGGCCAATATCATCGAAAATCACGATGAGCCCCGTGGTGCCTCCACGTATCTGCCGAGCATGCGGTAAATCCCAGAGGAATCAAGATGCTGGCGGCTGTCAATATCCTCCTTCGCGGCCTTCCTTCTCTATCAGGGGCAGGAGATTGGTATGAGAAACTGCCCCATGGTTCCATAGAAGATTACGACGATATCAATACAAAGGATCAGTACCGGACGGCTCTGGAGGCGGGCTGCACGGAGAAAGAGGCCCTGGAAGCCTGTCTGCCGTTACAGCCGGGACAATGCGAGGACACCGATGCAGTGGAGCCATGAGAAGGAAGCCGGATTTACGACGGGAAAGCCTGGCTGAAGGTGAATCCCAATTATACGGAGATCAACGTGGAGGACCAGTTAAATGACGAGGATTCAGTCCTTCATTTCTATAAAAACTGATTGCCCTTAGAAATCGGAAGCGTACCGGGAGACACTGATCTTTGGCAGGTTCGTCCCGGCATTTGAGGCGGATGGGAGGTCTTTGCTTTCTATCGGGAAAGCGAGAGCGGAGATCGCGTATTTATCGCTGCCAATTTCGGAAAAGAAGAGAAGACGCTTTACGCTTCGGAGAAGAGGTACAGTTCTCCTGACGAATGACGACAGCGCTTCGGATGGGACGCTCAGTACCCTGGAGAATGACAGGAACACTTTGCCTGAAGAGCTGCGGAGCAATCGTTTTGCGGGAGAGGCATAGTTTAGAAAAATAGAAGTAAGTAACAGTTTATAACGAAAAGAACCGGGAGCACCTGTTTCCGACCGTCCGAATTATGGAGGCCGGGCTGGTGCTCCCGGTTCTTTTCTTTACATACATGATTCTAATCGTTTAAGTTCGGTTACCTGGCCGCCAGGGCATCTCTGGTGGTCTCCGGGCACGAGATCCATATAATCCCGGTAGCCCTCTTTTCCATCTCTTTCATACAGGATGAAGCGAAGAGCGCTGTTGATACAGTACCGCAGTCTGCCCCTGTCGATGGGGCCGTCGTCGAAGACATGGCTAAGGTGGCTGTCTCCTGCCTGGCTTGGACTTCCGTCCGTTCCATGATGGCTCTGATCTTTCAGTTCCTTTACCGAAAAGGGATTTGACAGGCCTGAGAAGCTGGGCCAGCGTATCCGGGAGTCAAACTTAGTCAGAGGAGGAGCAATACGTAACTGAACGGAAGTACTGA
>VOFH01000249.1_pt1 | contig 12705 bp, 20 predicted proteins | sample 5384091 | NCBI WGS metagenome assembly VOFH01 (sample SAMN12384727, study PRJNA508395) | human gut metagenome | isolation source: healthy gut G | host: Homo sapiens
CTGAAGAAAAAGTTCAAGCTGGGATAAAAATTTTGCTGGCTGCTCCCCGCGATGTGATTCGCCAGGGAGCGGAGCGCTTGGGCTGGACGCTGGAGGAACTGATGGAAAAAACGATCCTGGCGATGCGTTCGTGTGAAGAAAAGCGGTGGCGGGGAGACCGGCGCTGTGCCATGGCTAAGAAAATACCTTTTGCGCAGAGTAAGCATAAAACGGATGTGGTGGCCTATTTAACGCTGGTCGGCTGGTTGATTGCCTATTTTTGCGGGAATCGGGCTGCGTCCCGCTTCCATTTGAATCAGGCGCTGTCGATTCTGCTGGCAGATCTGGGGCTCAATGCGGTGTTTATGATGGCGACTTTTGCCGACACCGCCGTGGCCAGTGTGCTGGTGCGGGTGTGCGGACTGCTGAGCTTTTGCGTGGTGGTACTCTGGGTCATCGGCCTGGTGCGCGCCGCCAAGGGAAATGATACGCCGGTGCCCATTTTGGGCGAGGTGAAGCTGCTGAAATGAGCTGAGGCCGGCATGCCGGCACCGGCGGTTTTCAGCCTTGACACCTGCTCCGGCATGCTAAGATACATACCAGAATGCAATGATCGGAAAGAGTAGCATGATTTTCCAGGCTGGTGAGAGAGGGTGCGTCACCGGCTGCAAGTTACGCCTGCTGCGGAGCATGTGAAGTGCATCCGGGAGCGCGAGGGCAATGCCCTCCGTCCGGGCCCGTTACAGGCCCGTAATGAGTACAATGCAGGAGTGGAACCGCGGTTTGCCGCCTCTTCGCGGGCGCGGGAGGCGTTTTTCCGCTTTTGTTTCGTTTGATAAGGAGATGCGAATCTATGACAAGACTTGGTGAAATGTTGGGCGCTTATCAAAAAGCGCGATCCGGCCGCCCGCAGCAAACTGGAGATCTTTTTTGCTCTATCCCGGCGTCAATGCGACGATCCATTATCGCGTGGCCCATTGGTTTTATAAGCACGGCTTCAAATTTATTGCCCGGGTCATTTCCCCAGTGGGCGTTTTGACTGGTATTGAGATCCACCCCGGCGCTACCATCGGCAAACGCTTTGTCATTGACCACGGGATGGGCATCGTGATCGAGACGGCGGAAATCGGGGACGACTGTCTGATTTACCACGGCGTGACCCTGGGCGGCACCGGAAAAGATAAAGGAAAACGCCACCCAACTTTGGGGAATAATGTTTTGGTGGGCAACGGTGCGCATCCTAGGCCCCTTCACAGTGGGAGATAATGCCCGCGTGGCTTCCGGCTCTGTAGTGCTCGTGCCGTGCCGCCCAACTCCACGGTGGTGGGGTGTGCCGGCCCAGGTAGTGAAATCAACGGAAAGCCCGTGGAAAATGCCTATGACTGCACCGACAGCGTGGATCAGGTTCACATCAGCGACCCGGTGGAGGATGAGATCGGCGTGCTGACGGCCCGCATCCGGGAGCTGGAAGCGGACCTGGCTGCCGCCGTCGCCGCCATCCGGATCATGTGCTTCATCGGCGCGATGCCGATTTCTGCCGCTGTGATGAAGACGCAGCAGAACATACAGAAGAAAGAACAAAAAGAGTGAGGTACGATTTATGCAGCTTTACAATTCTTTGACCCATAAAAAGCGCCCTTTATTACCCATACCCCGGGACGGTGGAGATGTACACTTGCGGCCCGACGGTGTACCATTTTGCCCATATCGGCAATCTGCGCAGTTATATCATGGAGGATGTGGAGAAATTCCTGCGCTATGAGGGGTATGACGTCAACCGTGTGATGAATATCACCGATGTGGGGCATCTGGCCGCGATGCGGATACCGGCGAGGACAAGATGCTCAAGGGCGCGCGCCGGGAGCACAAACCGTGATGGAAATTGCCCAGTTTTACACCGATGCATTTTTCGAAGACTGCCGCCGCCTGAATATCAAAACGCCCTGATGTGGTGCAGCCCGCCACCGGCTGCATCGATGAGTATATCAAAATCATTTCCGGCCTGCTGGATAAAGGCTATGCCTTATCAGGCCGGCGGTGGCTGTGTATTTTGATTCCTCCAAACTGCAGAAATATTATGTGTTTAACGACCACAATGAGGAAGATCTGGCTGTGGGCGTCCGCGAAGGCGTGGAAGAGGACAGCAATAAGCGCAACAAAACGATTTTGTCCTCTGGTTTACAAGTCGAAATTTGAAGATCAGGCGCTGAAATGGGATTCACCCTGGGGCGTGGGTTATCCCGGCTGGCACATCGAATGCAGCGGCATTTCTCTCAAATACAACGGCGAATATCTTGACCTGCACTGCGGCGGTGTGGACAATGCATTCCCCACCACACCAATGAAATTGCCCAGAGCGAGAGCTACATTGGCCATCCCTGGTGCCAGCAGTGGTTCCATGTGCACCATCTGAATACCAACAGCGGCAAAAAATGAGCAAATCCAAAGGGGAGTTCCTCACCGTTTTCTTATTGAGGAAAAGGGCTACGATCCTCTGAGCTATCGTTTCTTCTGCCTGCAGAGCCATTATCGCAAAGCTTTAGTGTTTTCCTGGGAAAATCTGGACAATGCGCAGGAGCGTACCAGAAGCTGATTGCCAGAATTGCCGCCCTGCAGGAGGACGGCAGCCCGGCAGACGAGGCGGTGCGTCAGAAGTACCGGAACGTTCCTCGCCCAGGTGGGCAATGATCTGAACACGTCTATGGGTATTACGCTGCTTTATGATGTGCTGAAGGCCAAACCAGCGATACCACCAAGCTGGCGGTTTTGGGTGACTTTGACGGCGTGCTGAGTCTCTCGCTGCTGGAGAAGGCGGCGGCACAGCGGGCAAAAGTCGCTGCAGCTAAGGCGGCGGCGCAGACCTCTGGCGGTTATACCGTCACCGGCGAGGGCGACGCAGCGATTGATGCGCGGGTTCTGGCTCGGGGCGAGGCCAAGAAAGCGAAGAACTTTGCCGAGGCCGACTGTATCCGTGACGAGCTTAAGGCGCAGGGCATCGAGATTACCGATGCCCGGCGGTGCGGTGTGGAAGCGTGTATAAGCGGACGGAGTGCGCGTGGGGCCGCTGCCTCAGGGTATACTAAGGGGAAAAGAAAACGGCGTGCGCCGTGAAGGAGCGTTTTATGAAATCCATTCGAGAACTCACACGATCGGGCCGCGGGCCGAGCAGTTCTTTACACCATGGGCCGGCCTGGCGGCGGCGCTGTTTCGCAGCGAGCATCCGGAGGCAGATCACTTCCGGGTGGTGCTCTATGGTTCGCTGGCTCTGACCGGACGGGGGCATCTGACTGATCAGGCGGTGCGGGAGGCCCTGGACCCGGTAGACGCGGAGATCGTATTTTTGACAGCAGGACCGGTGATCTGCCCCACCCCCCAATACTTCATGGATTTGTTTGCCTGCAGAGACGGGCGCGCAGACAGGCTTTTTGCGTTGTGCTGGTCCACCGGCGGCGGGGCTATCACGCTGGTGGCGGCCTGATGCGGCTTTGCCGGAAGTGTATGCGGAAACGTCTTATGCTGAAATCGCAGCCTGGTGCAAAAGCAACCATGCCCGATTGCCCGATTATGTGGAGCGTAACGAAGGAAAACATATTTGGGATGATCTATATCGCGTGTGGGAAGCCATGAAGCGGAGCATTGTCCATGGCCTGTCCGTATCCGGCGAGCTGCCCGGCGGCTGCATGTGGAGCGCAAGGCACAGTTCCTTTGGCGAGCAGCGCCACATTGATGAGAGCCAAGTTACCCGGGAAAATCGGCTGGTGTGTGCCTATGCTTTCGCTGGCAGAGGAGAACGCCGGCGGCAGTGTGATCGTCACGGCGCCTACCTGCGGCGCCTGCGGCGTGCTGCCTCGGCGCTGCGGTATATGCAGGAGCAGAAAGGATTTTCCGATGAACAGGTGCTGCGCGCCTTGGCAGCGGCAGGGTGGTGGGGCAACCTGATCAAAACCAACGCTTCCATTTTCAGGCGCTCAGTGCGGCTGCCAAGCAGAGATCGGCTCGGCCTGCTCCATGACTGCGGCGGCGCTGGGCGAACTGTTTGAAATGGGGATTGACCAGATCGAATACGCTGCTGAGGTGGCTATGGAGCATCACTTGGGGCTGACTTGCGATCCCATCGGCGGCCTGGTGCAGATTCCATGCATCGAGCGCAATGCTGTGGCGGCCATGCGGCCATTAACGCCCTGTCGCTGGCCAATTTCCTCACCAGCACGCGAAAGATTTCTTTTGATCTGGTGGTCAAGACCATGTATGAAACCGGGCGGGATCTGTCCCACCGCTATCGGGAAACGGCGGAGGGCGGTTTGGCAAAGCATTACTGCTGATGAGAAAGTGCATCAAAATAGGGAACTCTGTGAAATGCTGCATAGCCAAAGGGAGAACAGAAAAGGACTTGACGACAGCACAAAAATTGAGCCACAATAGAGAAAACGGCAATGGAGGTTGTGTGCAAATGAAAGTGCTTTTGGTCAATGGCAGCCCGCACGAGCGCGGCTGCACCTTTACGGCGTTGTCAGAGGTGGCGAAAACGCTGCAGGAAAACGGTGGAAACCGAAATTTTTCCATGTTGGCAATCATCCTGTGCGCGGCTGCATCGCCTGCGGCCGCTGTGCTGCGCTGGGCAGATGCGTGTTTGAAGATGATGATGGCCAACCAGCTACAGAGCCTGATGAAGAGCGCCGACGGCGTCGTGATCGGGTCCCCGGTCAATGCCGGCTCCAACGGCGCGCTGTGCGCTCTGTTGGATCGGGTGTTTTATTCAGCGGCGGCGCCTTTGCCAACAAACCGGCGGCGGCGGTGGTCAACGCCCGGCGCAGCGGCACCACGGCGGCGGCGTTTTGACCGGCTGAACAAATATTTCACCATCAGCAGCATGCCGATTGTTTCGTCCCAGTACTGGAACGGCGTTCACGGCAACACTCCTCAGGAGGTGCTGCAGGATAAGGAAGGCCTGCAGACCATGCGCACCCTGGGCCGGAACATGGCTTGGATGATCAAGTCTATCCAGTCGGGCTGGCAGCCTTTGCCTGGGAAAGAAGAGCAGATCATTACCAATTTTATCCGCTGATCAAAAGCCGGCAGCAGCGCTGCCGGCTTTTTTTGCATGGTCAGAGACAAAACAGAGCGAAGAATGCCGCAGCGCCCAGCAGTAGGCCGAGAGAGACCAGGCTCAGCGCGATAGCAGTGCGGCGCCGGGGGGCGGAACATGGGTGGGAAAAAGGCCAGACAAAAGGAAGCGGTCAGCAGCAGGTCGCTGAACAGAGTGTCGTACAGCCTGCTGCAGCGGGTCGCCATGCACCAGCAGGACAGCCAGAACAGTGTGAAATAGGCTGAAAAGAACAGCAGGGAACGCAGTGTGCGGCCGGACCGCGGTAAATCAAATTTCATTGTGCAAACCTCCCCGTAGGCCCGGCATAAAAAAGCCGGGCAATTTAACATTCTTTCTTTTTCTATCATCAAGAGCCGCGCGTGGCGCTGCCAATTATGCAGCGGTAAAATCGATGTAAAATTTTATTGCACGATTGCGGCTTGCACATTGACAAAGGGAAGGGGCATTGTTATCATGAAACCAAAACCGCCCTGCCGGGGGCGGAAGGGAGGACGGAACGCAATCATGAAACGCAGCAGCGGTATCTTACTGCCGATTTCCGCCCCTGCCCGCGCCTTATGGGATCGGTACATTGGGCAGGGCGGCGTTTGAATTTGGGATTTCCTGGCCGCGGCGGACAGTCCTGGTGGCAAGTGTTGCCTGTGGGGCCTACCAGCCACGGCGATTCTCCGTATCAAAGCCTTTCCACCTTTGCAGGGGAACCCCTATTTTATCGACCTTGACATGTTGGTGGAGGACGGACTGCTCCGTGCTGATGAGGTGCGCGCTGTGGACTGGGGTGCCGATGAAACGCAGGTGGACTACGGTGTACTTTACGAACACCGTTTTGCGCTGCTGGCCAAAGCGGCGGAAAAGGGTTGAAAACGGGATGCCGCGGCGGTTGCGGCCTTTGCCTCGGAAAACGAGGATGGCTGGAGGACTATGCGCTGTTCATGGCGCTCAAACGCCATTTTGCTATGAAGCCCTGGATGGAGTGGCCCGAGGAGGGTGCGGCTGCGCAAAGCAGAAGCCCTGGAGAGGTACCGGACGGTCCTTTCGAGGATGTGGCGCTGTTTACCTATATTCAATATCTGTTTATCGCCAGTGGGCGGCACTGCGCGCTTATGCCAGGGAACGGGGCGTGGGTATCATCGGCGATCTGCCGATCTATGTGGCTATGGACGAGTGCCGACGTGTGGGCCAGTCCCGAAAGTTTTCAGCTGGATGAAAAAACGTGCCCATTGCTGTGGCCGGCGTGCCGCCGGATTATTTCAGCGCCGATGGCCAGCTGTGGGGGAATCCGCTGTATCGCTGGGAAGATATGAAAAGACGGTTTCGGCTGGTGGATCCGCCGGGTGGAAGGTGCGGCGGAGCTGTTTGATGTGCTGCGCATCGACCATTTCCGGGGTTTGAGAGTTATTGGGCGGTTCCTTACGGCGCTGCTACCGCCCGCTGCGGACAGTGGATCAAAGGGCCGGGTATGGATCTGGTGAACGTTTTGACCCAGTGGTTTTATCATGTGGACTTTATTGCCGAGGATCTCGGCGTTTTGACGCCGGAGGTGCGCAGGCTGCTGGCAGATTCCGGCCTGCCGGGGATGAAGGTTTTGAGTTTGCTTTTGATCGCCGGGAGCAAAGCGATTATATGCCCCATACTTATGAGCGCAACTGCGTTTGCTATGTGGGTACCCATGACAATGCTCCCGTGCTGGCCTGGCGGGAAGAGGCAGACGCGGCGGATGTGGCTGTGGCGGAACGCTACCTGGGACTGAATGACGCCGAAGGTTTCCATTGGGGTATGATTCGCGGAGGCATGAGTTCTGTGGCAAATCTCTTTGTTGCTCAGCTCCAGGACATTTTGGGCCTGGGGGCCGAAAGCCGTATGAATACCCCAGGGGTGAGCGGCGGAAACTGGCGCTGGCGTACGGTACAAGGCGCGCTGACACTGGAACTGGCGGAAAAACTCGCTTCGATGACCCGTCTGTATGGGCGTGAGCGCATATCACCGGGACACGCGTGCTCGGCGGCAGAAAACGGCGGGCACCCGCGCCGGCAGGCGCCGGTGCGAGCGGAGCGGTTGATGAAATCGAGGAAAGGAATCCGTTTAAAAATTTGGCGGAGAATCTTCAGGGATGCGCTCGACGGCATCGTGAAAATCGATACCGGCCGCTGAACGATTGCCAACGCCGCTGTTTCTGCCGCTTCATTCCATGAACCGGAGCTGAAGAAGAGCGGAACGGCGTGTCGCGCAAATGGGGCCGCCTCCGTTGCAGCGGGTGTGAATGAGCGAACCGGGAAAAGCGCTGAAGCTTATGCTTCGGCGCTTTTCCGCGCGCGTGTTGCTTGTATTTCATGAGAAAAACACAGTATAATAACATCAATTGTATTTTTATCACGGGAGGCTTGCCATGAAATTGATGGTGCTTGACGGAAACAGCATTGTAAACCGCGCCTACTACGGCGTGCGCACCATGCTCAAAACCCGCGACGGCTTGTATACCAACGCCATTTTTGGCTTTTTGAATATTCTCACGAAACTGCTGGAGGAGGAGCAGCCCGAGGCGGTGTGCGTCACGTTTGACCTGCATGCGCCCACGTTCCGCCACAAGGCTTTCGATGGTTATAAAGCTGGTCGGCACCCAATGCCAGAGGAGCTGAAGATGCAGATCCCTGTACTCAAGGACGTGCTGGATCAGATGAATATCCCACGTTACGAAAAAGAAGGTTATGAAGCTGACGATCTGATTGGTGCCATTTCCGCCGCTGTGAAGCAGAAGGATGGGAATGCGTCATTGTCACCGGCGATAAAGACAGTCTGCAGCTCATTACCGATCAGACCAGAGTTAAGCTGGTGACTACCAGTATGGGCGCAAGCACCAGCCGGGATATGACCCGGGCGGTTTTTGTGGAAGAATACGGTTTCGAGCCGATCCACATGATTGATCTCAAAGCCCTGATGGGTGATGCATCCGACCGCCTGCCCGGTGTGCCGGGCATTGGGGAAAAAGACGGCACTGAGCCTGGTGCGGATGTACGGTTCTATTGATCGTTTGTATGATGCTATGCCTGATATTGTGATTGCGCCGGAGACTCCGGCCAAACCCGGTATGGTGAAAAAGCTGGCGGCGGGGGAAGAAAGTGCGCGGGAGAGCTATTATCTGGCTACCATTGTCACCGATGTGCCGGACTTTTCCTTTACGCCGGTGATAATCTGCGACAGGAACCGAAACAGGGGCTTTATGATTTGTTTCTGCGCCTGGAGTTTACAAAACTCATCGAAAAGTTTGGCCTGGCGCCGGTGCAAAAAATGCGCGGAACATCAGGCCATTGCGGCTGCAGTGGAACAGGTGCGGACTGCGGATCAGGCAGAGCGCCTGCTGGCTCTGTGGCGCGGTGCGGATCACGTTTCGCTGCTTGCGCTGCCGGACCGGACCGGCGTAGCAGTGTGCTGTGCGCCGTCGGAGGATGTTGCCGTTCTGACAGAATTGTTTTTTGACCGTTATGAAGGCGATTGGAACGCGCTGCTGCAGACGCTGTTTTCTGCAGACATTAAAAAAGTCTCTCACCATGTGAAAGATTTGATGCGCCTTTTAAGGAGAACAATCTGCCGGCGGAGGGATTTGTGTTTGACACAGCCCTGGCAGCATACCTGCTGGATGCCACTGCGGGCAGTTATGAACTGGAGCGGTTGTTTGTTGCCTATTTTAACGAAGAACTGCCTCAGCCATTGTACCGGGAAAAGGACGCTTTTTCCATGCTGGGCGACACGGTTCAGGCCGAAGCTTCGTTTGAGAGTTATACCACTGCAGTGGAGGCTCTGTATGAGCCGCTGCGCAAAGAACTGGAGCAGGCGGGGATGCACGCGCTGTTTTACGATATTGAGCTGCCCCTGTGCGCGGTGCTGGCAGATATGGAACGTGCAGGCTGCCGGGTGGATGCGGTGGAGCTGACAAAGTTCGGGAGGAGATGGCTGCGCGTACTGCGGAAAAGGAGCAGAACATCTACGCCATGGCCGGGGAAGCGTTCAACATCAATTCCCCAAAGCAGTTGGGAGCGATTCTCTCTGAAAAGCTGGGCATTCCTCCGGTGAAAAAGACCAAAACCGGATACTCCACCAATGCGGAAGTGTTGGACAAGCTGCGCTATTTTTACCCTATTGTGGATGAGATCCTGGCTTACCGCCAATACACGAAACTGAAATCCACCTATGCCGACGGCCTGTTGAAGGAAATCCGCACGGACGGCCGCATCCACACCAATTTCCAGATGACGGTTACGGCGACGGGCCGCTTGTCCTCTACAGAACCGAATCTGCAGAACATTCCCACCCGGACGGAGCTGGGCAGTGAGCTGCGCCGCATGTTTGTGCCTGCCGCGGGCTGCGTGCTGGTGGATGCGGACTACTCGCAGATCGAGCTGCGTCTGCTGGCGCACATTTCGGGCGATGAGGCGATGCAGGAGGCGTTTTGTCCGGCGAAGATATTCATGCCACCACGGCGGCCCATGTGTTCGGCGTGCCGCTGGATCAGGTGACGCCCGCCATGCGCCGCAGCGCCAAGGCGGTGAATTTCGGTATTGTTTACGGCATTTCCGCCTTTTCCCTCAGCCAGGATATCGGGGTCAGCGTGGCGGAAGCCAAGGCGTATATGGACAATTATTTCGCCCGTTATCAGGGCGTGAAACGCTATATGGAAGCAGTTGTTCAAAGCGCCCGGGAGAAAGGGTATGTGGAAACGCTGTACCACCGCCGCCGCAGTATGCCGGAGTTGAAATCCTCCAATTTTAACCTGCGCTCCTTTGGCGAGCGGGTGGCGCTGAATATGCCCATCCAGGGCACCGCCGCGGATATCATCAAGCTGGCCATGGTGCGAGTGGACTGCCGGCTGCGCCGGGAGCTGCCTGGAGCCCGGCTGGTGCTTCAGATTCACGACGAACTGATTGTGGAGTGCCCGGAGGAAGCGGGCGAGCAGGCAAAAGCCATTTTGCAGGAAGAAATGATGCGTGTGGCGAAGCTGAACGTTCCTCTGATTGCTGACGCGCACATCGGCAAAAACTGGCTGGACGCTAAGTGAGGAGGAAAGCAGGATGAACGTTCGGATTGTTCCCATGGATGCATCGCATCTGGATGCGCTGGCCCAGATTGAGCAGGAGTGCTTTTTCGCTGCCCTGGAGCCGCTCCATGCTGGAAGAGGAGCTTTATAACGACTGCGCGGCCTTTCTGGTGGCCGAGGATGAAAAGGGGGCTGTGCTGGGTTATGCAGGGCTGCAGGTGGTCTTGGACGAGGGCTATATTGCCAACGTGGTGGTGCGGCCGGGATACCGGCGTAGGCACATAGCGCAGCAGCTGCTGGATGTCTATCTCCGCTTTGCGCAGGCGCATCATCTGGGTTTTTTGACGTTGGAGGTGCGGCCGAGCAATAAGGCGGCAGTGGCGCTGTATCGAAAATATGGATTTATAGAGGAAGGGCGTCGGCGGAATTATTACCAGAAGCCGAAAGAAGACGCCCTGATTATGACAAGGAGATTTCATGATGGAACTGAGATTGCCGACACTTGAACAACTGCGCACGGTTTACGACGCCGATCTTCTGAAGGCGTTTCCGGCGGCGGAATTAAAGCCGCTGCGGAATATGGAAGAGCTGTGGAAGTGGATCGCTACCGGCCCTGGTGCCTCTTTGACGGGGACGAGATCGTGGGCGAATGCTTTTGTGGCTGGGCCATCCCGGCTGGGCGCTGATGGATTATCTGTGCGTTTCCCCCGCCAGCGCAACGCGGGGCTGGAGGGCGGCCATCCTGCGGAAACTGCAGGAGGTAGAACCGGACACTGTAATTTTCGGGGAAAGTGAAGCGCCGGAGGACGCAGACGATCCTGCCATGGCGGAGCGCCGGCTGGGCTTTATGCACGGAACGGCCTGCGCACGGCTGGATACGATACGGAGATGTTCGGCGTACATTATAAAACGCTGTATCTGTTCCGGGAGGAAGTGGACGACGCAGCGTTGATGGAGGAACACCGCTTTGTGTATCAGAGCACCTTTTCGCCGGAGAAATATACTCAGTTTGTCCGCATCCCTTATGATCCCGGCGTCCTTCCGGCCCGAAAGTGGCTTGGGAACAATAACGGAACCCAAAGAGAAAGAAGGGAATGAAATGAAAATTTTAGCGGTGGAATCCTCCTGCGATGAAACGGCAGTGGCTGTGGTGGAGGACGGCCGGAGGGTACTCTCCGATAAAATAGCCTCCCAGGCGGATATGCATGCCCTTTACGGCGGCGTGGTGCCTGAGATTGCATCGCGCAAGCATGTGGAAGTGATTGCGGCGCTGGCCGACGAGGCCCTGAAAGAAGCTGACATGGCTCGCGGGGACATTGACGCTGTGGCTGTTACGTATGCGCCGGGACTGATTGGCGCCGTGCTGGTGGGGGTTAATTTTGCCAAAGCTGCGGCATATGCCCTGGGGGTTCCGTTAATCCCGGTTCATCATGTGCGGGGGCATATTGCTGCCAATTATATCGCCTTTCCGGAACTGGAGCCGCCGTTTCTGGCTTTGGCCATTTCCGGCGGCAATACTCTGATTGTGGACGTAAAGATTATACGGATCTGGAAGTCATCGGCGCCACGCGGGATGACGCGGCAGGGGAATGTTTTGATAAGGCGGCCCGGGTGCTGGGTCTGCCCCTATCCAGGCGGCGCACCTATGGATGCGCTGGCGCAGCAGGGCAGTACGGCGGGAACCTATGATCTGCCCCGTGCGCATGTCAACGGCAGCGATTTTGATATGAGTTTTCGGGGCTGAAAACAGCGGTGGTGAATTTAGCCCATAATGCTGCGCAAACGGGGCGGGAGCTGGACAAGGCGTCGCTGGCGCTGGACTTTACGAACGCTGTCAGCGATATGTTGGTGCCCCGCGCTATGGCGGCGGCGCAGCAGTGCGGACGTACCACCTGTGGTGGCGGCCGGCGGTGTAGCAGCCAATTCCATCATCCGTGCGGATCTGCAGCGTGCCTGCCGGGAGCATGGATATCGGTTGTATGTGCCGCCCTTGTCGCTGTGGGGGACAACGGGGCGATGATCGGCGCTCAGGGATACCTTATGAGTTTCGTGCCGGACGGCGTGCTGAAACGGATCTGAATGCCTTTGGCTACGCTGGACATTGCCGCAGGCTGAAAGCAAGAGGCACCGGCGTGCAGTGGGCACGCCGGTGTCATTTATTCTGTAAAATAAAGATTTATGTAAATAAAAATGGGATTTTTTGCGGCGGGGGAAAACTACGCTTTCCGAGTGTGACAAAAAATGCTAATATTTTGAAAAGGTATTGAAACTCTAAAGGAAAATTGATGTGGAAAACTGTGTGGATAATGTGAATAACTCGCCGTACTCAAAGTTTATTCAGAAAGTTATGTGAACGGAATCAGACAAATTTTTACAGAAAAATATCAAAGAAAATGTGGGGAAAATGGGAGGATTCGCGGGAAAAAGAGGATAAAATCAAAAATTGACGGATTTTGTCACAGAAAGGTCTCCGGACGAAAAAGCATTTTGGAGTCGGAAGCGGGCGATACGATTACGAAGCGTATATCTGTTCGGAAAAGGAAAAATCTATTGACGGGGCCCGGAAAACTGTGCTATTATAATACACGGT
>VOFH01001484.1_pt1 | contig 12703 bp, 22 predicted proteins | sample 5384091 | NCBI WGS metagenome assembly VOFH01 (sample SAMN12384727, study PRJNA508395) | human gut metagenome | isolation source: healthy gut G | host: Homo sapiens
CACTGGTACCTGCATCTGCAGCGGTTACTTTGTATGCAAATGCATTGACCAGTCTCCGTATACCTTCCTTGCCATCATCTCCGATCTTAACGGCACGAACAGAAAGATTATAAGTCTTTCCATCTTCAAATGCATATAAACAGGCTGACCGGTAGCCGGGTAAATAACAGGTTCAGAACTCCGTCTACACTTGTATAAGTGTTATAATCAGAGCCATCAAATGAATATCTGGTGCCGCTTACTCTGGTATAACGGCCGCTCTTCCGATCGGATGCCAGCGACTCAAAGTACTCGCGTCCAGCTTCGTCTGTGACCTAATCTCATAGCTGTCTGCATTCTTATCGGATTCCAGCTGAGAACATAAGAAGAAGCTGTTACACTGAGACTTTCTTCAGGCTTGTATCTACAGCTTTATAGAGTTACTGTATAAGCGTCAGACCATTCACCTTCCTGCTTCTTGTTTGCACCCATTCTCATATCTGTAATTAATTCCGCGGACACGGATGGTATAGGTTTTACCTCTTTCAAATTTGAACTCTCCGTAGGTTCTTCCTAAATAGAAGTTTGATAGGAATAATTGGAATCTGTTGTAAAGGCAACTTTTTCCATCTTACTTCAACTTCGTACTGGGATACATATGTATTCTGGATACGGTTCCAGCTTACATATTCATATTCATCGTTGTATTTTGAAATTACCGGTCTTCTCTGGTACAAGACTGCCAGCTGTCGTCTGCTTCTACAACCAGCTCATTGGACCAGTCGCCTACCTTCTTCTCGTCGCCGGAGCCTGTATATGCACGGACTTTGTATATTTCTTTTGCCTTTCTGGAAAGCACCGATATATTTTCCGTCTGCATCAGAAGCGACTTCATAAAGACCTGTGGTGTCGTTCTTTTTTAAGCAGATAACCGTAATTCCTCATAGAAATTGAGCCAGTTACCTGAAGCAGTTACATAGGAGGGTTCCTTTGCTCCATATGCATAAGAATAATATTCATTTCCAGCTTCATCCTTAATGGAAACCTCGAGGTTCTGTTTCTCGCCGGATACCTGGATCTGATTCTTTCTTTTCAGCTGCATAAATTGTCACACTCTTCGGCTCAGCGACCTTCTTTTGCGTAGGTATAATCTACAGCGTCAGACCATTCACCATATGCAAGCAGTTCCATCTGCGCTGTTACGGTTTACGGCGCGAACGGAAACCTTTGTATGTCTTGCCATTCTCAAGACCTGCAATATATCCGTCTTTACCATCTGGTTTTGTATACAAGGTTTCCTTCTGCGTCAACCTTGAACGGCTGCATGGTAAGATTTGTAAGACCATAGCTTGTTGACTGTGGACGGATAACCGGTCTCTGGCTCGCTTGGCATTATAATAGTAGCGGTAAGTGTGCTCTCCGTCTGTTACACGGATCTGGTATTCATCTGCCTTCTGGTCCGCATACCAGGTAAGAACATTCTTATCCTCCTCATCAAATGCAACATGTCCGATCTTGCCAGGTGCCTCTGCATCAAAGCAGCAACCTCGTCGGTGCTTCCGCTCTCTTCTGCGTCTGCAACTGCCTCACTGTCACCGAAGCCATCCCTGTCAACAGCTGCCACTGCGGCTTCATCTCCGAAGCCATCTGCCTCTACAGCAGCTTCCTCTGTGGTGTCCGCTTCCGCTGCCGGAGACTCAGATACGAAATCTCCTCCATCTGTAAAATCTGACGCCAGAAGTGGTGTCGGTGCGGAAGTTGCGGTCATTGCCGCTGCAATTGCAATAGCAACAGACTTATTGAGTGTTTTTCAAATCTTTCTTCATACATTTTCCTCCATGAATTAAATTTATTTAAAATTGATCAATAAGTAGTATGGGGAAATTATAGCGTATTACTCCGTTTTAGGCAAGTGTTTTGTGAAAAATTTATGTATTTTTGTGTAAATAAGCACACATTACCCACCCATCATTTGTATTTTTCTGATATTTTCTCTTTTTCTGACAATTAAGTGTTTTCTTTATTTTTTTGACTATTTTAGTGTTTTTTCATATTCCGTCAAAAATACTGTTATTTCGTAGCGTTTTAACTGTCTGATCAGTTCTTCTGCATTAATATGAAGCCATATCTTCCAGGCTTTCTTTTTATCTCAATGTCACGTTTCATATAGTTGCCAGCTGTTCGCTTAAATATACCATCTCTTTATTTGTTTTCAGTGCTTTCTTGTGAGGGCTTCTGCCTATTCCAAGGTTTCTTTCCAGAAAGTATTCAGTTCCTTTTCTTTCTTTGCTACGTCTTCGCAGTCCTCAATTGTTCATAGATCGCGTCCAGGGTTTTATATTCTGCTGCAAACGGCGCTGCTGCTGAGGAAACTCCTTTACAACCTGGAATTCCATCGCCTGGATCTCCGGTGATTGCCAGAAGCACAGAATCTGTTCCGGATACACTCCTTCCTCAGAGCAAACAATTTCCGGTGTATATTCAAATACATTGGAAGAAGTTCCTCGTAAGCCTCTTTTTCCAAACAGGCCATACGCATCCTTTAAATTCTCCAGCTTATCCTTCGTAACAACACGCCACATGCGGGTATATTCGCTTACCAGCTGAAAATAATCGTGATCCTTGGTAAGCACATAAGTCTGCAGATCCGGGCCCTGAATTTCTCCACAAGGGATGCCGCATAATCGTCAGCCTCATAGTCCTGGCTCATAAATACCGGACAGCCGATTGCTTTCAGAAGCTCTTCCATCTGGACAAACTGTTCTTTTTAAGGGCTGGGCAGTTTCCTTACGATTGGCTTTGTAAAAATCGGCGCCAAGCTGAGTGCGGCGGAAGGTATCTCTTGTCATATCAAAGGTAAATGCCACGTATTCCGGCTTTACCTTCTTATAAACAGCCAGAAGGGTGCGAAGCATGGTGAACATGGCATTTGTATATTTTTCCATCGGAAGTATGAAGGATTTCCGGATAGTGTCTCTCTTTTTTCCTCGTCTGTCTTTGCGAAAAGGATAGATTTGGGAAGATTTCCATAATAGGATGTAGACAGCATGGAGGAGCCGTCGATGATCAGAAATTTGGGCATGATTGTTCTCCTTCTATGATTATTTGCATTTTCCTAACAAAGCGTTGGTTTTTACATGCTCTAGGAAGTGTCTTTTCAATATCTAATATGATATCAGACCTGTAATTTTCTCAATTTCTCTGTAAGTATACCATAAATTTATCTTATCTGAAAAATTTCCAAAAATTTTTTCAGATTTCGTGTTATTTCTTTCTCTGGTTTTCGTATATATAGTGAAGGGAGCAGGAAATAAAATTATTTCTGAAATCCCGTTTCTACGTAGAATGAGGAGGTACTCAATGAAAAAATAATTTAACCTTATCCGGCATTCTTTTTTGTGATCGTCACCGGATGCTCGCTGCTGATCTGCATGATGAACGGAATTCCGAATTTGGATCAGCCGGCTGCTGCCTTTTTACCTGGCGAAAGCAATTTGTTATCCTTTAGCCTTCCTCTGGTAACCTTAGGTCTCTTCGTACACTGTTTGCAGCTTAGACGAAAGCTTGATAAGAAGAACCTGTTGTTCCGGAATGCGATGAAGGAGCTGATAAAAAAATCACCAGACCAGCTGCAGGGATTCTGGGGATTCTGATTTCCAGAGCTTTAAAAAATTCACTTACCTGTCTGTTCTGTGCCTTTGCAGAAGATTCCGGTCTCAGCGAAGAGGATCAAGAAGGACTTGCTGGATTTTATTGACAAATTTTAAGTGAGGGACTTGCATGCTTTTAATCTGTATGAGCATAGCAGGAACAGTGCCACTGATCATCTGTCTCCTGCTATTGCTTCTCCAAAGGAAAAAGTTTTTCATACCGGCTTGGCCGGAACCTGGTGTTTCTGAGTCTGGCGGGGTATTTGATACCGTTTCAGGTGGTTAAAATCTGATGCCAACAGATGTTTTGATAAGAACAGACGCTCTTGCAAACATCTCTTATTACATCAATTTTGACGACAAAGGAGCAATTTCTTATCACAGAATTTCATTATGGATGTCCGACTGGATTCTTATGATTGGATTATGCTGGCTATTTTTAATCTCAGGCTTCAGTGTTTTGAAATCATAAAGTATCACCGGCTCACGCGAAAGTTGAAAAGATTACTGAGAAAGAACTTGTTTCTTACCTGGAATCGGGGATGTAGAATACCGTATTTCTCCCTTATTGGTTCTCCCTATACTATAGGTTTCCTGAAGCCTTTCATTGTCGCGCCGGAGAGCCTTGAGGATTCCCTGATTGTCAGAAATGATTTTTTGCGGCACGAGTATTCGCACCTGCGCCGCCATGACTCAGCTGTAAAGCTGCTCTGCCTGTTAGCCATTTGCCTTCATTTTTATAATCCGTTAACATTGCTTACGCTTCTGCTTTACACCAGCTTTTCCAAAAACATTGCAGATCAAGCCGCCACCGAAGGTTTCACCACGGAGGAGAGAAAAGCCGAACGCAGTCGCTCTCGTGAATCTTTCCAGCAAGAAAACAGACAGGTTCCTGTAGTCTGGAAAACAACTCGGTGGGGCCAAACATGCGATGGGGAGAGTGGAATTTTTTATGATGAAGAATAGGAAAGCCAGTAAAACCAGGTACTGCTGCGGCAATATTGGCATCTGTATTTTTGAGCGGGACTACGGTGTTTGGGTATGCGCCGATGCAGACGACAAGCTGCAGATTCTGTGCAACTTAATGAAACAGTATCATTTTTTGACAAGTGCTTAAAACAACCCATTTGCAAATTCTAATATCTACTTTTTGAAACAGATGAACATGTGAATATCTTAGTCAATGACTCGATTTGAGCCAGGTGCAATTATTTGTACTCACGATTTTAAATCTGGATATGCTGATGTTCATAATTCAAAAAGTACCGGGCTGGTTGTGAAGTAAACCGCTATACTGCAAAAATTTGTCAAAAATGCAATCATCTTGTCATCATGGACTACGTAAGCACTGGTCAACTTACGCCAAATGATACTTGTATATATGCCAAGTATCTGTGTTCCAAATATGTATGAAGCACTTCCCATCACAAGTGCTACCGCTGTCGTGAGGAACAGACAGTCTATCAGTACCCTGTCCATTCTCTTTTGTTTTCCTACCGCATAGTTCTGGCTCGTGAAGCTCATGCAGGCCTGTGTGATTGAGTTGACAGATACATACAAAAAGCCAAGTATATTGTTTGCCGCCGTATATCCAGCCATGGCTATTGAGCCAAAGGAATTGACTGATGACTGAAGCATGGCATTTGAGATATTTATGACTGTGCTCTGTATGCCGGCCGGAATTCCCACCTGAAATATCTGAAGCATATATTCCTTATCAATCGCAAGCTTATTAAAGCAGAGCTTATAGCTGGTATCTGCTTTGCTCAAACAATATAATACAAGCACGCTGGAAACAAACTGCGAAACAATCGTACCGATTGCAACACCTGCAACATCCAGTTTGCACACTATTACAAAAAACAGATTGAGCAGTGCATTGATACAGCCTGAAATAATCAAAAAGATAAGAGGTCTCTTTGTATCGCCGACAGCACGCAAAATCGCCGCACCATAGTTATAAAGCATAAAAAACGAAAGTCCCAGTCCAGTTCCCTGGGTAGCATTTGTCATGCTGTTATCTTCGCGGAAAAAGGCTCAAACAGCTTCTTCTGAAATTCTTCCGACATGCCGATTCCATTGTCTTCACCACAAGAATAGCTTGCTTTGCCCTCTGCAAAGCTATTGCCCTGGGTTACCTTTACTTGCACACATCCATGCTCAGGCGTGTACTTCCTCCATTGAAATCAGATTGATCAAAACCCGCCTGAGTCTTACCGGATCTGCCAGCACATGATCGTCCCGATTTCTTCTATATCCAGATCAAAAAATCTGGTGTTTGTCAACAGCTGCCCTGACGGCATACTCCATCCACAATTTTTCATGGTTTTGCTCAGGTACAGTGGTTCATGAAACGTCGTATCTCCACTCTCAATTTTCGACATATCCAGAACCTCATTGATCAGCTCAAGAAGGTGTCTGGAAGAATCGTCGATCTTCGGAAGACAATCCAGAATACGCAGGATCGTTCAGATGATTCATGGCGATCTGGGTCATACCAAGTATTCCATTCATAGGAGTGCGAATGTCATGGGACATACTGCTGAGGAATGCTTTTTTTGCCTTGTTTGCCTTTTCTGCAGACTGATATGCCTCCCTTCAGACTGTTCATCAGCTGTTCATTTCTGCTGTGGCTTTTCTGAACATCTGTCGCGATCACAGTCATCATGCCAGGCATAACATTTTCCTCGTCCAGGCAGATAAACTGGAACCGCACCCAGCGGTGGCATCTTTGCCCGGATCCGGGCTTCACACTCATAGCTGCCCTCCTGCTCCAGAAATATATGGGAAAGCTCTGACAGTCTGATTTTCAGTCGTACTTTTCCCAATCACCCGGTTCGCAGTTTGGCGCCAGATATTCTTTCAGGAAGTCTCCGTAATAACCGTCCGAATCTTTTTATCCAGAAGTCTCTGGTTTCCCGCGGTAGTATACCTTGTATTCGCCAGACATCATATCCACATACAAAATGATCAGAGAAATTCCTTGCCAGTGCTCCAAGAAGCTGACGGCTCTCGTTTCCGCTTTTGTGAAGGAAATCGAGAATCGTATCCCCCTCTTCATCACTTTGCTTCCGGCTGCTGGCTTCCCAGTTTTCAATATCTGTGAACAACCTGCTTTCTTCTATTTCATTTTGATCTACTGCCTTGCCATATACCGAATAACAAGTACGGATGCGTCCTGCTCCCAGCAGATATCTGAGATCTCCCTGCAGTTCTTTATCCTCTTCCAGAAGCTCCACCAGCTCCGGACAATAAACAGAACCCTTTCCCCAGGGAAAACTCCTCCGCTACTTGTTCCAGCTTCTTGGCATTCTTATAGCTTCGTCCCAAAAAGTCAGTGGCTGCATCCAGACAATCGCTGATATGCAGTATTTCAATAAGGAAACGCACATTTGACCTGGTATTGTCAAAATCTGCCGGATATCCTATTTTTCCATCCCAGGATTTGTGATGTCCCAGAACAGCATCCCGATATTTGCAAAGAGCCGGAATCTCCTCTACGAATTTAGCCCCCTCACAGGATGGCTGAGAATATCATTCTTTTCCCTTTGTGTCAGCTGCCGTGACTGCTTGTTCACAATAGATGCAAGTCTGATCATTCCAATATCCAGAAGCTGTGCAGACTGGGAAACATAGTCCAGAATGGTCTCCTTGATTTTCCAGCACTTCCACCACGTTCTCATAACCAAAGGTTCCAATCAGAAGCTCCGGCCGCTTTTCATCACTACATTCAGAATTCGCCTGGCAATCTGCTCCACCATTGCACTGTGCATGGCAGTGCCCTTCATCCCGGCTTACCATGATCTGCATAAGAACCAGGGTGTTTATTTCATCTCCAGTAATATATTTCAACACATCCCTGAGAGAACGCCATACTACATCATTTTACAAAGGTATCGTTTTCTGTCCTGGACAGCCTGCGAATAGCATGCACATAATTGGATACACAAAATCACGGAGATCTGGTGCTCCGTGATATTCATCCGCATATTTCTCCAACAATTCCAAAATCGTCGGCAAATGGTTAATCGCAACCTGAAAATAGCGGCTGTCAGAAAAGGCACTCCCTCCTGGCTGTCCAGATCGTCATGCTCCATACTGTGTTCACAGAATTTCCGGTAATCCTCCAGAAGCTCTGTGCAGGTTATCTTACCCTGATAGAACAACAGGGACTTATAATTACAGTATATTTCATCCAGCATTTCGTAGGGCTCCGGATTCTTCTCAAGCTCACGCTGATAATATTCTTCCAGAACCCGGGATGCTCTGGAAAGAAGCTCCGGATCAATCTCCCTCACGGTAAATCTCAGGACTGAATTTCCAAGAAGATCATAATTCAGTTCTTCGATCAGTTCATCAAAATCAAACCGCTCTTCGTCTAATTCCCGGACTTTCTCATCATTATAAAATTCCATTGCCTCATCAATGTACTGCAAAAGCTTCTGGCCGTGTCAAAATTAAAGTTCATCAACACTATCGGAAAATTATAATAAGAAAAAGGATTCGCTTCCTTACGTCAAAATCCTCAAATTTCAAAATATCTGGAAGAAAGTGCCCGCAGTCTGTCAAAATACATGGCTCCTTTCTTTCCATCTTCATCACTGAAAGAACGGTTGTAAAAAATTTCCCAGAAGATTCAGGGGTCCAGATATAAGAGTCCAGATCATCACTTTTCTGAAAATATCCATCCAGAAGCTCCAGAATTTCCAACATGGCAAAGGTTATCCTCCATAGCCCTCATCATCGGCCATGCGGATCTGATGTAGAAATTCTCTTGCCAAGTTCCTCGTTCGCCAGCTCGCCTCTTCCGTCAAAGGAAGGGGCGGATATACAGATTCAGAAGTACCTCATTCTCAATGTAAAGCCTGCGCATCATTCTGGATTTGTTCTTCAGATTTTTCGATCCACGCCTCTGGTCTTCTGCCTTCCAGCAGATTCTCCGGAATCTGATCTTCCGTCTTCAGATTTTTCTTTTGTATTTGGTGTAAAAATGAATAATATTTTCCCGCGTGATCATTCCGCCCGCACCTCTTTTGGAAATACGCTCATGATTCCGGCTCTTGCACTGATACATTCTTTGATCCCTTCCTTCACCAGATCTGCGATTTTCCCTTTTTTCCTCAAAATGCCACAACGCCATAGGAGAAAAGCTGATGTTGCGGTTTCTCCGTTAATATCAAAATGGATCGGGCTCTTTTCAGGAATTTCGTTTAGCCGTTCTGGATCTGCTCCGGCTCAGTGCAGACAAAATAAAGGAACTCATCTCCTGCATACCGGTACAGAAGATCCTGCCTGTCCACCTTTTTAGCACTTCATATTCTCTGCAAAACACACCAGGTAACGGTCTGCGTTTTCATGGCCATAACAGTCATTGATCAGCTTCCAGATAATCCAGGTCAATAAATACAAGGCTGCCCGCTTCTTATGATTCTTCATAAAAGCGCTTGCTGTTGTGGTCAAAAGCCGCACGGTTCCAGACAGCCGGTAAGGGCATCCTTCTCCATGGACACCTTCAGGCGTTCAATCCAGCTCCTCACGGGTAAGGAGACGTACCATCTGGTCGTAATTCTCCTTCTCCTGCTCCAAGAGCCTCAGATACACATTCTCTCGAATTCCCGGTATCTGTCTCGAAGCTCTTCCGGTCACTTCTGCATGCAGCAGTGCGCATAAGCTTATAAACCGGGCAGAAGCTTCCCACTGAAATTCTGGCATTCTTAATGTGAATTGCCAATACGGTATAATATCGTCCCAGCGTTCTTCCTCCGCCATTACCTGAAGGAACTCTCCGAAATAGCAGACGCAAAGCTTAAGGTATCCCTGGCACCCTCCCCAGCTTCCATTTTTCTTCATATAGCTGTTAAATTCTTCCGCAATAACCGCCTTGTCTTTTTGCTGGTAAAGGCGAATACAAGTCCGTAAACTCCTTCTGAAGCAGAAAAAAGGCTCTGCCATCTTCAGGAATCTCCCGTTCCGTAAAGAATCGCCTGCATGTCCACTGACGCCTGCTCTGCACCTGCAACATCTCCCATTCCCAGCTTCACGTAAACCTTGCTGTCATAATAGACCAGCTCATTTTAAAGTATCGAATTCCAGAAATCCACACTGCTGTCACAGGGATCCAGTCTGGAAATATCCATCATTTCTCCAGATAAAAATCCGCCTCAAAAACAGTCCACAGTCTGAAAAAGCGGCTACGATAGTGTTATAAACGGATTTCAGAGGGGATCTTAAGGTAAATCCGGAATTGGCATATTTCAGGCCATATTCCACAATCTTCGGGGAAAACCAAGGCAGAAATAAAGTCTTACCAGGGCAAAGATAAAGTCTGGATTTCTCCTTGGAACGCTCCATGTGAACTCCGGCCTCCCGGCAGATTTCGATCAGAGAATAAGCATATTCCCGAAAATTATAGGCAAAAATCCCATAACATATAATAGATTTCTTCTGTATAAACAATAAAATCCGATATCTGCTTCAGCTCCTCCACACAGCGTGCCACATCCTCTTTTTGTCCAGGTTCCTGTTTTTACTTTATTTTTTATTTCTTCAACTGTATACATACAAGTTTTATTCTCCTGCTTATTACTGTTGTTAATTCGACAAAAGACCCAGTGAGTTTAATAGATCGCGGTCTCTTCCCTGTTCTTTGCCCATATAAAGTTTCGCATCCACATTTTTCAGCAAGGTGTCTATATTGGACTTGAAATCATTCTCCTCCACGCCAAACGTCATAGTAACCGGAATCCATTCTCCCCCTCCAGTCAAACAGATCGTTGCCCAGCTTCATGCGAAAAGTGTTGAGCATAAGGCATACTTCGTCTCCGTTCATATCCGGGGAAAAAGAAGATGAATTCTTCGCCTCCCCAGCGGCACAATTTGGCATGCTCACCCAATTCCGGCTCATGTGCTGTGTGATCCATACCAGTACCGCATCTCCGCAGTCATGTCCCCAGTGGTCATTAATTCTCTTAAAGAAATCAATATCGCCCATACCAATGGTAAACGCCATAACAGGCTCTTTCCTGCGCTTCTCCGTAATGTACTGTATCATCTGACGGCGGTTCCACAAACCTGTCAGCGGATCGGTCCCTGCCTGTTTCTTCAACTGCTCATTATACAGCACCAGCTTCTTCTCCGCAGATTCCACATTGGAGCTGAACATACTGCACGCTACAGCCATAAGCACAAACGTCACAATGGTATTTATGATCTGTAATACAACTGTAGCTACCGTTTCTGTCAGGGCAAAACAGAAATATTTACCCTGCAGTACAAAAACAGGCTGAATCGTACTGCGAACAGAACTACTGTATAGCTGACCTTATACACAAGAGAAATTGTAGACAGCAAAAATATACCAGTACCAGCATCTCAAACATCAGATGCTGAATACCGCAGTCCCATCCATAGAATAACAAACACAATTATCCATGCCAGCTGCAGACCGCTGCAGACAAGCACACTGGTGTGTACCTTCAACCGGTATGTTGCATAAAAGCAGCAACCGACATTGCTGCGAAAATATATCCTGTCCAGACCTCTGTCTTCGGTCCCACAATGCAGAATACTAACGGAATGATCAGAAAATAAAGTCCCAGAATCAACAATATAATTCTGAGAAGGAACAATATACGCTGAGGCTCATTCTCATGAACTGCTTCTTTCCTCAACAATGCATTAAATTTCCTGCACAGCCCTTTAACCATTACAGGTGCCGCCTTTCCCACGAGTGTTCAATATAATAATATTGCACTATTTATCACAAAAATGCAACCTTTTTTGTAATTATTTATATTATTTGCGCTTTTTACTTTACGGTTCAATGGTAACGTTCCGCAAGGTGCTTTTTGCGAACAAAGTTCACAGGAACCCGGGAATCTCAGCGCGAAATCATGCCGAATGCATGATTTCTGCGCATCGCAAAGCGTGTTACTGGTCACGAGTGACAGTAGCCTTTTTGCCAAATATTGCTTTTTATTCATAGTCAGGATTACAGAATCAAAAATCTGATATATAAATCTTTTGTAACGATTCGGCAGGTGCTTTTTAATCCTCCACTCTTGTTCCCATGTAATAGAAGCCTTTACAGGTATCCAGACGCACATTCACATACTTGCCAAGAAGATCCGGGGTTCCTGGAAAAATGAACCAGCAGATTATACTGGGTTCTTCCTGTGAAAATACCCTTTTCCTTGCTCTCCGTCTCAACAAGAACTTCCTGAACCTCGCCCTGGAATCTGGAAGAGACTTCTCTTCCTTTCTCCTGAACCAGCTTTAGAAGGCGGTCAAAACGATCCTTCACCACATCCTCTGGAACCTGATCCTCCATCTTCGCCGCAGGAGTGCCGCTTCTCTTGGAATAGATAAAGGTAAATGCAGTATCAAAATCAGATTTCTCCACTACATCCAGAGTTTCCTGAAAATCCTCCTCAGTTTCACCCGGGGAAACCTACAATAATATCTGTAGTCAGGGGAAATATCCGGCACCGCTGTACGGATTTTCTCCACCAGTCCCAGATACTTCTCCTTATCATAATGCCGGTTCATGATCTTCAGGATACGGCTGCTGCCAGACTGCATAGGCAGATGCAGATGATGGCACACCTTCCTGCTCTTACTCATATATTCGATCAGGTCATCAGACAGATCCTTCGGATGAGATGTCATAAACCGGATTCTCTTCAGCCCCTCGATCTGCTCCACCTTCTCAGAAGCTGTGCAAAGTCACCGGATCCTTCAAAGTCTTTCCATAAGAGTTTACATTCTGTCCCAAGCATAACCTCTGTAACGCCATCCGCCACCAGAGCCTCTATCTCTTTCACAATCGCCTCCGGCTCGGCTTCTTTCACGCCCTCTTACATAAGGCACAATGCAATAACTGCAGAAATTATTACATCCAAACATAATATTCACACCGGACTTAAAGAATAATTACGCTCTGTAGGCAGCTCCTCCACGATCTTATCCGTACCCTCCCAGATATCGATCAGCTGGCTGTCACGATTCTCCATCTCATAAAACAGCTGTGCAAACTTAAAAAATATTATGGGTTCCAAACACCAGATTGACAAATG
>VOFH01002738.1_pt1 | contig 12671 bp, 22 predicted proteins | sample 5384091 | NCBI WGS metagenome assembly VOFH01 (sample SAMN12384727, study PRJNA508395) | human gut metagenome | isolation source: healthy gut G | host: Homo sapiens
TGAAGGTCTTAACACAGGCGGTATGGGTACATTCTCACCGAGCCGTTTGTATGATGACGCAAAAGCGGAAGAATGTATGAAAAATATTTTTGTTCCGACTATTAAGGCTATGAGCAGTGAGGGCAGACCATTTAAGGGCGTGCTTTATTTCGGTCTTATGATGACTGCGAACGGTGTTAAGGTTATTGAATATAACTGCCGTTTCGGTGACCCTGAAACACAGGTTGTTTGCCGAGATTAAAAACTGACCTTGTTGAAATTATGGAGGCTGTTATTGATGAACGCCTTGATGAAATCAACATTGAATGGGAAGATAATGCGGCGGTATGCGTTGTTATGGCGTCGGGCGGTTACCCTGTAAGCTATAAAAAGGCTATGAAATCAGCGGTCTTGATAACGTAGGCGATTTGACTGTGTTCCACGCAGGAACAGCGGTAAAGGACGGTAAAATCGTTACTAACGGAGGACGTGTTCTTGGTGTTACGGCTGTCGGCAAAAAGACCTTGACGAGGCTATTAAAAAATGCTTATGCAGGTGTTGCAAAAATTTCTTGGACAGATGAATTCCATAGAAGTGATATAGGTATAAAGAAATATTAATTCTGTAGGTGAATGGCGTTTTTGATTGCTCTTTGCGGAGGATAATTATGAATAAAACTAAAAGGATGTTGAAAAATGCGGCAATATCGGTTGGCATAGGTGCAGTACCGGCTTTTGTGGTATTGTGGCTTTGCAATTTATTTATGAAAGTAAATGAACTTACGTACATGGCAAGGATGACAATGTACAAAATACGCATAACTATGCCTTTGATGATAGGTATTACCGTAATGCTTTTTGCAATGGTGTCTTTTATAAGCAGAGATGAGAAAAGAATTAACAAAGAGATTGAAAAAAGAAAAACGTTCACACACTTCAAGTATTACCAATGCTAATATGTTTGGACTTGTCGATGATGATTGGGATAAAGGATTTTTGTCAATATACGGTGAAGAAATTAAGCCCGGAAAAGACCACGGCACAGCATATATGGTTTTTAAATTCCTTTCGATTTTTTTTTGTGGGCAACTGCCTTTATGGTTTTGGGTATGCTCTGCATGATGTTGTCGGCTGTAAGATAAGAGATACGGCAATTAAAGTCGTTCGATTGAAAAATCGGACGGCTTTTTTCTTGACTAATGATTTTAGGAATGTTAAAATTGTTATATGATGAAAGATTTCTTTGCTGGAGGATTGAAGATGAAAAGACAAGATTATATATCGTGGGACGAATATTTTATGGGGATTGCGTTACTGTCGGCACAGAGGAGCAAGGACTCGCATACACAGGTTGGTGCGTGTATTGTAAATCATGAAAATAAAATATTGTCGCTTGGGTATAACGGTATGCCGACAGGGTGTTGCGATGACGATATGCCTTGGGAAAGAAATGGTGAAAACCCTGTAAATACGAAATATATGTACGTTTGCCATGCCGAACTTAATGCGATTTCATTTCTGCCGCACAGGTCGCCAGAAATGATTACTAATTGAGGTTAGTTTTTTTCAGTAGTTTTGCCTACGGCAAAACTGCTCTGCGAGCATCGGATGTCTTTCCGATACGCCATCAAACTCCCAAAATAAAGTATACAAAACCATAATGGTTTTTGTATAATCTGTAAGAACGGCGTGACCGTTCTTTTTTATAAAATATTTTGAAAAAAGTCAAAAAACTCTGTTTTTTAATTGGTTTTATTGTATAATAAGAGTATATTAGGTATTTTATGCGAAAAAATTAAGAAACGGAGATGAAGTCATGGCGGTGAACAGAGTTTCAATAACCATTAATTCACGTCAATATACAGTTGTTGCTGAGGAAAGCAGAGAGTATATCGAAAGATTGGGCGAACATATAAATGAAAAGGTTAAAAACGTTTTTAAATGGCGGTCGAAATGTTCTTGGGGAACGTCCTATTGTTTTGGCGGCGCTTAATATTTGTGATGAATATTTCAAAGCACTTGAATCGGACGATTCCGTAAAGGTCGAAATAGAAAAATTAAATTCAAAAATTGATAATTTAAAAAGAAAACGACTCGCTAAAAAGAGAACTTGACGACGCAAAAAGCGGACAGGTTACGATTGATGAAACAGAATTGAATGCCGAATTAACATCGACAAAAAAAGACCTTGAAACAGCAAATAAAAACAATAAAACTCTTGAAGAAACTATTAAAAGTTTAAAAGAAAAACTAAAAGCATACGAAGAAAATACAGTTGTATCAGACGGCAAGAAGAAGGTTAAATGAGTATGGAACTTTTTAGCACCTGCCGGTAGCAGACAGGCACTTACGGCGGCGGTACAATCGGGAGCGGACGCGGTATATCTCGGCGGTCCGCAGTTCGGCGCGCGTTACAGTGCCGAAAACTTTACAATCGAAGAAATGAAAACGTGGGTGGATTACTGCCATTTGTACGGTGTTGACGTTCACGTTACGGTAAATACGCTTGTTAAGGAAAAGGAAATTGAAAGCCTTAAAGAATATTTGAAGCAACTTAATGAAATCGGCGTTGACGCACTTATTGTTCAGGATATGGGCGCTGTGGAGATTATCAAAAAAGACTGTTCCGGATATGACTTTGCACGCAAGCACGCAGATGACTGTTACAAGTCTTGAGGGTGTAAAATATCTTGAGGATATGGGATTTTCAAGAGTTGTTTTGGCACGTGAACTGTCGGAAAAAGAGATAGAGCATATTTGCAAAAATGCAAAAGCGGAAATTGAAGTTTTTGTTCACGGTGCAATTTGTATGTGTTACTCGGACAGTGCCTTATGTCGAGTATTTTAGGCGGCAGGAGCGGTAATCGCGGTCGCTGCGCTCAACCGTGTCGATTGCCGTATGATTTGCTTGAAAACGGCAAAACGGTTAAAAGCGGATATGTTTTTAAGTCCTAAAGATATGGCACTTGTGAATGACTTGGGGACACTAAAACGTATAGGCGTAACATCACTGAAAATCGAAGGACGCTTGAAAAGAGCGGAATATGTATCCGCTGTTGTGGGCGTGTACCGAAAGTATCTTGACAAGGGCGGAAACGTGTCAAAAAAGATATGCAGGAACTGCTTGACGCATTTTCAAGAACAGGTTTTACAGACGGATATTTTAAAGGCAATCTCGGTAAAAATATGATGAGCCACGATACTCCGAGTAACAGCGCGGAAAATAAATTTACCGATGAGGCGAAAAAAAACGCGCCGCAGAGGACTCAAATATCCGTAAAATCAATACAGGTATTATGGGGACACTAAATGTTGATGCCCCGCTTGAACTTACAATGTACGATAATGACGGACATTACGCGTATGCACAAGGGACACTAAAATCCGAAAAAGCACTCCATAAACCTATGGACGAAAAAAGACTTCGCGACCAGCTTTTAAAACTCGGAAGTACACCGTTTGAATGTGACGATATAAATATTACGATAGACGACGGAATTACAATTCCGATTAAGGAAATAAACAGCGTAAGACGTGAATGCTGCGAAAGCCTTATAAATCAAAGACAAATGCGTGAAAAAGGCAGAGAACTTGACTTTGAAATTGAGCATAGCAACCGTAAAAACACGAATATAATACTCACTTGTGAAGTTAGTGATGAAGAACAGTTCAAAGCCGCAGTTAAAAATAACATAAAAAGAATATATGCCCCAATGATTTGGTGGGGACACTAAAAGATGTGCCTGACGATGTTGAAATAATATCAAAATCGGCGGATATATTTTGTGAAGAGAATATAAAGACGGATGGTGTACTTGTTTCGTCACCGGCGGCAATTTACAAGTATAAAGATAAAGAGATATACGGCGATTTCAGATTGAATGTTTTAATTCGCAAACGGCACAGCATTACGGCGATTTGAAAACGGTTACATTATCTCCTGAACTTAATTTACATGAAATTGCCGATTTATGTGAAAATACAAACGCTGATCTTGAAGTTATAGGCTACGGACATATTCCGCTTATGATGATGAAAAACTGCCCGATAAAGGCTATGGGAAAATGCCAAAGGGCAAAATGATATACAAGCTGAAAGACAGAAAAAAGAGGAATTTCCGATTGTCTGTTCAAAAGGCTGTATAGCAAAACTTTTAAATTCAAAGCCTATATTTATGGCGGATAAAATCGCGGATTTAAAAAACTTAAAATAAACAGTATCAGATTGATATTTACTGTTGAAAAATTCGCTCAATGTGATAAAATAATAGATATGTATAAAGAGAGCTTTAAACGGCGAAAAAAATGTGCAGAGTATGACGGAAAACACATACACAAGAGGACATTTTATCGCGGTGTGCTTTAAGAAAGGTTATAATGCAATGATAGATTTTATACTTGCGTCGGGTTCACCGAGAAGAAAAAGAACTTTTGGAGCTTATGGGACTTGAATTTAAGGTGATTGTTTCGCAAGCGGACGAAGATTCCGTTTCAAAATATTTGAAACCCGAGCTTTACGTGCAGGAGCTTGCACTTTTAAAGGCGAGTGCAACCGCGAAAGAGGTTTTACGCAATAAAAATGCGGTTATAATTTCAGCAGACACAATCGTAACGCTTGACGGACAAATACTCGGTAAGCCGAAAGACGAAGATGACGCATTTAATATGCTTTCAAAACTTTCGGGACGTGAACATGAAGTATATACGGGATATTGCGTTATGCGAATAAGCGACGGAAAAGCCGTTTGCGGAAAAGTTAGGACAAAAGTAAAGTTTAAAGATTTGAGCGATGACAAAATTCGCGGATATATAAATTCGGGCGAGCCTATGGATAAGGCAGGTGCATACGGAATACAGGGACTCGGTTCACTTTTGATTGAAAAGATTGACGGCGATTATTTTAATGTTGTCGGTCTGCCGATAAGTGCACTTGCGGACACGCTTGAGGACGAATTCGACATAAAGCTGTTGACAGGTATGTCAACAGCCCAAAAAATCACATCAATAGATGTAATTTTGAGTGATTTTAAGAGAAAATCATAAAGTTCCTCCGAAGTCGAAACTTTAGATTTTTGCCATTTCTGCCGCACAGGTCGTCAGAAATGATTTTTAATGAGGTTGCACCTCAAACACCCAAGAACAAAGAATACAAAACCATTCGGTTTTGTATGTGATTGATATTATAAAGGAGAACAACGAAAATGGGGATATTTTCAAAAGATATAGGAATTGACCTTGGTACAGCAAACACACTTGTGTATGTAAAGGGCAAGGGAATAGTAGTAAGAGAGCCGTCTGTTGTGGCGATTGACAAGTACGAAGGTAAGGTGCTTGCGGTCGGTAATGCGGCAAATGAGATGATAGGCAGAACGCCTGAAAACATTGTTGCGGTACGTCCGATGAAAGACGGTGTTATTGCGGATTTTGACATAACTCAAGCTATGATAAGAGCGTTTATAAAAGAGGCTGACGTGAGCAACGTATTTAAGCCGAGAGTTGTTGTTTGCATACCGTCGGGCATAACGGAAGTTGAAAGACGTGCAGTTGAAGAGGCGGTTATTCAAGCAGGCGCAAAGGCAGTTGCACTTATCGAAGAACCTATGGCGGCTGCTATGGGTGCCGGACTTCCTGTGAATGATGCAACAGGTAATATGGTTGTCGACATCGGCGGCGGTACAACAGAAGTTGCGGTTATTTCGCTGGGCGGTATCGTTTCGTCAAGATCAATCAGAATTGCGGGAAATGCTTTGGATAGTGCTATTATCAATTATTTGAAGAAAGAAAATCAAATCACTATAGGTGACAAAATGGCTGAAGATATTAAGGTAGCCATGGCATCTGCATATGAAGATGACGAAGAAGGCGTTTACGAAGTAAGAGGTCGTGACGTTGCGACAGGCTTGCCGAAAACGGCACAAATCAAAGGAAAGCGAAATCAGAGCAGCTATAAGCGAGAATGTGGACGAAATGATTGAAGCTATAAAGCTGACATTGGAAAACACACCTCCGGAACTTGCGGCAGACGTTATGGAACGTGGAATAGTGCTTACAGGCGGCGGTGCGTTGATTAAAGGCCTTGACAATCTTATCACCGAATCCACAAAAATTCCCACACACGTTGCCGAATATCCGCTTGACTGTGTTGCAATAGGAACAGGTAAGGCTCTTGATAATATAAAAGAACTTATCGAATCATCAAAATAATTTTGGATTGTATAACGGAAGGTTAGAAAATATGTCATCATTTTTTAAAAGAAAAGGCGTGATTGCGGCGGCGATTATAACCGCCGTAGTGCTTGTATGTGCCGCTATTGCTCATTTCGGCGGTACAAATCCCGTATCCAAAGTGCTTAGAACTGTATTTTCACCGTTTCAGAACGGTTTTTCGTATATAGTGAACAAGGTTACGGATACGACTGATTTTATTCGTGAAATGAACGGCTACAAGGAAGAAAACGCAAGACTTGTAGGTGAAATTAATGAGCTGAAAAAACAAAATAAAGATGTTGCAAATTACAGAGAAGAAAACGAACGTTTAAAAGAAACGCTTGAACTTCAAAAACAGTCTTGAAAAATTATTCAACCGTTGCCGCGTCTGTTATTGCGTATTCGTCAAATAACTGGTACGACACAATACAGATAAGCAAAGGCTCACTTGCTGGTGTAGCTGTCGGAAACGCGGTTATAACACCTGACGGAGTGGTAGGAAAAGTTGTTGAAACAGGTCCTACATGGTCGATTGTTTCGACAATATTGAATCCCGATAACGCAATGGGCGTAAAGGTTTCAAGAACAAGCGATGTTGCGGTTGTTGAAGGCGACAGTGAATTGTACAGCCAAAACTACTGTAAAATGACGTTTATTGACAAAGGCTCAAACCTTATAATAGGCGATATTCTTGAAACGTCAGGTTCAGGCGGAATTTATCCGGCAGGACTTTCTGTCGGTGTAATTCGTGAGATAAATTCGGACGCTATGGGTAATTTGAATTATGCAACAGTAGAGCCGCTTGTTGATTTCAACAAGCTTTATGAAGTGCTTGTTATAAACGGAACATATTGATTGGAGAGAAAAAAGTGAGAAATTTTAAGATTTTTCTGTGGATTTTGTGATTTTTCTTGTTCAGACGGTAGTGCTTTCACCTATCCATATATTCGGTGCGGTACCGTCTGCGGTATTGGCGTTTGTGATGTGTGTGGCAATTCTTGAAAATGAATTTCGCACTGCTGTTATAATAAGCGGAATATGTGCCGTTGTTATGGGCGCAATCGGAGGAAGAAATTTTACGGAGATTACGTTGTTTTATGCGTACAGTTCGATAATCGTATTCGCGGCAAGAAAACGTCCGAGATATGTCGGTAATTTTCCGAAAACGATTGTATGGACCTTTATTATGTCGGCAATACTTGAAATATTGTTGTTCGTCATAAGAGAAATGACGTTTGATGTGTCGGTAATTTTCAGTGATGCATTGCCGACGGCGGGATTCAATACGGTTATTGCAGTTATATTATATCCGATACTAAAAAGACATTGTATAAAGAAGAAAAGAAGAAAAAGCTTTTGATAGCTTAAGGAGAATGTATATAAATGCCAAACAGTAAAGCGAGATTTATTATATTAAAAATAGTCATAGCTGTTATGTTTGCGGCGGTGATATGGAAGCTTTTTGATTTACAGGTATTAAAGGGCGAACAGTATTATGAAATCGCTAATGACAGAATGACTACCAATATAGTCGAAAAAGCACCGCGAGGTGAAATTTTGACAGATACGGAACAACTCTTGTATCCAACAAAGTCGGTTATTCTGTTGTTATGCAGAAAACCGATGTTAAAGACGAAGAATTTAACGATATTATAAAAAAACTTGTGGATATATTTTATTCGACTCAATGTGAATATTATGATGATTTACCTATTTCGTTCGCACCATATCAGTTTAAGTTTGAGGACGAAAACGAGGACGGCTCCGTGGCGGACGAACGTGAAGCGTGGTTTAAGAATAATTCACATCTTGGCAAGGGTATAGAAGAAAATATGTCTGCCGACCAAATAATGCAGGCATACAAGGAGATATATAAAGTCAGCGACGTTTACAGCGAGGACGAGCAAAGACGTATCGTGGGTATCCGATACGCTGCGGAGGCAAGCGGTTTGTCAGACAACATTGTTTACAGTTGCGGACGATATATCCGTCGATGCGGTAACGCAGATAAAGGAACGTCAGGACGAATTTAAAGGCATAGCTGTTATAAACGACTATATCCGTCAATATGACGCTCCCCGGACTTGCAACGCATATTTTAGGTCGTACAGGTAAAATCAATGCCGAAGAATACGAGGCAAACAAAGATTTGGGTTACGGCTATAATGACATTATCGGTAAACAGGGCATTGAAAAGTGGGGCGAACAGTATTTAAGAGGTATTGACGGCACTACAGGTACAACTAAGGAAGTAAATGGTAAAGAGATTGCCGTTATGAACGATGCAGAGCCTGTTCCGGGCGATTATATCGATGCTTACATTGGATTCGGATTTGCAGAAAGTGGCGGAAAAATCGCTTGCAGATACAATACAAAATATTCGTGCGTCAAGCGGTGTGAAAGCAAAGGACGGTGCAGACTGTGACGCAGGTTCTGTTGCTGTCATTGACGTAAAGACAGGCGATTTGCTTGCAGGTGCATCGTATCCGACATACGATATGTCGAGGTTTAACGAGGATTATGAAACTTTGATTAATAATGACGCAAAGCCTATGTGGAACAGACTTGTAAGCGGACTTTACAGCCCGGGTTCGACATTTAAACCTTTGACGGCGATTGCGGCACTTGAAAGGGGTAATTTGAATGTAAACGAAATTATCGAGGACGAGGGTATTTATAAATTTATGCCGACTATCAGCCGACTTGCTGGATTTGGGGCGAATATAAATTGACTCACGGTAAGCAAAACGTCAGTGCGGCACTTGAAAATTCGTGTAACTATTTCTTCTATGAAGTCGGCAGACGTATGGGAATAAATAAACTTGATGAGTATGCAAAGAAGTTCGGTCTTGGTGAAAAGACGGGTATCGAGCTTGACGAAGAAGTGGCAGGTCATATGGCAAGCCCGGAATATAAAAAAGAGGTAGTTGCAAGTGCTACCGATCGGGAATGGTTTGGCGGTGACACTCTTCAAGCGGCAATCGGTCAGTCATATAGTTTGTTTACACCTATTCAGCTTGCAAACTATGCCGCAACAATCGCAAACGGCGGTGCAAGATATAAAGTAAATCTTATAAAAAGCGTTCGTTCATCGGTTGACGGCGGTGTTGTAAAAAGAATTTAATCCGGAAGTTGTCGAAAAAGTCGATATGGACGATGAAGTTATCAATGCCGTAAAACAAGGTATGAAACGAGTTGTTGACGAAGGTAGTGCGAGTGAAATTTTCGCGAATTACGGTATAGCGGTCGGCGGTAAAACAGGTACGGCACAGGTCGGAAACGGTTCAAATAACGCTGTGTTTATTGCTTTTTGCACCGTTTGACGATCCGCAAATCGCAGTATCGGTTGTGCTTGAACACGGTGTTCGTGGTACAAATGCCGCGCAGGTAGCAAAAGATATTTTTGATAAATATTTCAATCTTGACAGTGCAGACACAACCGCAGAGCCTACAACCGCAACAGATGTGCAAGGCGGATTATTGAGATAGTTTATAATATGGGAGGTTTGATTGAATTGGAAAAAGAGCTTATAAAGCTGAAAAGGTACGGCTGACGGGGTAAAGATATATCTTGACAGTGAATGTGAATTTTCTAAGTTGATGAACTCCCTGTATGAAAAAATAAGACAGTTCAGAAAGTTTTTCGGCGGCGGACGTTGTAATATATATGTTGTCGGCAGGGAACTTTCAACGAGTGATAAAATGCGTCTTGACGCGGTTATTACGGCTATGTTGCCGGAATGTGAGATAAATTACGGTGAAAGAAAAGTGATAAAAGCCGAAGATTCGTTTGAAGAAACTCTTGAATTGCCTAAGGAACTTCTTCAGGAAAACACTGAAGAAATACATAATGAGAGTGAAGAAGTCCGCGAAATAGCTGAGGAAGAAACGGAGCTTGAGGAGATAAAGGAAGTCGTAACGACTAATTTTAAAAGCAGTCGTGCGAGGTTTTACGAAGGCGTTGTAAAGAAAGGTAAAACGGTTTTGCGGACGGACACCTTACCCTTTTCGGTGACGTTGAGGGAGGGCGGAATGATAACGGCGGTCGGTAACGTTATCGTTATCGGAAGTATAAAAGGCAGCGTTGAGGCAGGGTGTATGGGTAATGACAATGCCTATATATTTGCACTTGACTTTAAGCCGACAGATGTAAGAATTTCAAAAACTCACTGCAATTTTGATGAATTTGATACGCCGAATACCGAAAATCCTAAAAGGCATATTTAATAAATAATCAAATTTGTGTAGATGATTTTTGGTAAAAATATAGACAAAGAGAAAAAATGTGATATAATTACGCAGAAAAGAGTTTTGGGTAATTTTACTACGCATAAATTCATATTGAAAGGATAAGGAAAATGGGAAAAATCATCATAGTTGCATCCGGAAAAGGCGGTACAGGAAAGACAACTGTAACCGCAAATCTAGGTGCGGCATTGGCTATGAGGGGTAATCTTGTTGCACTTGTCGATATGGATATGGGGTGTCGAAACCCGGATATTACACTCGGGCTTGAAAGCAGTATCGTTTACGATATATTTGACGTAATCGAAGAAAAAACTGTGACTTAGACGAGGCTTTGATTAAGGATACAAGATATGAAAACTTGTATTTTATACCTGCTCCGCAAACGCGTGACACTTCGTCTGTCGAAGATGAGGCGGTAAAGGGGATATGGGAAAAACTTTCTTCAAGGTTTGATTATTGCCTTGTAGACGCTCCGGCAGGAATTGACGGCGGTTTTTTATATGCGGCTATGGGTGCGGACAGTGCCATATTGGTCACAATGCCCGAAGTTACGGCACTTCGTGACGGTGACAGAGCAATATCCGTGCTTGAAGATATGGGTATAGATGATGTCAAGGTTGTCATTAATCGCGTAAGATCGGATATGATTGACAAGGGAATAATGATGAATATGGACGATTGTGTAGATATGTTGGGTGTACCTGTGCTTGGAATTGTTCCCGATGACGAGGAACTTATGGTTGCCGCTCTTAAAGGCACTTTGGCGGTTTCGGCAGAAAATTCAAGGGCAGGACAAGCATTTTTAAATATTGCCGCAAGACTTATGGGCGAAGAAGTGCCTATTATGGAATTTGATGAAAAGGAAAGCTTTTTGATAAGGTTAAAAAGCTTTTCGGAAAATAGAGTGAATGAGGAGGTATTTTTGTGAACATCGCTTTAATAGCACATGATAAGAAAAAAGAATTAATGGTACAGTTTTGTATTGCTTACTCGGGTATTCTGTCAAAACATTCTCTGTATGCAACCGGCACAACAGGTAAGATGATTATTGAAAATACCGGTCTTAATGTATATAGATTTTGTCATCAGGACCGCAGGGCGGCGATCAGCAAATCGGTGCGAGAATTGCATATAATGAAATTGACTTGGTGCTTTTCTTCCGTGATCCGCTTAATGCCGAAGGGTATGAGCCTGACGTATTTTCGCTTCTGAGACTTTGCGATATGCACAATATTCCGATTGCAACGAACTGTGCAACGGCAGAAGTGCTTATTCACGGTCTTGAACGCGGTGACCTTGATTGGCGTGATATTGTCAATCAAAAACTAAAAAGCTGATATTGAAAAAAGGTGATTTTTGCAAATCACCTTTTTTTTATCAAAAAAATACACCGTTTAAAAAAGTTACATCAAAGTAACGTATTTTTGATATGTGAAAATAATACTCTGCTTTTGACTTTATGTCAAGTCTTTTTTTACTTTAAAGGGAGTAAACTGTCTATAAAACGAAAAAAAGATATAATTTAATGGAGTGTGCCGTATTTTAGCGAAATATATATGCAATAAAATGGCACTATGCCTATAAAAATTACTGTTTTACGGTTGAAATATTACTCGGAATATTGTATAATGATAGAATAGGCAGAGGTTTACAACATTTAGAAACCTAAGAGAGGAATTAAAGAATGAATAATAAAGTTTCCGTCGTAAAATGTGACAGATATTCCGAAGTGCAAAATGCCGTAGAAAATGCGGTGTCTTTAATCGGTGGGATTGGGAAGTTTGTGAAAAAGGGTGATAATGTTGTCATAAAGCCCAACCTTGTTTCCAAGAAAAAGCCTGAGGAGGCGGTTACGACAAATCCCGAATTTCTTCACGCGGTTATAGTGATGGTCGAAAAAAGCCGGCGGAAACGTGACGATTGCCGAAAGTCCCCGGCGGTCCGTATAATACTGCGGCTTTAAAGGGCGTTTATTCAGTCTGCGGAGTGGATAAGGCTATCGAGGGAACAAATGCAAAATTGAATTTTGATACAAGTTTTACGGAAGTGCATTTCCCTGAGGGAAAGACTGTAAAGAAAATCCCGATAATAAATCCGATTTTGAATGCAGATGTTATAATTTCACTGCCGAAACTGAAAACTCACGCAATGACGAGTTATACAGGGGCCGTTAAAAATCTTTTCGGCACAATTCCGGGAACATATAAAGCGGAACTGCATTTCAGATTGAATGAGAGAA
>VOFH01001954.1_pt1 | contig 12661 bp, 28 predicted proteins | sample 5384091 | NCBI WGS metagenome assembly VOFH01 (sample SAMN12384727, study PRJNA508395) | human gut metagenome | isolation source: healthy gut G | host: Homo sapiens
GGCTGCTATCAAAATCAATAATTGCTGTTTTATTAATACTCCAAATAACAACGGAGTGACAGTTGATGCCCCTGAGTGGTCTTATGGTCTATATGTTAACGGACAAGACATCACCGGAAGCATCACCTTTACAAACAATGAGTTTAACGGAGCATTCCGCACAATGCTTCCAAATGTAAGTTGTAATTTCCTAATTGAAAAACTGTAGATCATAAACATGCTTTTACAGCGTGAAAGACGGACCTACCGGAGGTGCCGGTAGAAGCCACAACACCATTACTTCATCTGCTACCAACAATCAAATTGTTGTAAAAAACAATATTTTTGATAATGCCGAGCAATTTATTTGCAAACGCAGGCGAATTTCACAGGTAATACAATTAAAATGATAAATTTTGAGCACTATATCCAAGCAAAAGGAGGTATCGGACAGCCTATCGACTTTCACGAAAATACTTTCCAGTTAGGGCACAAACAATTTAGTGATTATTGATGTTGCTGTCACACTGGTTCTGCTTCCTGCCGGACAACCTGCAAACTATTGGATATGGGCAGACACTCCTGAAGATGTTCGACCTGCCGACTACAGTGATTATAAATACATGTATAACGAAGCATTTGAAGCATTACATTTATGCCCCAGTCCAATGTGGCATTAGAACAGTTTTAACCAAAATAAGGGAAACATACAAGTAGACAATCACGACACGGTACTCGTTGAAGAGAATTTAGAATTAGGCAACATTACGATTGATAATAGTAAATATTACTTTTGAAATAGCTGAGGCTCAACCAAGTTACAGGAACCTTAGACATCCAAGGAAAAGTTACTATAAAGGCGAAGGAAAACTCATAATACCCAGAACAAGAAATGTAAATATTGACCCTGATGCTGCATTAGATGTTGCTCCCAATGCTAAGTTCGAAAACAATGGTAAAATTTCAAATAACGGTGAACTGACAATCCCAGACACTTCAACAGGAAGCGGAACATCGATGTCCCTGATTAATCAATACTGCATTATAACTTTCCAAATTTGCAAGCACCAACAACTGATTTAGAGTTGCCACATCCCGCATATTCCCTTTTGCTGCTGAATTTTCATCTTTCCACTGTTTCGCTGTCTTACCAAACAAAACAACATTCAACATATCCGCTTCATTGGCATAGGTATATGCCACCTGCGCAGGTGTTAATTCTGGTGGAATCAAATTATCCTTAATTGCATCTGTATGTATCCTGTAATTTAGTTTAGATATTTCTCTGTTTAAGTTCCAATTCAAAGATAACCGGCTATTCTCATCTGCCTTTAATCTCCTGTAATCCTTCATGATATATAACTGGAATTCTGGAGAAATCCACGTTGCAAAAGACATAGCAATATCACTATGAGCATATGTTCCGCCATAACGTCCCGCTTTTGATACAATACCAATCGCATTCGTAGTTTCTATCCATTTCTTTGGTGACATTGTAAATGCGTTTGCTCCTGCCTGCTTTCTAAACCCCTCGAATTCGAGGGGTTAAAATCTGGATTGTGCAGCCTTTCCCATAATCCCAAAAATTCTATTACATCTCGATTTCTCATCCAATTTTGTATAACCGCTGTTGGGTCATCACTTTTATATCGAGCGATATCTGTCAATGAAATAAATTCATTTTCAAAGTCCTGCGTTTAAATTCCGATATCTATCCCATTGGCATGAATCGTTTCTTTTATTACCTTTCCCATTGCACCTCCTACAACCATGTCCAATATGTTCTTCTTGTTACTAACATCTTACTTAAAGTCTTTTTACTTCTTACTTTCATCTTCCCACATCTTCTGATACTTTTCTGCTGCACACATCTTCAACCAATGGCAAATAGACACCATACGCTTCTTGATAAAGTTTACTGATTTTCTCCGCAATCTGATATGTACTTTCTTCCATCAAATCACCTCAAAATATTTAAGAGCATCCTTTATTGCCTCCACTTTCTCTTTCGGTGGATGCTTTCTCAGTTGGTTCAATTCTTCCACAGCATTAGAGGCATCATACATGGTCAGCCCCAGAGACCTTTTTTACTTCTGCGATATATGCAGTATGTACCTTGAATCCATATTTCTTCTCAACATACTCCTGTATCATTTTATATGTGACTTCAATCTCAGCCAAACGTTTCGCCAACGATTCACCATGGCAGACGCTCCCCATTTATCTAAAAGGCAGACCATGATTTCTTTTGTCGTAAATCCATACCGGATCTTTTGACGCACAAGCCTTGATGCTTCTCTTCGTCATACGCACTAATGTGATATTCCTCATAAATTCCAAAATCAGCCTTCAAAATCCGCTCATTGATCTCCACACCAAGCACACAATTCGTATTAGAAATAATGGAATGAGTTCTGCCCGCATAAAAAGCCAGTCACGACATTGCCATCCTTATCTGTCCCGATTGGAAACTGCGCTTTATTCCGATAATGATAGGGGACCTCCAAGACCTTCCGTCTCATCCATTCGACAATCGGCTCCATAATCTGATCAGGCTGCTCCGGAACCTCTCCGATTCGCATAAAGATTTCCTCGCACCTTCTGATTTTTAAATTCTAATTGCCGGTCATACTTCATCTCTTGAATCTGACATCCCCCGCACTTTCTCGCCACTTGGCAGACCGGTTTTTCCACGCGATATTCTGATGGTGTAAGAATATTCATAAGTCTCGCATATCCATAGTTCTTTTTTTCGCTTTCATAATTTTCGCTTCCACCACATCACCGATGATCGCATCCTTAATAAAAAGCGTATATCCTTCAACTTTCCCGATGCCCTCGCCACCAACACCGACATCCCTCAATTTTCACTTTTACAATATCATTTTTTCTGCATATATATACTCCATTTCTCAATTTGGGACAGCTCATATTAATTTGGGACGTAGCCTTTTGCAAAAAGGCTACGTCCCAAATTATTTTTGATTTTTCGCAAGTTTGATTCAAACATGCGATTATATCCTAACCAGTCTGTCGTATGTTTGTCTTTAAAGATTTCTGTCAATGTCTGCATTTTGCGTCTGCAGCGTCGGCGAAATTCAACGCCAATGCTTCTGCCAATGCCGGTTTTTTCGGGGAGCCATACTCTAATTCTCCGTGATGGGCGATAATACAGTGTTTTAATTCGCTCACTAAGCCTGCCGGACAGTCCGGAACATTTCTTGCTGCCTCACTGATCATTTCCACTCCCCATAACAATGTGCCCGAGGAGCTGTCCGTCATCGGTGTAATCGTTTTCTGAAATGGTGATAATTCTTTTGTCTTTCCGATATCATGGCAGATTGCTGCTGCATACAGAAAGATCTTTATTCAAAATCGAATATGCCCCTACCATATACTCACAAAATTTTACCACGCTTAATGTGTGTTCCAATAATCCTCCTGCAAATCCATGATGCACGGTCTTGGCTGCAGAATGTCCTTTGAATGTCTTGATAAATTCTTCGTCATTTACGAAATAATATTCTACGATCTGACGCAAATATGTATTCCCAATCTGACGGATAAACTTTAACAATTCTCCGTACATACTGTCCGCACTTTTTCACTGGTCGGCATGTAGTCTGCCTGGAATATATTCATCTTCATATGCCTTTTCTGATCTGTTTGATATTCAGCTGCAGATTGTTATTGTAGCTGACCACATCTCCATATACTTCGATAAAGTCCATCTCGTCATAATCTGCGATACCGCTGGAGTTCGGGTCCCACACTTTTCCGTCTAATGTCCCCTGTCTTGTCCTGCAAAGATCAGTTGTCATACGGTTTCCGTTTCTCGTCTCCGCTTCTTTTTCCTTTGCACAAATAAATATTTCGTATTGTCTCGCCTTCTACTAATGTATTGATATATCTCATATTCCTGCTGCCTCTTTCTACTGTTTTGTCTATTTATTTTTGGTTCCAACGGTCACTGTAAAACTGATATCCACATATTCGCCGCCTGCCCTTTGCGGAACCCTTGCAGCTGCAAAGTGTCTCCTTCTTTCTGATCCATCAGCTGATTATTATAAAACTGATTCTGCTGACAGATTCTCCGTTTACCGAAGTAATGACATCACCACACTGAATCCCTGCTTCCATTGCCGGAGAATCTGCTTCAATTTCATCTACGTATACACCTTGCCGGAATTCCCCGTTGTTCTGACATCGCTTCTGTGACATCTGTACCGAGAATCCCCACATAAGGAACTTTACTTCCATTGGACAGAAATTCTATAATTCCTTTGATATCCGAAATCCCATATCCGTAAATGAGCCCTTCTTTCGCGCCATTTCTATCCGAAAATACATTTTGTGAGATAACTCGATAATCTGCCCTTCCAGATTTGCGATTACTCCATTCCTCCTGAGAGACCGGCTGCCTCTACGCCGAAGAAGCCATATTCTCCATCTGCTTTTTTTACTTTCTCTTCGTAGGAAATAATTTTCTGTAGCTCACCGCATTTTCTGCTCCAAAAGGTTTTTCTAATAAGATTCCCACATTTCCGGACTCTACTGAATAAGAACTTCCAAGAACCGCTACGGAAATCTCTTCTTCAAGTCTCGTCCGTGATAGCTGCACGACTGACACTATAGATACAAAGCCCCAGATTCTCATCCTCCATTTTCAATGCTGCCGGATGGATCGCTCCGTCAACAAAAAAACTTGAATCTTTTCGCTTTCCTCTCCTGTTGACTCTGAACTCAATATCAACAGCTCCTGCCCATTATCTGCTACGATCACGCCGGATAGTGTGCGCTTCTCATTCTCAGACTTTCCATCAACTGCATCTGACGAAACAACTTGAATCTCCACCATACTTTTCATAACCTGTCTGGCAGTCCCATCCAGACGTTCCATCATAACGCCAAAATCTTCTGTTGATAATTCTTCTTCCACAGTTCCTGAATTTTTTTTTTCCTTCTCTTCTTCCGTATCTCTTGGGATTGTAACTTCCTTGGATCTCCGGATAAATGCTCAGAAACCATCGGATAAAGCAGACAAAAACTAAAACAGGCAACGATTCCGAAATACGAATCCCAAACCGATCATACGAAGAATCTTAGCTTTTAATCTCTTCGGGCTGCCTGCCTCATCTTTAATCACTTCTTGTAAAAGAATACTCTTCCGGTGCTTCATTAAGTTCCGGCTGTTCTTGATTCTTTTGCTCATCCATAAATGATCCGTTCTCCTTTTACAATCTTTTTTCTACAGTATAGCGTATCCGTGGGAAATGTTCAATATTTATCCTTTTCTTTATCGTTCAAATAGGTTAGAATAGGTCTAGGTGAGATTATGAATAAGAAAACATTAGCAAAATTAGAATACAACAAAATTATAGAATTATTAACAGATCATGCATCTTCATTTAGTGGAAAAGGAATTATGCCGGCGTTTAAAGCCGATGACCTCTTACTGACATTCAAATTGCTCAAGAAGAAACCGGCGCAGCTTTCACAAGGATTGTCAAAAAAAGGTCGCCCTTCTTTTTAGTGGCTGCAATCCGGTAAATGATTCCCTTCGCCGTCTGGAAATCGGCGGTTCTCTTGGAAGCGGAGAACTTCTTCGCATCTGCAAACTTTTGGAAACTGCCGGACGCGCGAAAGCTTACGGACGCCACGATAACGCCAATGATACCGAAGACTGTCTGGACAGCTATTTTTCCCAGTTAAATCCGGTATCCATTCTGACAACCGAAATTCGAAGATGTATTATCGAAGAAGATGAAATCAGCGATGAGGCAAGCCCTGCACTGAAACATATCCGAAGACAGATGGGGCAGATTAATGACAAGGTACATTCTACTTTGTCAGTATGGTAAATGGCTCTCTTCGCACCTATCTTCAAGATCCGATCATCACAATGCGCGGAGACCGCTATTGTATTCAGTAAAAGCCGAATACCGAAGTCAGGTTTCCGGTATGATCCACGACCAGTCCTCCACCGGTTCTACACTTTTTATCGAACCTATGGCTGTCGTAAAATTAAATAATGACTTAAAAGAATTATACGGAAAAGAGCAGGAAGAAATTCAAGTGATCCTTGCCCGCTTAAGCGCTGATGCCGCAGAATATATTTCCGATATCCAGACCGACTACACAGTACTTCGAACACTGGACTTTATTTTTGCAAAAGGTTCTCTTGCCATTGATATGAATGCGTCCCTTCCTCTGTTTAACACAGAAGGGCGTATCCACATACGCGAAGGACGTCATCCTCTCCTTGATAAAAAGGTGTTGTCCCGATTACGCTGACACTTGGCGATACGTTCGATCTTCTGATCGTCACCGGACCAAATACCGGTGGTAAAACCGTTTCTTTAAAAACCGTCGGCCTTTTAACATTAATGGGACAGTCCGGCCTTCACATTCCGGCTTTGGACCGATCCGAACTTGCTGTTTTTCACAGAAGTTTATGCAGATATCGGAGATGAGCAAAGTATTGAACAGAGCTTAAGTACTTTCTCTTCCCATATGACAAACATTGTTTTTCTTTCTTAAAGAAAGTGGATGACCAATCACTGGTGTTATTTGATGAACTGGGCGCAGGAACAGATCCGACCGAAGGTGCCGCTTGCAATTTCCATTTTAAATCACCTTCATATGCGCGGTATCCGTACAATGGCTACCACCATTACAGTGAATTAAAAGTATACGCGCTTTCCACACCGGGAGTTGAAAACGCCTCCTGCGAATTTGACGTAGAGACACTTCGTCCTACTTACCACCTCTTAATCGGAATCCCCGGAAAAAGTAACGCTTTCGCAATTGCCGGAAAACTGGGACTTCCCGATTTCATTATTGAGGATGCTAAGACAAGACTTACTGAACAGGACGAATCCTTTGAAGATCTCTTGACCGATCTGGAAACCAGCCGCCGAACTATTGAAAAGGAGCAGGAAACTATCGCTTCTTACAAACGCGAGATCGAACGTCTCAAACAAGAGACCGAGAAAAAACAAGAAAAGCTGGAAGAACAGCGCGACCGCATTCTCAGAGAAGCCAACGAAAAAAGCCCATGCCATTCTTGCAGAGGCAAAGGAAACTGCTGATGAGACAATGCGTAACTTCCACAAATTCAGCAAAGCAAATATTTCCGCCTCTGAAATGGAGCAGGAGCGAGAACGTCTCGGAAAGAAAAATGGAATCTACCAGAAGCGGTATGATTAAGGAACCGGCAAAACCGAAGAAAGAATATAAGCCATCAGATTTCAAATTGGGAGAATCTGTCAAAGTTCTGAGTATGAACATTAACGGTACTGCTTCTCTCATCCCTGACAATAAAGGAAACCTCACGGTACAGATGGGTATTCTTCGCTCACAGGTAAATATTTCCGATCTGAGATCATCGACGAGAAGCCCGCTTATCTTAAGAAAACAACCCGCGCCGGAGGCAAAGGCAAGATTAAAATGAGCAAGTCTCTCCGTCAGCACGGAAATCAACCTTCTTGGAAAAACCGTAGACGAAGCGATTGCAGAACTCGACAAATATTTGGACGATGCAAGCCTTGCACACCTAAGCTCTGTACGCATCGTACATGGAAAAGGAACCGGAGCTCTCCGCAAAGGAATTCATCAATATCTGCGGAGACAAAAACACGTCCGTTCTTTCCGATTGGGTGAATTCGGCGAGGGAGATGCCGGTGTAACAATCGCAGAATTAAAATAAATAAAGGGGAGTAACATGGTAAACAAACAAAAAATCTTAATTGTAGACGATGATGAAAATATTGCAGAATTGATTTCTCTCTATTTGACAAAAGAATGCTTTGATACAACAATGGTCCACAACGGAGAGGACGCACTCACTGCATTTGACACTTATCATCCGGATCTCATCCTTCTGGACTTAATGCTTCCGGGTATTGATGGTTATCAAGTATGCCGCGGTTCCAGATCCAACACACCTATCATTATGCTGTCAGCCAAAGGAGAGGTCTTTTGACAAAGTCCTTGGACTGGAGCTGGGTGCAGACGATTATATCATTAAACCTTTTGATTCAAAAGAAATGGTTGCCCGTGTAAAAGCTGTCCTGCGCCGTTACCACGAAATTCCGAAAGCAGAAACTTCTTCTGAAGACCGTGGTAAATGTGTCGAATATGCAGGTATCACAATTAACTTAACAAATTATTCTGTCATAGTAGATGGGAAAAATGTAGAAATGCCTCGAAAAGAATTGGAACTTCTTTACTTCCTTGCGTCTCTAATCAAGTATTTACAAGGGAACAACTCCTTGATCGGATATGGGGATACGAATATATCGGAGACACTCGTACAGTAGATGTACATATTAAACGTCTCAGAAAAGATCAAAAGACCACGACACATGGAAACTGAGCACCGTATGGGGAATCGGATATAAATTCGAAAACAAAATAACTATGAAAAGCACGTTATATTTAAAATTTATTATTATTTATATTATTTTTGGATTCCTGAGTCTTTTTACCGTGGCAACCTTGACTTCAGTCTTGTAAATGCACCCTTTGACTAAAGGGATATCTTCGCCGATTTATAAGGATGCCAACATGGTTGCAACCAATTATCTGCCTGAATATTTTTCCGGACAGACTTCTTTAAACAATGTGCATATGCAGTTATCCGGAATGGAACAGCATTTAAATGCCTGCTATCTGGTTTGTAGACAGTGATGGAGCAATGATCGCATCTGCACAATCCGATGATTTTCCATCAGCCCCTACAATGTTGTTGATTTTAATCCGGCAGAAAGCGGAAATGAACAATATCAGATCGGTGATTACCACGGCTATTTTAACGAAGATGTAATCACTGTCATTGCGCCCTGTTATTTATGATTACTCTCCAAAGGATATCTTCTGATTCATAAAAGTACAGATGACATCTATGAGCTTCACGACATTTGATGCACTCTGCTTATATTACGATAGGTGTTATTTTCACCTTGTCTTTCGTGATCCTGCTTGCCTTCCAGTTCTTTGTGTACCGACCGCTGAGCAAGATTACCGAAGCTGCCAAACAGTACGCGTCCGGCAATCTGGAATATGAGATTCCCGTCAACACCGAAGACGAAATGGGCTATCTCTGCCTCCTTGAACTATATGTCTTCTCAGCTTCGTGATATGGAAGACTATCAGAAAAAGTTCGTGGCAAATGTATCCCCATGATTTCCGCTCGCCTTTGACATCTATCAAGGGGCTATGTGGAAGCTATGGCTGACAGGAACAATTCCACCGGAAATGCAGGAAAAATATTTAAAAATTATCCTTTTTGAAACAGAGCGTCTCACGGATCTCACTCAAGATCTCCTGACGCTCAATGAATTTGACACAAAGAATCTTCTTCTGAATAAGGCACCTTTTGACATCCACGAAGTTATCAAAAATGTGGCTGCTTCCTTCGAAGGTATTTGCACTCAGAAAAAAGATTTCTATTGAACTTGTATTCGCCACAAAGCATTTGGAAGTTATCGCCGACAGACGAAAGATTCAGCAGGTATTGTACAACCTCCTCGATAATGCGATAAAATTCAGTGATTTAGATTCTATCATTACAATTGAAACAACTGAGCGCGGAACAAAGTCTACACATCCGTAAAAGATTACGGCATCGGAATCCCGCGAAGATCTTTAAACAAAATATGGGGAGCGCTTTTATAAAACCGATTTATCAAGGGGAAAAGATAAGAAAGGCACCGGACTTGGTCTTGCCATTGTAAAGGGAAATCATCCAGTCTCACGACGAAAATATCAACGTGGTGAGCACCGAGGGCGTAGGGGACGGAATTTATCTTCTCTCTGCCGAAGAAGTAACAATGTTGAATAGTTTCAAAAACATTTCCAAAAAATCGAGAATGTGAAAACTTTTTCTCACAATCTCAAAACCCTCAAACAAACCACATTAAGACTTATTTGAGGGGTTTTTGAGATTTTTAATAATTTATATCTGCACTATTTCCATTTTATTTATTGACCAAGTTCTTTTTTACTCTTTTGCAGTACAAGTACACGCAAGACCGCCAACTGTTGCACATTTAGTTCTGGCGGTAAACGTCTCAACATCCACCAAAGCATCAATCACTTCGTCCGGCGGAATAAAGCTCTGTATTCCCGCAAGCGCCATATCCGCCGAAATAACGCATTTGCAACGCCCACAGCATTGCGTTTAATGCACGGAACTTCAATCGGAGCGGCTATCGGGTCACATACTAACCCTAAAAAGATTTTTTCAAACACAATGCCATCGCTTCTTCACATACTTCTGGTGTCACTGTAAAAATAAACTTGCCAGACCTGCCGCCGAAAGTTAGCCGAAGAAACCCCAACCTCTCCTTGGCATCCACCTACTGACCCAAGAAAAGGATACCTCTCTCTCCCAGCCATAATCACGCCCATCAATGCACTAACAAACAGAGCATTAACAATCTGTTCATCCGTAAATCTATACTTCTCTTGTATTGCCACCATACAACCGGGTATAATCCCTGACGAACCCGCCGTTGGCGCCGCTACCAGACAGCCCATAGAGCCATTATGCTCCATCACTCCAGGGCCATTGCTACGGCTCTTGGTACAACTCCTCCAGAAATTGTGTTTTCTTCATCTGCATATTCCACATTTCTTACCATCTTTCCCGCCGGTAAGATTATACAGCATTCTATTTTCCTGCTTCCCCTTTTTCATTTTTTTTCATCTGCTGTAAATGCGTATACATTCGCTCTATAATAGCCTCTTTTTCAAACCCAGACCGCTGCACCTCATAATCAATCGCCAGCTCAGCAAGGGAAATTCCTCTTTCTCTCGCAGCCTCACACGCTTCCACACAAGAGCGATACACTATTCTATTCTCTCTGGAAACGCCATATTCCAACACCGGTTTTTAACCAGACTTTCTTTCAAAACCCCTCACCTAACTTGATTCTTTCCATTTCAGATTTATCTGGAGCATCCACGCTTGTTATACTTGTAATATGTATGCCGTCACTACAGGATTCCTTTCTGAACCTTACCTTTCAAAGCCAAAGTTCTTCCGGCAGCGCGCCCTTCCTCCATATAATCAGATGATAGGCATCCGCAGTAATTTCCATTGGCACTCTGTCTATTTCACTGATAACAATACTTCCTCCGCCTACAGAGGTCCCTGTAATCGAATGTTGTTCTCCTCCCGACCGAGTCACTGTAATTTCGCAGAGTTTTGCGGATATTTTCCTCCGGGAGCATATCTACAGATGTGCAAATTCTTTTCATTGGCAATCTTTATTGCATCTCGAATTTCGAATCACTTTCTTTCATCCCTATTGTTCCAAATAATGCAGCGTCTGATTTATGCCCGAAATAAGTTGTCTTCATTTTCGGACTCAGCTCCAGATGAATTTCTATTGGCACTTCATTTATAATTATTTGCCATCATACCAATTCTTGCCATACCCGCAGTATGAGAACTGGATGGTCCAACCATAATGGGCCCTATAATTTCGAATACACTTGTAGCCATTCTTTCCTCCTTCTGTTCCACACACTATACTAATCCCATAATCCTCGGTAACGTCATAGAAATCGGCTCAATGTAAGTAGTCAAAAGTACAACCGGCAAATATCCAACTACAAGAAAACACTGCCGTATTCTTCATCATTTCACCAAAAGATGCGTTTCCTATTTTCATCCCAAAATACAATACACTCTGCATATGGCGGGGTCAAACATCCCGCTGACAGATTGACTACCATAATAGCGGCAAAATGCACTGGAGAAATCCCATAACTCGTAACCAAAGGCAGTAATAACGGAGCACACAGCATGATTGCTGTTGTGTCATTTTACAATCATTCCCACAAAAGAAGAAATACATTTACCATCAATAAAACTACATATTTATTATCCGTAAAACCAAGAAACACTTCTACCAACTTCTGGAATCATAAGCCTTGTCATCGCTGCCTCGACTCAAAAGCAGGCAGAAGAAAATCATCATAAAAATAGAGCCTATAGACGAAGCGGTTGAGCGCAGCATATCACTTGTTTTTATTTTCAATTTCTTATAAACAAAGATTCCAAGAACAATCGCGAGAGTTGCACAAACCGCTGCTGCTTCTGTAGCAGTAAAATACCGCCATAGATGCCTCCAAAAAATGATAACCGGCATCAACGCAGGGAATAGATTCAAACAACGTTCTTCTCTTAGATTTCATCTGTTCCGGTACTATTCCTTCTACTGCCACCTCACTTTGCTTCGCATATTTTTCTTGCATAAACTACATTGAGCGTCGAAAATGTAATAATAGTAATAATTCCTGGAATAACTGTCGACATAAAGCCCATGAGAATGCTAGTTCCCGTTGCCCAGCCATAAATAATCAACATGGTACGCTATGGAATCAAGCTTCCCAAAATTGAAGAACATGTTACCAATGATGTTGCAAATCTCTGGAATATCCCTCTTTCCACTAATCTGGAATAATAATACTTTCCAAGTGCAGCAATTCCTGTAAAAAGCACTTCCTGAAATCGCTCTATAATTCCGCAAACCACAACACAAATAACACCAAGAGCACCTCTTACCTTCCCGACAAAAAACTCTGAAAGAGCAATTAACTTCTCCGCAATTCCACTCTCAGCAATCAAGTTACCTGTAATCACAAAACATCGGTACTGCCAGAAGTGAAG
>VOFH01001322.1_pt1 | contig 12642 bp, 19 predicted proteins | sample 5384091 | NCBI WGS metagenome assembly VOFH01 (sample SAMN12384727, study PRJNA508395) | human gut metagenome | isolation source: healthy gut G | host: Homo sapiens
CCCTGTGTACTCCGGGCGGCTTAGAATGTAGCCGATAGTGGTCGCTGACCATGCGTAGGGGTCTGCGTAGTTCGCCGCCCGGACGGGTGCGCCTATCCGCTTCCAATGCTCGGACGGGATAGGGATTTGCTCTGCCCGGAGTGCCCTTGCGATACTGGCGATGCTCTCTCCTGCAAGTACGCTATGGAATATCCGGCGCACAATGGCGGCGGCTTCCTCGTCAATAATCCACTCGCCCTTGTCTTCTTTGGAAGCAAGGTAGCCGTAGCAGACGTTGCCGGAACAGCGCAGGCCCTTTTCCATGCGCGACTTGAACACGCTCTTGATTTTCCGGCTGGTGTCGGCTACATACCATTCGTTTATGACATCACGGAAGATAGACATTATATCAAAGCCGTTGGCGGTGTCAAGGTTGTCATTTGCCGCAATAAAGCGTACATGGTACTCGTCAAAGGTACGCTTCAAAAGCCCTACTTCAACAACATCACGCCCTATCCGGCTCTGGTCTTTGATAATGACCGTAGCCACGTTTCCCGCCCGGATTTCTTCAAGCATAGCGTCAAGCCCCGGACGCTTGAAAGTCGTTCCCCGCACTCCGTCGTCGGTGAAGTGGCGAATATTCGTAAAGCCGTTCTTCCGGGCGTAGTCCTCTAAAATCCGCTTCTGATTTTCGATAGACACGCTCTCTGCTTCTTCAGAACGCCCGTCGACTACCATTGGGATAAGCGGGTATTATCCCGGCAATCGCCCCTGTATTGGAAGAAATAAAGAAGAATGTTTTTATGATGGAACTCCCGGAGAATTGTCCGTCTGCTCTTTATCAAATTACGTAGGAAGGAGGTTTGTAAGAAAAAAGGAGGTACGCCAGTGAAGCTTTATGATGAGGATGGCTGTTATTGTTTGCTGATTGCCATTTTGACAGGAGTGGATGCCAGCAGGGCCAGAAAACTTTACCAATATGGTCCGAATCATCCAATCTGTAGGAAGTTCATGAAAAGGAGGCAAACATCTGTAAAAAGCACCTGGAGACTAGGTCAGAACGAATGAGAGCTATGAAAGAAATGAAGAGAAAGGCTGCGGCATAGAGATGCTTGCAGCTGTTTTTGACTGTGATTGTTCTACAGTCAAACGAAATTTAAAAAAAGTGGAGGTTAAAACAAATGATGGTATTTGAAGATTTTACGAAGAAACTTGTGAACAGGATGGAAACGCGGTTGGGAAAAGGGTATAGAATACAGGTTAAGGATACGCTTAAAATAACTCGATTGTCGAGCATCAGCTTATGCTTCGAAAGAACGGCAGCTCGGTTGTTCCAGCGATTTATCTGCAGGAGCAGTATGAGTTGTATATGAAACAACCTGACGAGGAGCGACTGGACTGGATTATAGAGAATATTCTTGCTTCATATGAACAGCAGGAAAAGGAGATGGATGAAGTATCTAAACTGTCGAACAAGTTGCTTCATTATGAGCACGTCAAGGACAACATTTTATTTAAGCTTATTAACACGGAAGACAATGAGAACTGCTGATGCAGGTTCCGCATATTTCCTATCTGGATTTATCAATCGTGTTTTATGTTTCCATATCGGAAACGGAACAGGGAATTATGACTGCATTGATTTGGAATCAGCATATGGAAGTCTGGAATGTTACAGCATATGACTTATATAAGGTGGCAAGAAAGAATACGCCTGAGAGAATGCCGGCCAGGTTCTGCAGCATGGAGGAAATGATTTTTGGACTAAAGGAAGAATTAGAAAAAAATCCGATAGACGAATGGGAAATGGATATGTTGCAGATAGAGCAGGAGGATAGTTTCCCACCCCTTTATATTCTCTCCAATACACTGGGAATCAATGGCGCTGCAGCTATTCTGTATCCAGAGACTTTGAAAAGTGTTCGGAAGCTCTGAAAAAGATTTGTTTATTTTGCCGTCCAGTACTCATGAAGTCCTGTTGCTTCCATATGAAGAAAAGATTGAAGCCGAAGAACTGGCCTGTATGATTAGGAATATAAACAGAGAGGACGTTCCAAGAGAGGACTGGCTTTCAGACCATGCCTACTTTTACCGCCGCGAGGACGATAAAGTAATGGCTGTATAGGAAGGAGGGCATATGCATATCCACAAGTTTGCTGATTTGGCAGTATTTGATGAGGTAGGCGTTGGAGGGACGCTCCCGGCGACGGCAGAGTACCGGGATTTTATCAAAAAACTTCATCCGGCGCAGATACTGACCGGAAGGCTGACCACCCCCTTACTGGAAGTAACGTACTCCTATGTGACAAACAGGGGAAACTATAAGGTTGCAAAAAAATATCTTTTGCTGCGTTCCCTCCATGAGGATATAGACATTGAAGTTGACATGGAGCTGCACGACTGGGCAGACGCACAAAACAAAGCGTATCCATATCGGAGAATCTCCAACGTACAAATTCTGGAGATTAACCTGATTGCCTATGCAACCATATCGCTTGTGGCATAAAATGTTCTCTTCTCTCGTTTCCCAGAGAAAACTCTGGGTTGCCGTAAGAGGTCAGATAAATGCGTATCAAAGCCCCGAAACAAGCAAACGGTAAGCGGCGTAAAAAGACACACCGATGAGAATGGCTTTTCCGTCAACAGCATAATACATGCGAAGGACGGGAGAGAATGGAACAATACAGACTATTTGATGATTTTTCAGATAAGGCCAGGGCAATGGCGCAGTTGTTTCAGATGTTTGAAGATACAGCCGGTCCGGTATCATAAGGATGGTTTATTACCTTGCCTTCAGCGGCGGAAAAGACAGTGTTGTGCTTTATGTGCTTGCAAAGATGGCTCATGTGAAGTTTCAGGCACATTATCATATGACAACAGTAGATCCTCCGGAGCTGGTTCGGTTTATACGGGAGGCATTTCCCAGATGTCAAGGTTGAGTATCCGGAGCTGACCATGTGGGATTTGATTGTGAAAAAGCAGATTCCGCCAGTCAGAACGGCCAGATACTGCTGTGAAGTGCTGAAAGAGCGGGGCGGAGAGGGATGTTTTACCGTCACCGGAGTCCGCTGGCAGGAAAGTGCAAAGCGGATGGAACCAATTTCGTTGAGATTCATAAAAACGAAAAAAGGGGCTATTTACCTAAACTGCGATAACGAGGAAGTACGACGCCAGGTAGAGGTATGCCAGCTAAAGGGAAACGGGTATTGAATCCCATCATCGACTACAAAAACCGGATTCGTGAGTTTCAGCGTTATCCCGGTTACCGCCAGGCGTATATTGCGACCTTTGACCGCATGGTACAGGCCCGAACCGCCAGTGGAAAATCCAAGGGAAACTGGAAAGATGGAGAAAGCGTATTTAACTGGTGGCTCTATGGAGGACCCAAGACGGAAAGACAGGTAGAGGGGCAAATGGATTTGAGTGAATTTATTGACATGGCGGCCTAGAAAGGAAAGGGATGCAGAATGGAAAAAGAATCGTGCAGGAACTGCCGGAATATTGATTTTAACAGGAAGGAGGTACTGGAAGGCAGGCTGGCAGGAAAATACCGTTATGGGTGTAAGTATTGTAAAAGCGGTTATATCTGCGGCGTATTATCTCATGACGAAAAACTGGAGATGATGGTCTGTCAGGGCTATAGTGGGAATCGCCAACAGGCAGATGATATGGACTCGATTGCTCAAAGCTATGAGGAAAGGCTTCAGGAGCTGTATGACCGCTGGAATTTGTGGAGGCAGACAGGCACTTTGGAGGCAGAATTGTCTGACGGTATTTATTTAAACAATCTCCGTAAAGGAATTGGGGCATTCCTCAGACAGATTGAAAAGTACTGCCGGAAGAACACTATCCGGAATGCTATTATTCTCCGCTCCCCTCCGGTAATGGATGAGTCCTACATGGCAAACGAAGTCGAAATCAAAGGAAGCGGCAGGGAAAGGCTCTGGATGCATACAGAAAGAATCATGATTATCAATGGGCTGCAGGAACATTTCTGTGAACTGCAAAATGATGACAGGGGAAACAGGGGAGGCTTACCGACTGTTTTGCCATGAAAGTGCTGGAACAGGCAATCAGGGACGGGGATTTATTAAAAATGAAAGAGAGAGCTGTCAGGAAGGATTGGCTGTGGCGCTGGCTTTGTGCAGAAAACGAATGGAAAAGAAGCTTCGCTCCGGTAAACGGAAACGGGGAAAGAGCGGAGAAAAGGCGCAGATTACCGGTCAGCTGGATATTGCGGAATTAAAAGTATCTTAGCGGATGATGAGGAGGATGAAAATGTATTATCAGACATTGGTGAAGAACCTGTTTAACGACATGCATCATTTCCTGAATGGGGTTCAGGCAATCAGCTTGGAGGACTTAAAGGACAACTATCAGGAAGAACCGCTGTTCCTGGCTTTCATAGGGAATCTGGATCAGGCTGCAGCTGTTGATTATAAACGCGCGATGAACGAAAGTTATGCCTTTTATAAGAAATTTTGCGGAAAGGAGCTTGCAGAAGAGGAATGGGACCTTGTAATTCTTGAAGTCCAGGAATTTAATAAGAATAGGGAGAACATCTGGTGCAAAGGACTGATTCTTGCGCTTCTGGATATTCTGGACCGGGAGGACAGAGAACTGAGAGGAGAAGGACAGGAACCGGGAGAAGGTTCCACACAGGCGGAAGCAGATGGTGATATGGAACAGGAAGGAGCAGAACTGACAGAGGATGACGGGCAGCAGGAGATGGAAGCAGCCTAAAATGGAAAGGCCGGGGAAACGATTTCTCCGGCTGTTTTTATGGAGGAGGACGCAATGGTAGAAAAGATGATTAAAAAGATGGAAAGTGTCAGGCAGTCAATCAACTTGCGGCAAAGCTAAAGCAGATGGGACTTAAGAAAGACCTGGAAGCACTTGCGGAAAAAAACAAGATAAGAAAATCTGATCTTGAGGCATTCTTGTCGGAAAGCATTATTTTCTGGTAGATGGTGGAAACACGGTGAAAACTTATGCCAGTGCCAGAGCAAACTTCTGGATGAAATGCTGTATTTAAAAGACCCCCATTTTGCAGATGTCATTGGAAATGCTCTGTTGAAACAGTGTAGCAATCCGGAAATGGAGTTTCAGATTCTTCAGAGCCATAAGACATTGCAGCGGTGTGTAGACTACTTAATGCAAAAGCATGGGAACTGGTGGATGAGGAATCGAGGAATCAGCGGATTCGTGTGGGATTTGCTGTGACAAGCGATACGGTGTTTAGCTGGGTCCAGGATTATTATGTCCTTGATGACAAGGAACAGATGGAGCAGAAGGAAAAAAAGCAGAAGAAAATTTTTTGGAAAAAATTATCCACTTCCATCGAGGGGTAAAAAGCCAGCAGGCAGACAGAAAGGCAAAGGGCAGACAAAAAGCAAAAACAGAAGAAAAGAAAAAGCCGGATAATAAGTCAGAGAAGACTGCGGAAAACAAATCGGAAGAGGAACAGATATCTTTGTTTGATGTAGGAATGACTGTGTAAGAAGGAGGATATGATGGAAGCGTATTGCAGCAGGAAAAAATAATGAATATGTTAAGGCAGCCTATTCCGGGAAAGCGGGTGGACTTAATCCGCCTGAAAGTAGTAAAGGAAAGCACTGGTTTATATGGAATCAACAGGTTTACAGAACCGCATGAAGCGGCAGCCATGGTGAGACCTCTGATTTCTGCGGCAGACCGGAATTATTTCTGGTGATGTCCGTCAATACACGAATGGAGCCTATGGCCGTGGAGATTGTATCGGTGGGGACACTCAATGCTTGCTTAGTCGAGATGCGGGAGGTATTTAAACATGCCATTCTGAATAATGCGGCAGGATTGTATGTTTCCACAATCATCCGTCCGGAGACGCAGAGCCAAGCCGGGAAGACAGGCTCATGACAGAAAAGCTGGAAGCTGCGGGTGAACTGCTGGGGATTCCTCTGGTTGACCATATTATTGTGACAGAAGAGCGGTATTATAGTTTTAAGGAACAGAAAAGCGGTTCGAGGGATAAATTGGAAGAAGGGGGCACCGATTTATGATAATCGCTTATAAAGGGTTTGACAAAGATCTATCCTGTACAGCGGGTGGAAACCGTTTCCAGTATGAGCTGGGAACATGGAATGAGGAGACGGAAGCAAACTGCGCCAGGAACGGATTCCACTGTGCAGAAAAATCCCCTAGACTGCCTATCATATTACCCGGATTGGGGCAGCGCTCTGTACTATCTGGTGCTGGCAGACGGTGACATTGACGAAGACGCCAACGACAGCCGTATTTCCTGTACCAGGTTGAGGCTTGTAAAACAGCTGGAATTGCCGGAGTTTATCGCCCATAGCCTGCGATATATCTGTGAGTACCCATTTAGAAAAGATACAAATTTCAGAGTAGAGACAGAGCGGGGGAAGCATATAGGGATTTACTGTTGTCCGTGGAAAAGGCCGCTGGCAAAGGGCCGGATTGGCGATGCTGGGATTCTTAAAGGAGGAGCCGGACAGCCAGAGAATCGCGGAAGCAGGTATCTATGTTGTGGACGGCGAAGAAATTATGCCGGATATCTGGTATGGCATTAAGGGAAGGCAGGAGGGCTGCATAGAGAATGAAAAAAAGAAGAATATCTGAGAAAACATATCAAACGGTCGCTACTGATGAAATGATGAAATGGCTGAAAACGATCATCTGGTAAAAGAAAAGACATGGTATGGAGCCGTTGTAGAAAATTATAAAACCGATATTTATATGCGCTGCCAGGTGATTGAAGGAATACCGGACGATTTTTGGGGATACTGCGGAAGTGGAAGACAGCAATTCTTGATCATATGGATTGGATTTTTGCAACCCAGAATTTCACAAGTTATAGCTGGAGGAACTGGCCAGAAGACGGTTTCTAATTACGATGACGTGCGTGAAGACAGCTGAAGGAACGCCACAGACGTATGGGATTTTGTCGTATCAAGGTACCGGCCCCTGCCTAAAGACTAGAACGCTGGGTGGACAAGCAGGCAATCCACTATATAACTATATTTTCTATGATTACTCAAAAAAAATACAGACTGGGTATTGTTCATGGTGAGAAGGAAGTTCCAATTAAAAACCGAAGCATAATAAGATGGAAATGCCCATGCTGCCGTCATATGATTCAATATAAAGCCAAAGGAAGGACAGGGAGATTTGGAAACGGCTGCGGAGACAGCATATCTTCTTCAGCCTTGTGGAGACGATGTAGTTCTCCGGCAATTTAAAGTTCTCCGGCATTATGCGAAAGGCGGGTATGAAACTCCAAAACTGTATATATTCGAGGAACGGCGGGTTATTTATAACAGCGCAATGGAATCATCGAGATTTTATTATGGTCTGTATAAAATTCCTATTCCCGTTGGATAAAAGGGGATGGGTCAGCTACAATCCATATAGGACGTATTATTATGACAACAGGGATTATGAGGGCGCCGTATACCGCAGGAATCTGCTGTATCTCGCCCGCACAAGGTTAAGCAGAACCGGACTGACGGAAACTGATTAGGCAATTAGACAGATTAGATCCGGAAGTTTATCTGGAAACACTGAGAGAAAAGCCTTATTTGGAACAGTTGGCTTTAAAAAAAGCTGGACTGGTAATGGTTGTAAAAGATATTCTTGGCGGAAGGAGGGAACTGGAGATAGACAGTTCCCATGACTTTGCAAAAGCGTTAGGGATTGATAAGAACCAGTTGAGGCGTTTGAGGAAGAATAAAGGAGGCGTTCAATATCTCGCATGGCTGAAATATGAGAAACAGAAAAAAGAATTACGGATCAAATGTTGAAACAGCTGGAGCAAGTGGCAGGCAGAACCCTCAGACTTGGGATTTATCCTGAAAAAATGAGTCTGGTAAGAATCTGCAATTATCTGAAAAAACAATCTGCTTTATCCGGCAGGCCGGTTAAGGAACTGATTTCAACTTGGCGGGATTACCTTTTTATGGCATCGAGGTTGAAAGCGGATACAGAGGCAGAGCTAGTTTTCAAACCAAAGGATCTGGTAGCGAAGCATGATGAGACAGTTAGCCTGTGCGGTGGAGAGGAGATAGTTAAGCAGGCGGAGGAAATACTGGAACATTACCCGGATATTGACTCTATCTGTAGATCTATTCAAGAAAAATATGAATACGGGGATAAACAATACACAATCATTGTCCCCAAAACCGTCGAAGACATTCTTGTCGAAGGTGCAGTCCTCGGACACTGCCTGGATCGTACCGATATCTATTTCGGCCGAATCCAGCGGAGGGAGTCTTTCATTGTATTTTTAAGAAAGACAGAGGCTCTGGATTGCCCTTACTATACGCTGGAGATTGAGCCAGACGGAACCGCAAGGCAGAAACGAACCACGGGAGATAAGCAGAATGCAGATTTTAACAAGGCTAAGCGTTTTATTATGAAATGGCAGGGAAATACAGAAGCGTCTCACTGAGGAGGACTTTATTCTTGCTAAGGAGAGCGTAAGGCTCAGGAAAAAGGAATTTAAGGAATTGAGAGAAACAAAAGGCTAAAATCTGGCATGGTCATCTGGCTGGAAAACTCTTGGTGGATGTCCTGGAAGCGGATTTGATGGAGGCGGTATCCAGTATGGGAGAAGAATGGGAAGGCGGAAAAACAGACCTTTCTGTGGCACCTGATACCACGGTCATAATTTGTGGAGAGTGAATCAAAATGAGAAACAAAAAGAGGCCGTGCAAAAGCATTGACCTCTGGATGATTATGCAGGAAGGGGAGGACACATATGGGCAACAATCCCTGTAAAAGGAAAGACTGCCCATTACACGGTGCGGCTGTTATGACGTATCTGATTTTTCAAGGAAAGGGTAATAACAAATCCCGGTAAAACCGGGTTTAACGTCAAAGGTGAGTAAGGACGTCAGAGAAAAGGCCAAATAGTTGCGTGAAAGTAAGCCCTGTATGGACATGAAAAAGAGAAAACGGTTGAAAGCCCTTAGATGGACAGCAGGCGAAGTAGCAGGGGAAGCCGATTGGCCTATCCACGATACGAAGTGATTTGTTCGTGGTGTTATGAAATATATCCTTAGCGCGGATACGCTGCGCTGTCCGGCAGTCATTGCCTTTAGAGGTGAAAGTGGTAATGACAAGAAACCGGGTAAGAAGCTTTATCAACGAATATGGAACCGAAGGGTTTACATCAGTTTTAGTGGAGGTAAAGACTCTACATTCTCATGGATATCGTAAGAAGAGAAGACAGACGGATTCCTGCTGTTTTTGTAGATACCTGGATGGAATACCCGGGTATCCGGCAGTTTGTCAGGCAAAGCAGGAAAATATCACGGTGCTCAAACCTGTGATGCCACTGAAAGAAATCATTACACGATACGGCTGGTGCTTTCGAGTAAGGATGTGGCCCAGACTATATGGTATGCAAGACAAGGAAAGCAGTGGGCGCTTAATAAGCTGAATGGTCTGGATTCAGAGGGTAAAAAATCACCCTATCGTCAGCAGTACATACAAAATGGCTACCACTCTATGAGTCAGATATTCTGATTTCGCCGTTTTGCTGTGATAAGCAGAAAGAAGAGCCTATTGCCCTGTACGAAAAGCAGACCGGGAGGCATCCGATTTTGGCATTGATGGCGGAAGAATCGGACAGAAGGAAAGAAAGCGTATCTGAGGACCATTTTGCAACAGCTTTGAAAGCCGCCGTCCCATGAGCAGACCCATGTGGGTTCTGGCGGGAACAGGATGTCCTGCAGTACAAAGGTCCAAAATAGCATTGAATTGGCCGAACCTTATGGAGATGTTGTAGAGGTAGGACAAGTTCCAGGCAAATGTGCTTTTTACATCTGGGGGAAAGCTGCAATGCACCGGGGGAACAACGAACTGGCTGTATGTTCTGCCCTGTGGGCTGCCATCTTACGGATTTCGGTAAATTCAAGAGGTTGAAAAAAATTCAATCCTAGGTTGTACGATTACTGTATGGAGGAATTGGGAGAAAAGAGGCTGTTGGATTGGGTAGGAAAAAATTGTGGAGAGGAGCGAAAGTCTGCAGCATTAATGGTTCTTGATAATTAGAAAATTTCTTAGAAAACCGGAGGTACAAATTGAAAGAAGAGTGGTTGCTTATGGGAGATTTGACTGCAAAATGAAAAAGGGTATGCAGAAATGGCCGTGATTGAATATGAGAATGTCATGGGTAGTGATGCTAAAGGACAACTTATAAAAATCGGTGAAGAGGGAGTATGGATGTTATGATGTCCTGAGTGAATCGGATTTTCAGAAAGGTCATTATTTCAGAAACCTGTCAGTACTGATTGATGATTCTATAACTTGTTATGGCAAATATTGTGGGTCCGAATTTATGAGGTTCCCAGAGAAATCAGGAAGGATGGATAACAATATGAACTTTTATGAAACACAGATGGGAAGGAATTTTTTTGAGGTACAACTGCCCAGGCTGATTCAGGTTTTGGAAGATATTTCTGTATCCTTATTGAGAAAAAAACAGAATCAGTCACATTGCCGATAGAGATACCGGAAAATTTCCTTGAGGAATTCTATTATGGCAATTTGGAAATCGGAGCCTGTTCCGGAGAAACATGTTCAAATCATCATTTGAAAGAGATTATTTCTATACAAGATGAGTTGCAGGCACAGCTGACACGGAGCAGTGGGCATTATTCCGAAAATGTATTACACTAATTGAAGATCAGAGCTTAGATGAGGCCAGCTATATAGTTTCAGCATGGTTACCGTCTGGCCGTTAATTTAATTGTGGCTGGACTTTAAGGAAACAAAGGAGAAAAATAAAGATGGAGAGACGATTTTGAATTAAAACAAGTACGGGAAAATTTATCCAATATCTTTGGAGGTGAATTCCTACATGGATGGAAATCTTGCCATCCAGATGTACAGTTGGGAAGACGGCTATCCGGAACCGTGGATTTTCTTACGGTGCTGGAGGGAAAAGAGAAAAAGACTGTGCATTTATTGATACCAATCATAATGGGCAGGAAACTTGTATGGATTATTCGTAATGGTCTTGCAGTCCCAGCTGGGGAGATATGGGGCAGCGGATTTGCAGTTATCCAGAATACCGATTTAAAGAAACTTTACTTCGGGAGATTGATCCGAAAGGGTATGAGGACTATAGAATCGTCAGCAGGAGCTGGTAAGTGAACTCAGGGAATGGAACATGGGAAGCGGCAGAGATGCCGCTTCCAAAATATTTTATATGACCTTGCATGCATTGAATGCATGTCCTATCTGATATAATAAAGATATTCTCTTAGAAGGAGAGTTGCTATGTATATTAAACGAAATGTCTATCAGCACTTATGGATTGGAAAACGAATCCAGTAACAGCACTCTGAAGTACGGGGGAGCCAGACAGGTTGGTAAAACCTATATCATCAATAAGTTTGCAGACGAGAACTTCAAACATAAGATATATATTAACCTTTTTTGAATTAAGTGGCAAACAGTTTTTGAATGTTATAATCGGGCAACTGCATGGATGCCGGGGAACACCCCGACCGGAGCACCCGCTTCATGATTTCTGGCCTTTGATCAAAGCTTTGAAGATACTGATGATACCGTTATTATTGACGAAATACAGGAATCTGCTGATATATACAATCGAGGCGGGAGCCATAAGGCAGTTTCAATGCCATTTTTTGATAGACTGGCAGTTACCTTTGGCCGGTGTTGGAGCCGGAGTTGATTCTCCAGTGGCGATGTCACCAGCGTGACCATCTATACCCTGTCATTTGAAGAATATCTGGCAAAGTTCGAATTGTTTCGATGTATCTTCTGATTGGCAATTCTGTGTTTGAAGATAAAACTATTATGAGCAGTTGAAGCGTTATACAATATTTATTGCCAGATTGGCGGTTATCCTGCCGTTGTGGAAAAATATCTTTCCAGCGGCTCGCTGGAAATTGCTACCAAAGAACTAAGGCGGATTATAGAAACTTTTTTAAATGAATCCATGCGTTATTTCACAGATATTTTGATGTAAAGTGTTTTGCGGACATTTTTCTTAATATATCCCGGATACTTGCCAGAGAGAAAAAGGGCTGGAACAAGATAGTATAGGGAAGAATTACAGAAATTGGTTGTCAAAGACAACTAGCAATATATCCAAGGCAACAGTGGTCCGCGCCATCAATTGGTTGTATCATTCTGGCATTATCGGCTTCTGTGGTAAAATTGTAGAGCTTGATATACTTGATTTTTAAACCGGGAAGACGTTGCTATTTTATGGATTTAGGAATTGCGAATTTCTACATGACACAAAGCTGGTCTTTGACAAGGCTTCCATAAATGGGAGGCTTAATGAAAATTATGTTTATATCAACCTGGCGAAAAGACTGGATTTTCCACAACAGATTGCATTTGAGACACCGGCGTTTGCCACATATAAGAATGGTGAAATCGACTTACGTACAAAGTCTGAAAGAGCGGACACGGTATGTTATTGAGGTAAAGTCTGGTAAGCAGTCCTGGAAATACAGCCAAAAGGCGCTTTTTTGACGGTAAGGCAGATTATCTTCTATACCTGAAAGGCAATACCCATGGCGGTGTTGTTGAGGGCAAAATAATTACCAGACCAATCTATACGCTGAACGATTTCATTTTTAACTGTAAGAGGGTACATTCAATTAAATTACTTTACAAATG
>VOFH01003781.1_pt1 | contig 12619 bp, 13 predicted proteins | sample 5384091 | NCBI WGS metagenome assembly VOFH01 (sample SAMN12384727, study PRJNA508395) | human gut metagenome | isolation source: healthy gut G | host: Homo sapiens
TCTCCACGTTCATCGACAACATCGAGATGTCGCTGGCCAAGACCGACGAGCGCATCGCCAAGATGTACCTCGCCCTCGGCGACCGTGAGGACCTCAACAAGAAGGTGCTCGACGAGATGGAGCTCACCCGCAAGTGGGTGCTCAAGATCGTCGGCGACGAATGGCCGCTGCAGCACCGCCACGTGCTCGGCCAGGCCATCCGCATCCGCTCGCCGTACGTGGACGCGCTGTCCGTCACCCAGGTGCTCGCCCTCGGCTCGCTGCGCAAGCGCGTGGACAAGGAAGAGCTCACGCACGGCCAGAAGGAGAACTACACCTATCTGATCCTGTGCACCGTTTCGGGCGTCGCCGCAGGCCTGCAGAACACGGGCTGATCTTCGGATGACCGATTGACAAAAGCGAGCGGGGAGGTTCCGTGCCGATCGACGGCGCGGGCCTCCCCGCTCGCGTCATCCGCCCTAGACTGGCCGGCGGCGGGGCACGCCGGGCGGGTGTGCGGAACGGACGCACACGGAACGGGGCACCTCGGCTGATCGGAGGGGACATGGACAAGTCAGCGGATGAGCGCGGGAACACCGGACCAACGGACGGCATCAAGACGAAGGGCGACGCCGGGACACTGGATGCCAAGCTCATAATCACTCGGCGCATCCTATGGTGGATAGGACTGGTGCTGCTGCTCCCATTCACTCTGAATCTGGTCCATTTCGATGGCCCTTACCTGATGTTGGAACGTATCCTATGCGCCATTCCGCCAAAACTAGCAAGCGATCCGTCATCGATTGTCGGCCTTCCCTTGCTTGAGGCGGAATGGTTTCGAGAATTTTTGACACTGGCACTGGGCATAGCTTGCTGGTCTGTGGTTGGAATAACGAAATTAGCCGCAACCAACCCCTCGAGTCATGGAAGGAAGATCTTGGCTGTACGTATCTTCGCCGGAATCATCACCATCACCGTATTGATAGCCACGGGTATTACAGGATTCTTCCTCGCACTGGCACTCCTTATGTAGCAGCTTTCCATTCATCCACCAGAAGGATCCTAAGTAGAAGATAATGTGTGGGCAGATGTGGCATATGCCATATCTGCCCACACATTACACATTATGCGAACTACCGTCTTGGTTGAGCTATGAACGCGGCGAAAGCCCGAGCACTCACTTCAGCTTCTCTCTCAGCAGGAAGCTTGTCTGCACCAGCAGCCTTTTTTAATAAACAAGGACCATACCCTTGCATCTCCGACTACCTAAAATAAGGAGAACAGTGCAGTACATATATCTCACAGCACTTGCCCTGCTAGGATTATGTATGCTTATTTTTCCAAGGCAACTCTGGAAAATAAGCAATTTCCTCTGGACTCAAAAAGGAGATCCGAGCAATCTATACACATCCTTAATGAGAATAAGCGGTGCCGCCTTTCTTGTTTTAGCTCTTATTCTTTTCATCTTCTGCAGACTGCAGTAACACCTACCTGATCCTGTGCACCGTGTCGGGTGTCGCAGCAGGCCTGCAGAACACCGGCTGATTTTAGCCAGTTTCTTTCAGGGTCCCCGTTCGCACTGCCGATCGGGGACCCTTTTTCATACCTATATCTGCCTTATATATGGCAGAATCGGAGCCTTGTCATGAGCCTTCTCGCTTATATATGGCAGACCATCATGCGAAAAACCCACTTCGGGGGTACATTTTTCCGGTTTTTCACCTTTGGGACTGCCATACATAAGCGAAATATCACCGGACAGAACACGAAATCTGCCATACATAAGCGAGATATCGCTCTATTTCCCAGCGAACGGTCAGACCAAAACGTATGATGTTGGCTAGCCTGAACAATGAGGGGTGGAGTCAATGGCAGACGAACTGTTTGTAGACCAAGACGAGGTCGAAGGCACGGCAAGCGGCGTTTGGAGCCGCATGCTGGCAGGTAATCGCAGGTTTGCGGAGGGCAAACCGGAACATCCGAATCGTGGCGCTGAAGCACGCGAGGCATTGTGGACACACACGCACCGGAAGCGGCCATACTGAGCTGCTCTGATGCGCGTGTCAGCCCCGATATTATTTTCGACGCAGGCATCGGCGATCTGTTCACCGTGCGCACGGCAGGGCAGGTCATAGACGATGCTGTGATCGCCTCTTTGGAATACGCGGTGGACGTGCTCGGCGTGCGCCTTTTGGTGGTACTCGGCCATCAGAATTGCGGCGCGATCAAGCAGGCATGCAAGGAATACGAGGCGCTGCTGCACGAGCTGACCGCCGACGCGGAGGATTCGCTGATGGCCGCCGACAGCATTTCCGACATCGACGAACGCATCTGCGATTCGGATTCGATCATGATGCGCACGGTCGGTTTTTCGATTTGGCAGGCGCACGAATCGGAACTGGAATCGGCGGAGGATTTCGAGCGCGTGCACATCGCACGCACCATCGAACAGCTGGTGGAACGTTCCGAAGTGATCCAGCGCGCGCTGGCCGAGGATCGGCTGATGATCACGGGCGCACGCTACCAGCTCGATTCCGGCAAGGTGGAAGTGCTGAGCTTCTGACGATTTTCCGGAAAAAGACGGCTTCCGGATCCGTTGCGTCGCGCTGTTTTGACATGCCGTTGCTTTAGATTGGAATCATGTCGCTTGGTTTGAACATCCTTCTGATTTTCATTTTCCTGCTGCTCGGTTCCGTGTTCGCCGGCACCGAACTGGCGCTGGTCAGCCTGCGCGGATCGCAGATCGACCAGATGGAACAGGAGGATGCGCGCGGCAAGCGTGTGGCGCAGATCGCACGCGACCCGAACACGTTCCTGTCCACCGTGCAGATCGGCGTGACGCTGTGCGGCTTCCTGTCCGCGTCGTTCGGCGAATCCTCAATCGCCCCGTATATCGTGCCGGTCATCGAAGACTGGGGTGTGCCGCATAACGTCGCCGCTCCCCTGACCACCATCGCGTTGACACTGATCATCTCGTATTGCTCGATCGTCATTTCCGAACTGGTGCCGAAGCGTATCGCCATGCAACGCAACGAGCAGATCGCGCGTGCCGTGGTGCCGGCCATCCATGTGTTCGCCAAAGTGTGCAAGCCGATCATCTGGCTGATCGGCAAGAACACGAACGGCATCGTGCGGCTGCTCGGCTTCGATCCGAACGAAACCGACAGCGAGGTGTCCGACGACGAGCTGCGCGTGCTCGTCAACACCAACACCAACCTCAGCAAGGACGAGCGCACCATCCTCGACGACGTGTTCGACGCATCCGAAACCATCGTGGCGGAGGTCATGCGTCCTCGTGCCGACGTCGCGTTCCTGGACGGCTCCATGCCGATTGCGGAAGCCGCCGCGTACGTGCGTGAAATGCCGTATTCGCGCTACCCCGTGACCGGCAAGGATTTCGATGACGTGCTCGGCTTCGTGCATGTGCGCGACCTGCTTGACATCCGCAATCGAAGGCGAGAACCGTTGCCGACGTGACGCGTGAGGGCATTTCCCTGCCGGGCACGTCGAAGCTGCTGCCAAGCCTTGAGCTGCTGCGCAACGAGGCATTCACCTGGCCGTGGTAATCGACGAATACGGCGGCACCGACGGCATCGTCACGTTGGAAGACATGACCGAGGAATTGGTCGGCGACATCCGCGACGAATACGACCTGCCGGAGGAAAAGGGCGGCGAACGCACAGAACGCGCCGCTTTCGTCAATGGCGTGGCCACCATCGAAGGCGGCATGACGATCGAGGATTTCGCGGATTTGACCGGCATCGAGCTGGAAGACGGCCCGTACGAGACGGTGGCCGGCTATTTCCTGGCGCACACCGGCAAAATGGGCGAAGTGGGCGACGTGCTGTCGTCCGATGACGGTTATGACATGGTCGTCACCAAGGTGGACGGCCGTCGTATCGAAACGCTGGAAGTGCGCCGGCACACCGCCGATGAGGACGGTTCCGCGGCTGGCGATTCCGCGGCGGACGCCAAGTAACCCAAGCGGCCTCTTACAGCACCACCTGCCGGTTGATGTCGCGGCGCAACTGCCTCCATTGCGGCAGATAGGCGCTCATACGCCTTTGAAAGCCCTCTCCGTGGCCGTTCTCCCACAGGTGGGTCATCTCATGCACCAGCACGTATTCGAGGAATCTAGGGGCCATTAAACCAAGCTGCAGGTTAAGTCGGATACGTCCGGTCTTCGGCGTGCACGATCCCCAACGCGAACTCATCAGACGCAACGTGATATGCGTCGGCGTACGGCCAACGATCGGGCCCCATTTGGCAAGCAACACAGGCAATTGCGATTCGATGTTGCGTTGCGCCCGCGCCTTGGCCTCGTCCGTCCATACGAAAGCGGGCGGGTTGGCGGAAGCGCCAGTATCGCCAATATTGCCGTTTTGCGCACGCTGCGCGTTGAGTTGCGCGTCTCTGGCCTGCCGCATGCTGCGTTGCGCCCGTTCGATCCACGGCTTGCGTTCCGTTACAAACCGTTCGATAGCGCTTTGCGACATTCGTTGCGGCGCGGAGATGACGATATCCGCGTTCGGCGGTTTGATGCGCAGGTACATGTTTTTGATGGGTTTGCGCACGATGGCCACCCGCATGCCGGCGATGCTCGCCGTCGTTTCAGAAATCACGCGATTGCGGTTGCGATACCCCACTCCCCTGCCGTAACGGCCGTTACCGCCGTTGCGCTGCCCGTATGTCATGCCTGCATTATGCCACGACACGCCGATGACACGGCGGCACTTGACTTTCCCTGTGATTCAAGTATTATTTCAATTCGTTGTGTTCAAGACACAGCAAGTTGGGCCCGTAGCTCAGGTGGTTAGAGCGCATCCCTGATAAGGATGAGGTCGGAGGTTCAAGTCCTCCCGGGCCCACGTAGATGGTAAGGAAGCGGCATAGCCGCTTTTTTCACCTATGGGGCTATAGCGCAGCTGGTAGCGCATCTGCTTTGCAAGCAGAGGGTCGCCGGTTCGAACCCGGCTAGCTCCACGGGGCTATGGCGCAGCTGGTAGCGCATCTCCATGGCATGGAGAGGGTCAGGGGTTCGAATCCCCTTAGCTCCACAGAATTGAAGGCTTCCGAGTAATCGGAAGCCTTTTTCGTATTCAGCCTCTCGTCGACCATCCAACGGACGCGATCGCCCGCAAACCAAATAAAACGGCCGCCTGCATACCCGCAAGCGGCCGGAATCATCAAATCAATAGGGGAGTGGCACCACGAATCGCAACTAATTGCGGGCCGCGTTCTGCTTTGGCCAGCTCGTCACGAATCTGCTGCAGCAGCTGGACGGTCTGCTCTTCGGCAGACGGCTCTTCAGCGGCCTTTTCCTCGGCTTCCTTCTGCTCGGCAAGCTTGGTCTTGGCAAGCAGCGCTTCGGTCATGTCGCGGAACTTGTTAATCGGCACCAGAATGCAGAAATAAACGGCGGCCGCGATAATCAGGAAATTCAGAATCGCGCCCAGCACAGCGCCGAACGAGACGGTCGCGCCGTTGAACGTGATCGCCAGCAGGCCGTCCATATTCGGCTTGCCGAAAATCATGGCGATGAACGGGTTGATCACGCTGTTCACGATCGAATTGACCACGGTGGTGACGGCACCGCCCATGACGACACCGACGGCCATGTCGATCATATTGCCGCGTGCGATGAATTTCTTGAATCCTTCGAACATTTTTGCTCCTGTTCTGCATTCGCGATTCCGTGAATCGCGTCAATGGACAAGTCTCTCTTTGGACGTGTCTCTCTTGCATGCCCGAATCCATCCTATATCCGCACGCTCCAGCCAAATCTTGAGCAATATCTTGTGCGTCTCACAGTCAAGCACATAGAATGAAACCGCCGTATTGATAACCCAACTATCCCGAAGGGGAAAAATATGCTCACTGATGAGTACGTCAAGCGCGTGTACGCGCAGGTCGAGAAGCGCGATGGCGACCAGCCGGAGTTCCTGCAGGCCGTTCGCGAGGTCTTCGAAAGCCTCGAGCCGGTTGTTGAGAAGCACCCGGAATATGAGAAGGCGGGCGTGCTCGAGCGCCTCGTCGAGCCGGAGCGCGTGGTGAAGTTCCGCGTCGCCTGGACGGACGATGAGGGCAAGGTGCAGGTCAACCGCGGTTACCGCATCCAGTTCAACTCCGCGATCGGCCCGTACAAGGGCGGTCTGCGTTTCCACCCGAGCGTGAACGAGGGCGTCATCAAGTTCCTTGGCTTCGAGCAGATTCTCAAGAACTCCCTGACCAGCCTGCCGATGGGCGGCGGCAAGGGCGGCTCCGACTTCGATCCGAAGGGCAAGTCCGATGCCGAAGTCATGCGTTTCTGCCAGGCGTTCATGACCGAGCTGTGCCGTCACATCGGCCAGTTCACCGACGTTCCGGCCGGCGACATCAACGTCGGCGCCCGTGAGATCGGCTACCTGTTCGGCCAGTACAAGCGCATCCGCGACGAATACTCCGGCGTGCTCACCGGCAAGGGCCTCGAATTCGGCGGCTCCCTGGCTCGCACCGAGGCTACCGGCTACGGCCTGTGCTACTACACCCAGGAAGCCCTGCGCGTCCTGAAGAACGATTCCTTCGAAGGCAAGACCGTCGTCATCTCCGGCTCCGGCAACGTGGCCATCTTCGCCACCGAGAAGGCCCAGGCCCTCGGCGCGAAGGTCGTCACCGCCTCCGATTCCAACGGCTACGTCTACGATCCGGACGGCATCAAGCTCGACATCGTCAAGGACATCAAGCTCGGCCACCGCGGCCGCATCAAGGAGTACGCGGAGCGTGTTCCGGGTGCCGAATACCACGAGGGCTGCAAGGGCGTGTGGACCGTGCCGTGCGACATCGCGCTGCCGTGCGCCACCCAGAACGAAATCGATGAGGAGTCCGCCAAGGCCCTCGTCGCCAACGGCTGCAAGGTCGTGTGCGAAGGCGCCAACATGCCGTCCACCCCGGAGGCAATCGCCGTCTATCAGGACAACGGCCTGCTGTACGGCCCGGCTAAGGCCGCCAACGCGGGTGGCGTGGCTGTGTCCGGCCTTGAGATGAGCCAGAACTCCTACCGCCTTTCCTGGACGTTCGAAGAGGTGGACAACAAGCTCAAGTCCATCATGGAGAACATCGTCGCCAATTCCCTGGCCGCTGCCAAGGAGTACGGCCATGAGGGCGATCTGATGCTCGGCGCCAACGCCGCCGGCTTCGTCAAGGTCGCCAACGCCATGGTCGCCCAGGGCGTGCTCTGATCGTCTTTCACAATCCGTTTCAACGGTCCGTGCGATTCGTTCGCACGGACCGTTTTCATATGCGTTACGGCATAACGCGCAACGCAGTATGACGATTGCATAAAAGCGACCGCATAATCGCGATTACATAAGAAAAGACGGCGCCTCCCGAAGTAGGGAAGCGCCGTCTTCTTATGTTGCACGAACGGCTTACGTTGCGCAAGCGCCGTACGAACGCCGTATGACGAATCGATCAGTCGTCGCCGAGCGTCACGTGGATGCCGCCGACCAGCGTGCTCACCACGTTGTACAGCAGCGTGAGAATCACCACCAGCACGGTGAACAGCACCACTTCGATGATGGAGAAGATGGTGACCGCGCTCAGCACGGTGCTCAGCGAAAGCACGTTGGCAAGGTCGAATCCGCCGGCGTCAAGACCGGTGGAGGACACGATCTGCGTCACCTGATCGAACACGCCGACCACGTTCAGCAGCAGCCACAGCAGCGTCACCGCGACGATCTGGATGATGCCTCCCGCGATGGAAAGCATGAACGCCACCTTGGCCGCGGACCATGCGTCGATGCGGGTCAGGGACAGGCTCATGCGGCGGGCGCGAGGCGCGCCACGACGCGCTTTTTCACGAACCTTCACACCGCCGGACGCGGCGGCCATGTTCTCATGCGCCTGAGACTGTTCCGTACCGCTCAACGGCTGGCTGGATGCGGAACGGGCACGCGTGGGGCCTGCGCCCCCTGCCTGCGCCTGATGGCTTTCATTGTTCTCGCTCATCGTTGCTCCTTGCAGAATCTTGCCTACTTCTAGCCGAGGCTACCAGTTTTCGCAGACGATTCCCCGCCTGTGTCTCAGGCCTCTACATTCTCGCCATCGCCGGCATCGGAAGTGGCTTCCGTACCGGTTTCAGCGGAGTTTTCAGTAGTGGTTTCGGCTTGCGATTGCGCGGCTGCGTCGTTCTGGACTGCTCCGTTTTCCGCGGCGGCCTGCTCGGCGTCATCCTCGTCGGTCTCCTCGTTACGTGCTATGGAGATGATTTCGTCGTTCTTGTCAGGCTTGGCGAGCGTCACACCCTGGGTGGTACGTCCGGTGCGCTTGACTTCGGCGACGTTGGAGCGGATGACCTTGCCGGACTTCATGATGGCCATGATCTGGTCGGATTCCTCCACGATCACGGCACCCACCAGGGAGCCACGGCCTTCGGCGAGCTGCACGGCCTTGACGCCGTAGCCGTTACGGCCCTGCAGACGGTATTCGCTGATGGCGGTGCGCTTGGCGAAGCCCTCGTTGGTGACCACGAGCAGATCCCTGTCGGAATCGCCCTGCACCACATCCATGGCCAAAAGCTCGTCGCCGTCGCGGAACTTCATGCCCTGCACACCGGCGGTCTGGCGGCCCATCGGGCGCAGCTGCTCGTCGTTGGCTTCGAACTTCAGGCTCATGCCCTGCTTGGAGACGAGGATGATGTCGTCGTCGGCGTTGCACAGCGCGGCACCGATCAGCTCGTCGGCGTTCTCGCCGTTCTCGTCGGTCATGAGTCGTACCGCGATCAGACCACCCTGACGCGGGGAGTCGTATTCGGCGAGCGCGGTCTTCTTGACCTTGCCGGAACGGGTGGCGAGCACCAAGTACTTGGCCACGTCGTAGTTCGGAATCGACAGCACGGTCTGGATCGTCTCGTCCGGGCCGAACTGCAGCAGGTTCGCCACGTGCTGTCCCTTGGAATCGCGGGAGCCTTCCGGCAGCTCGTATGCCTTCAGACGGTACACGCGGCCCTTGTTGGTGAAGAACAGCAGCCAGTTGTGCGTGCTGGTCAGGAAGAAGTGGTCCACCACGTCGTCCTCGCGCAGCTTGGCGCCCTTAATGCCCTTGCCGCCGCGGTGCTGCGCGCGGTATTCGTCGGCCTTGGTGCGCTTGATGAAACCGGAGTGGGTCACGGTGACGACCACGTTTTCTTCGGCGATCAGGTCTTCGACGTTCATCTCGCCGGAGTACGGCAGAATCTTGGTACGGCGTTCGTCGCCATACTTGGCGACGATTTCGTCCAGCTCGTCGCCGATGATCTTGCGCTGGCGTTCCGGCTTGGCGAGGATGTCGTTGTAGTCGGCGATCTTGCGCATGAGCTCGTTGTGCTCGTCGAGGATCTTCTGACGTTCCAGGGCGGCCAGTCGGCGCAGCTGCATGGCGAGGATGGCGTCGGCCTGCACCTCGTCCACGTCAAGCAGGTCCATAAGGCCCGTGCGGGCGGTCTCCGCGGACTCGGAGGCACGGATGAGGGCGATGACCTCATCGATCATGTCAAGGGCCTTCAGATAGCCCTGCAGGATGTGGTCGCGTTCCTCGGCCTCGCGCTTGAGGGTAGGCGGTACGGCGTGCGATGACTTCGAGCTGGTGGTTTACCCAATGACGGATGAACGCATCCAGGGACAGCGTGCGCGGCACACCGTCGACCAGTGCCAGCATGTTCGCGCCGAAGGTCTGCTGCAGCTGGGAATGCTTGTACAGGTTGTTGAGCACGACCTTCGGCACGGCGTCGCGCTTGAGCACGAGCACGAGGCGCTGGCCAGTACGGCCGGAGGTTTCGTCGCGCATGTCGGCGATGCCTTGGATCTTGCCGTCGCGCACCGCTTCGCGGATGGACACGACCAGACGATCCGGGTTGACCTGGTATGGCAGTTCGGTGATCACGAGGCACATGCGGCCCTGATCTCCTCGGTGTTCACCACGGCTCGCAGTAAATGAGCCTCGACCGGTACGGTACGCCTGTTCGATGCCCTTATGGCCGAGAATCGTGGCGCCGGTGGGGAAGTCGGTCCCTTGATGATGCGGATCAGGTTGTCGAGCAGTTCCTCACGGCTGGCGTCCGGGTGGTCAGCGCCCAGTGCGCCGTCCGCCACCTCACGCGCATGTTGTGCGGCGGGATATTGGTGGCCATGCCGACGGCGTGCCGGACAGGCCGTTGCACAGCAGGTTCGGGAAGCGGGCCGGCAGCACGGTCGGCTCCGGGTCTTGCCATCGTAAGTTCGGCAGGAAATCGGCGGTGTCCTTGTCGATATCGCGCACCATCTCCATGGCGAGCGGCGCCATACGGCATTCGGTGTAACGCGCATTTGCCGCTGCCGGGATCGTCGCCGGGGGCCAGAAGTTGCCCTAATCCATCGACGAGCGTGCAGGCGCATCGACCAGGACTGCGCCATACGCGCAAGTGTCGTAGATGGCGGAATCGCCGTGCGGATGTACTTACCCATGACCTCGCCGACCAGGCGGGCGCTGGAATAGCCACGATCGGGGCGGTATCCCGCCGTCGTACATCGCGTAGATCACGCGACGATGCACCGGCTTCAGGCCATCGCGTACGTCGGCAATGGGCGGTCGACGATGACACTGACATGGCGTACGCCAGATAGGATTCGCGCATTTCGACGCAGGTCTTCTTCTGGACGCGTTGCTTCGACCATCAGGCCGTAATCGGTGTTAATGGCCTCTGCAGGCTCAACGGTTCCATGGAGCCGTCAAGGCACAGACAGCCCCGTCTTCGTTGTTGTTGTTTCGTCTGCCAATTTCTAATCCTTGCCTTTAAATCCCGAAACTACGTTGCGCGTCGATCCAACTGACCTTGTTGCGTTGCGCTGGATGAACAGACGACGTGGTTCGACTTCGTCCCATGAGCATGGAGAAGGTCTCGTCGGCCGCGACGCGTGCGATCTGCACCTGCTTCAGAAATGCGATGGTCAGGATCCGCGGGTGGTCTCCCACAGTTCCTGGTAGCTCATCTCGCCCAGACCCTTGTAACTGGATGCCTTCGCCCTTCGGCAGCCTGGCGGCCCGCAGCCTGCCTTCGGCGAAGCACGCGGTCGCGTTCAACGTCAGTGTACACGAAGTCGTGCAGGCCATAGTCCCGCAGGCATTTTGGCATGACACATGCGTAGCCGGCGGTGATCATCGGGCGCATGGCGGAAGAAGAACGTCAGAAGCAGGGTGCGGATATGCGAGCCGTCGACATCGGCATCGGCCATGAGGATGATCTTGCCGTAGCGCAGCTTTGCGAGATCAAAGTCGTCGCCGAAGCCCGCGCCGAAGGCGGTGATCATCGGGGTGAGCTTGTCGTTGCCGTAAACGCGGTCGAGACGCGCCTTTTCGACGTTCAGCATCTTGCCCCAGAGCGGCAGGATCGCCTGATGACGGCGGTCGCGGCCCTCCTTGGCGGAGCCGCCTGCGGAATCACCCTCGACGATGAACAATATTCTTCAGATTTGAATTTGGACTGGCGGTCATGAGCTTGTCCGGCATGCCGGCCGATTCGAATCGACTTTGCGGCGGGTGTTCTCCCGTGCGCTTCTTGGCGGCCAGACGCGCACGGGAGGCCTCGATGGCCCTTCTGGATGATGTTCTTGGCCTCGTTCGGGTGGGCGTCAGACAGTCGCCGGCTTGTCGGTGCATGACGCGCTGCACGGTCTTCGCTTCAGGTTGCGAAGCTTGGTCTTTAGTCTGGCCTTCGAACTGCGGGTTGGTGAGCTTGACGGACACGACGGCGGTCAGGCCTTCGCGCACGTCGTCGCCGGACTGGATTCTCGTCCTTGTCGCGAGGATATTTCTTCTCGCGGGCGTAACGGTTGACCAGCGAGGTCAGCGCGGCGGAAGCCCCTCCTCATAGGTGCCGCCTTCGGTGGTGGAGATGGTGTTGGCGAAGGTGTACGGCTTCGGAATACGCGGTGGTCCACTGCATGGCGATTTCCGCGGAGATGCCGATCTTCAGGTCCTCGGCCTCCGAAGTCGATGACGTCCGGTTCGACCAGGGGTGGCCTTGCGGGACTTCAGGTGGTCGGCGGTCACATGCCGTCGTTGTACTGGTAGGTGACGGTCTGGAACTGTCTTCGGTTTCCAGAGTTCCTCGCCGGAAACCTCGTCGCCGGCCTGGTCGGGCTCGCGCAGAATCGGTCAGGAGATCTTCGGCCCTTGTTCAGGAACGCCATCTGCTGGAAGCGGTTGCGCAGTATCTCGAAATCGTAGGGTGGTGGTTTCGAAGATCTTGCCGTCGGCCCAGAAGGTCACGGAAGTGCCGGTGGATTCGCCTTCCTCCATCGCTTGCCCTTGAGGCAGACGCGCGGTCGGCTTCTGGTCGATGTAGGTCTGGGTCAGTGGAAGCCTGACGGCGCACTTCGATGTCCCACGCGGGTGGACAGCGCGTTCACCGCAGAATGCCCACGCCGTGCAGGCCGCCGGAAACCGCGTAGCCGCCGCCACCGAACTTGCCGCCAGCGTGCAGCTTGGTCATCACGGTTTCGACACCGGAGATGCCTTCGCCCGGCGCTACGTCGACCGAGATGCCTCAGCCGTCGTCCACCACGCACGCCGCCGTCCGGCAGAATCGTCACTTCGATGTGCGACGCGTAGCCGGCAAGCGCCTCGTCGACGGAGTTGTCGACGATCT
>VOFH01000054.1_pt1 | contig 12598 bp, 21 predicted proteins | sample 5384091 | NCBI WGS metagenome assembly VOFH01 (sample SAMN12384727, study PRJNA508395) | human gut metagenome | isolation source: healthy gut G | host: Homo sapiens
GTATATGGTGGTACAGAACTGACCAAGGAAGAAATTCTGAAATTCAAATCAGCCATGCTGATCGTATTTGGGGAAATGGATTGGGAAAAAGGCTGGACCCAGCAGTTCCACTATGGAGCAATCCGCAACAACAACACCAAGATGTTCAAACTTCTGGGACCTGATACTGGTTTCGATTCAATCGGTGAGTTTACCACCGCCAAAGCGATGGCAAAATTCCTTGACCGCCTGAATACAGAAGGAAAACTGGCCAAAACTATCCTTTACAACTTGAATCCTTGCGCCAATGAAGTAATTGCTACCATGTTAGGCAACTTCCAGGACGGTACAATTCCAGGCAAGATTCAATTCGGTTCTGGATGGTGGTTCCTCGATCAGAAAGACGGTATGGAAAAACAGATGAATGCACTGTCATTGTTAGGCTTGTTGAGCCGCTTCGTAGGTATGCTGACAGACTCTCGTTCATTGAAGAATTAATGCAGTTTTATAATTACCAATATCCTAAAAAGACGGAATATTGGAACTATCAAGAGATATGTTCTGTTTTATGGCATTTACATCCATTCGATACAGCGATTTAAAATCCCTTTGCTGGAGTGACATACATGGAAAGATTATGGAAATCGTTACGGAAAAGACTGATGAACGACTGCAAATCGAATTGAATGATTACGCTTTGGAAATCTTGAAGAAATATAAAAAGATGAAGCAGAAAGGAAATCATGTGTTCCCCACCGCTGTCAAATCAGAAATTGAACAGTCATTTGAAAGAAGCTGCATTATTAGCTCAACTAACAAAAACGTGGGTTGATGAATACTACATAGGAAATGACCGCATAAGGGAAGAATACAAATTTTATCAAATAATCTCCTCTCATGACGGGCGCCGAACCTTTATATGTTGTTCGCTTGCGTTTGGAATCCCTCATACAGTCGTAATGAAATGGACGGGGCATCGTGATTATGCCTCAATGAAACCATACATTGAGATTTCGGACAAGACGAAGGCTGCATATATGGGAAAATGGAATTTCTAATAGATTGATAGTCTGTTATCTTATATAAATATTAGGCAGGAATATAATCTGATGAAGTGAATATTCCTGCCTATTCTTTGTTTTTCAATAATATCTATTTTATCTTTACACCGAAAATAGATAAGGTATTATGACCGTGTAAAATCAGGGCTTTTTTATAGAGCCATGTTCGCATCATAGGTCTATCAAGACAGATTTTACAGAAGGACTGCACCATACTCTTCTACAGTTGTAAATATGGTGCGAGATGAACGTAAATTTATTAAATGTTTAATCATGGACATTAACAAGCCCGTGGGGGCGCTTACGGTTCAAGAACTTCTTGATATCTTACAACCAATTATTTCCAATCAGAATCCCATTCAGCCTGAAAGAACGGAGAATGTAAAACATCTTGTTTACGGATTGAAAGGACTTGCAGAGCTACTTCATTGCTCCATAGCAACCGCCAACCGAATAAAGCAGGAAGGTTGCCTTGACAAGGCTATATCGCAGGTCGGACGGAAAATAGTTATTGATGCTGACCTCGCTTTGGAACTTATGAAAAGTAGTCGGAAAGCATATCTCGAGCCAGGGGTAAGATAGTCAAAATGGAAAGATACGACCGTTTCTCGTTTTTGGGAAGCGGCTTTATACTTATCCCCCACGTAAAGTGCCTATAAGCGCCTGAAATGCGGTTTGTTTTTTTTCTATCTAAGAAACATCTCTCCTCAATACATGTGTGCTGTATATGCAAAAACAAAGGCTTTTTTCTTGGCTGATTAGTTTTAATAAAGTAATTTTGCATTACATTTCGTTTACGAGGTGCAGACATATTATAATAAAAGAGCGTTTAAGATATTATCTTGTACTGGAATCTCGACAATTCTTTTACCCAAGATAATAAGCAAGAACGCTCACGCTGATGTTATATATCTGCTCTGCTTGGAGCAGTCTATATATCGTTTGTGGGCTATTGTTTATTGCATTGGGGCAGTCGAGAGCCCTCAGTACAGTAATATTCAATGTTCCCACGCCTCTTTATTTTTAACAGCTTACAAGGGAGCAGGTAAGCATCAATCTGAAACAAAATGAAAATATTAAGATTAATCGGTATGCTTCTTGTTTCTGTAACAGTGAGCATAAACTCTCTAACGTGCAACGCCCAAAACTACAAAAAAAGGTTCTATTGAAGGCGGTAGAACTTTCCATACTGACGATATAGGAATGTTTCAGCACTACTGATATTTATACAACGCATGGGGTTCAGCTTGGCTCTCGTTTTATATCGGTGTAGGTGTAGGTGTACGTTTAGGCGATGATTATACTTCCATACCGCTATATGGTGGCGTGAGATACACCTTCCTCAAAAGAAAATCTCTCCGTTTATTGATGCGAAAGTAGGCTATAGTCTGCTTGACGCAGCAGGATTCTAAGTGCAAATCCGGGAGCTGGTGTGAATTGGAATTTTTATAAGGCGTTATCTGTGTTTCTGAAAAGTTGGGTATACTTATAATTCCAAAGCATACGGAGAGGCTTGGAACAAAGACGGTGATGATGTTTATCCGCATGGCGTCTCTGCTTCTATAGGGTTTAGTTTCTAATCAAAAAGCGTGCGGCTTTATGTCGTGTTCCTCATGCCTTATTATTTTATAACGCTCTGAGAAGGAACATAGGAGCAGAAATAACAATCTATTAGTTAAAATGAAAACATTAAGATTTATCGGAATGGCTATTGTAGCCGTAATTATGTGCGTGAACTTCGCAGCTTGTAGCGATGATGATGAAGAAGAAGCAAACGCTACAATCGAGGGTATTTTGGAAATATACTTCAAGCTCTGACGAAGATTTGCGTTCAGGTTCTTTCACTTTCAAAAGTAATGGTAGTTTAGTTTGGGATGACGGAGAAGAAACTTCATCTAATTGTTCTTATACCTTAAATGGTAGCAACCTGAAAATCATACTGAATCAGGATGATTATATTGAAGGTACGATAGCTATTTCTAAAAATCAGGCTACTTATAAATATACTTGGCATGATTACGCAGGGGAATGGGATGACGATACTGAATATATCATGACTTTAGTAAAGCAATAGAAAATAAAAGAAGCCGTGAGAAAGTCGTAATGGAATGCTCTGTTACGACTTTTTATTTTAGAGTAAGATTTTAAATTCATTCTACGAATTATCCTGAATGAATAAGGGGTAAAAATATTACCCCTCATTAACAGACAGCCCACCTTGAAATGCGATTTTCTTATACCTATAAGCATAAGAAGCCTATCCTTTAATATCCCCCCCACTATTCGCTTTTAAAATTTTAATCCTCACCCTTCCTAAAATTAATCTTGGCAAGACGATTCAAATTAACAGGCTTTTAACAAAAATTCCATTATGGTTTCTGCATATATCATTCATTTTTTCCTTCAATACCACAACACTATTTATCAGGCTATCTTCTGTGAAATAACACAAGATAGAAAAAGACTAACGATAGCTGAAAAGCCCCGATACTTCAAGCATTGGTTATTAACCTGATTTTTAAGAGTAATGAAGCGATGAATTAATTCTCCCCAATCCGTTCAATATACTCCCAAGTCCACTTTATAACCCTGTCTATATTCAGATAGGAACAATATACGGACGAGATACCGTTTAGCATACTTTCTATCCGTAAACCAATCAATAACCATTAATATTTATCAACATGGAAGCAGTAACCATTTTGCCGAATACGGCACAGCAAGAACCGAAAGAAAGACCTTAGGGCTAAAACAGCTACGCAGACGATGCAGAAATTCTCTTAGACGGCCGAAAACCGTCAAGAAGACAAATCACTTTATCCGAAGCGAACACCTCGGAAATCGACCTGAAATCTCTTAAATCGGAATGTATCATTCCCGTCTTTGCGAAGGACAACGAACTCACAATTTCACACCCTGCATTCATTGAAACCGCCTATGATGCAGCCACTTCCTTCTTCAATGGAGAACGCATAGAGACGCCAGCTATTCGGGTTTCTCATGTGGTGAAAGGAAAAGAATACCCGAAGCGATACACAAGCCCGCAAAATCAACTCTTAGAAAGCGACAAGACCATTTATTATGAACGGTGTGCATTCGCCATTGATGTTCCTACAATATTCGAGACAGTAGGTGGCAACAAACTGAATCTCTCCATTGTAGGTGCGTACAATCGTGAAAACCTGTACAGTAGAAAGACATTGGAACGGTTCAGCGTAGCTATCGGCTTTGTGAATCAAGTGTGCTGCAATATGTGCGTGTTCACTGACGGCTACCGTTCTCAAATAGAGGTCAGCAGTACAAAAAGACTTGTACCGTGCTTTATTGGAATTGTTTAACCAGTACAACCCTGCAAAGCATCTGCATCTGATGCAGTCTCTTGGTAATACAGTGATGACCGAACACCAGTTTGCTACCTTGTTGGGAAGAATGCGGCTGTATCAGTGCTTGCCACAAGGCTATCAAAAACGACTACCAAGAATGCTGCTGACCGATACGCAGATAAACTCCGTAGCAAGAACATACATTAGTGACGAGAATTTCGGTAGCTTCGGTAGCGAACTGGATATGTGGCGGTTCTACAACCTTCTGACTGAGCTAACAAGTCAAGCTATATCGACAGCTTCTTAGACAGAAGTCTGAACGCTACTGAAATGGCGGTAGAATAAGCAGCGCATTGCATGGTGATGAACGATATAAGTGGTTCATTGATTGATGAACTCGATTGGGAGGAAAGAAGGGGCATGCTTTATGCGATGTCCTTTCTTTTAATCCTGATACTGATATAAAGTTCTGTTATGCAATCAGGCTGTTACTTGAACAAATTATACAGGATTGAAGATGTATGTAAATAAAGAAAAAGAAAGGATGATATGACATGAAAATTACATCATATCACCCTTCCAAACTGATAGAGAACTAAGTAATTGAAGTCCTCTGAAATAAAGGAAACTTTCGCTTACTATAGAAGTTCTTTAAAAACCGTACATTTTCCTCATCAGTTCAAATGCTGCATCCAGTTCTTCAATATGACCGCTTTTCTGAATGAAGGATTGGTCGACACTGTTAGCCTCACTAATCACAGACCGTAGATAGTCAACCTGTCTAGAACTAATCCGTCCAGTCTTCTGTTGTTCGCTTATCATCTTCTCCAAGGGAACACATCCTTGCACCTTCAAGATGTATGCAACCCAAAAAAACACGGGCGTCCTTTTTGCCTTTTACAACTCGCAGGTCTAACTGCATCATTGACCTTCTCTATTTTCTTGTACCGTCCATAGAGCATCTTTACAAGATTGGTAAGAAAGTCTCATTCAGCAACATATCAACTAAAACGGTTTCAGTTCCAAAGCGTCGTTTCCAGTCCTGCTTCCCATAGGAAAACCTTAATTCGATACGCAGTATATTTCCATTGAAACCACAATCGAAAAATTCTCTTTTACGCTTCATCTCTTTAAGCTTGTCATATACATGCAAAGAGAGTTTTAGACTGTCTGTAATAAAGAGAATCAGGTTCTTCCAGCCTATCATGCCTACTCAAACTCCCAAGTCGATTAAGATACTCCTTAGGGGTTTTGAGATACGATAGCATTGTAGGCAACGTCAATCCGCATCACACGAGCCAACCTTAAAGGTAAACACAACTTTTGCGAAAAGAAAATCAATCGCTTGACGTGTTTCCTCCATGCTAAGACCTTGAACGTTGTTTCCTTTCAAATACTTGCATAGACTACCCATGATAACAATCTTTTCAGGATAGACAGTGATGCGGAGGTTTTCAACTGTTCCACAAATTTTCATATCATCAGAACCATAAAGCGTTTTCAGACTTCCTGTGTCTAAATGTTGCGGAACACTTCTTTGAAAAGAAACATCGCTTTGCTGCTGATACAGCACCATAATTACGGTATCATACGACACCATGTTCAGAACAGATTTATTCAATCCGTTTTCAATAATTTTTTCCATAAAATGGAGGTTTGAAATTAATCGAAAATCTCCTTCACAGAATCCGTGAAGTTTACTGAACATCTGCCATACACGCATACGCTTTACGTAGCATGGCTACTTCTGAAGAATCTAAGAAAGAGAAAATAAACCCTCACTAATAAGGCGTGAATCCTCTCTCATTGAAGCTTGCAAGCGTTTTCAAGGTATCCAAACCATATCCATAGCGGTAAGGGGTTTGGTTTACTCTTAAACAAGAAACCCTCTCATCAACCCCTATTAGAGGGGGTAAATAGAGGGGTAATTCTTATAACTTACTGGTTTTCAATACCATTTGTACACCCTCAGGGATTCCTGCAAGTACCTATCAACCAATCAATTATCGCAGCATTTTCCAAATGTTCCGCAAATGTTCCTGCATATCTGATTAATAATATATTATTTTACACCTCTGTCGAGGTTATTTTCATTCAACTGTTTACCGAATAGTCCCGGTAGGCCTTTTTTCTCCTTGTGATAATAAGTTTCGAGAGTTGTATCTACAAATGCGATACTCATTATTCCATGTTCCGCAAATGCGATACATGCTATTTTTAACTGTGTAAAAGCGGTTTCTTAGTCGTCATAATTGTTTTTACTGCTATATTTGTATCGAATCAGTTTATTAACTCCTAAAACTTGTCATTATGCTCGGTCTTGTTATACTTTTGCTCATGTATCTTGCTATTATATTCACCGCAACAATAATTATAGGTTGGATTAGGGATGACCTATAAAAGTTTTCAATAAGTCGATTATTAATCATTAAAACTTATCATTATGTCAGATGAAGAATTGCGCGTTAAATGCCTAGAGCTGTCCGTAGAATGCTTTAGCTGGTTTAAAGGATGCGCACACGGTATTAAAGGCACCCCTATCACATTAGCTAATCTCATGTACCAATTTATAAAACTGGAGAAACACATAGCGCTAAAGCCTATTATCCACAACCGCTATAGTCCCGCTTAGGTGCATCGCATCCGGGGAAAACTACGGGTATTGAAAATCTGATCGTACTAACAGTGCTATTATTAGCCTCGTTGCTAATTAGATTATTAATCATTAAAACTTATCATTTATGAGTAGATTTAAGTTTTTTCTACTGCTTTTTATTCTATCGATTATAGCATTTTCCTTGTTGAACATAATGGTGATGCTGAAGAATATTACTGATTATTTGGGAATTCTCTTTTGAGTCTGTTTTCAATAATAGCAGCAGCTTTATCATAGTCTGCTACGCCCCAATAATTAGTTTTACATATAGGACAATCATCACTATACTGATTCAGTCTAGCACCGTCTTTAGGGCAGCATGGGTGTAAGTTTGATATAGTCCATCCATTATCAGTTTTCAACCAACTCCATTCCCAGGGTATTTTATCGACTACTTCTCTCTTGTATGACAAGAATTTCGGTAATTGTAATTCTTCTTTTTTAATGCCTGCTTCTGCTTTTGGTTATTTCGATATTATTGATGATATAGTGAAAGATTAGTATTACGGCTATAAAAATAAGAATCCACCATAACTCAATTTTAATAGTCATTAATCCTATAAATTTATCCCATAACCAGCATATCCCATTCCATATAGCCCCAGATATAGGATATTCTTTAGTCTTTTCTACTATTAACCCTCCTATAACAGTAGTTGCTAATCCTGTTGCCCAAGGCCATGTAGTCTTCATTGTTTTAATCCACTTACTCATGAGCATAGTTAATAAAAGTTTATTCAATTACCACCCTCTTTCATTTAGTATCTTAACTACCTTCCAAACACTCTTAATCATGCTTTTTGGGCAACTCTTCTTCTGGATACCTATCGTTGTGCGATTTACACAATACGTAGTTCTTGGAATCCTCCGGATACTTTTGAACTTCTTTCAATATACGTCTACCATCGGTAAGAAGAAGGACAAATATGTTTCCATACCCAAAGTATTGTTCTCTCCATTGTGGAATCTGACGTATAAGTACTCTGCTTCCAGGTGGGCACGTCGGCGACATGCTTTCACCGGATACCGTTAGAGCTACGTCTCCCTCTTGAGCATCTGTAAATGGGATTAGCTGGTCTGCGTATTCACGGTCTCCTGACACAACATTTGGGCTATGGATACCTCCTACTGTATCAAGGTTAAGAAGCGGAACTAGTTTATAAGAAACCGCATTGTCCTTATTCGTAACAGGAGTGGCTGAAACACCATTAGAACTGTCAATCTGAGTCATATCTGCTAAGCTTGGATCATCATTGGAAAAAGAATACATATCCCCTTTGCCAAATAATAACCAACTAGGATTAATCTCTCCCAAGATATCTTTGCAGTCACTAGGCGCAGCATTCACCTGCAGAATTTTAATTATAGTATCATAGGTCGGTTTTATTTAGCCTTCCACCTACTATATCTCTCATAGTGTATAGATTGATGCCAGCAGCGTCCGACAACGCTTTTACACTACCACCATACAATTTATCCACTAACTCTTTAATTCTTTCATTTATAGTATTTTGAGCCATATTATTATTTATACACACTCTAAATAAATGTATTTACATTAACTATGTCGCTAAAAACAAGACAATGTAATGTAAATACATTATCTTTGTATTCGTAATTCAATTCATAACACGAAAGAATACAAAAAGGGCTGTTAGAGAAGCGTCCCTAATTCTATCTTCGTTTATTTAGTCATTTGCAAAAGATAGACAGTCCTTTTCAATTTTCCAATGATATATGAATGTTTTACGACAGCAATGGCGGGTTTAGTGGCATTTACCGTATAATAAGGAAATTTTGGAAAAGCTCTTCCGAGTAAATACTCAAATGCCACAATAGAGTATCGAGAAAGGAGGAGCTTTCTTATTAGGAGGAAGAAAAGGTATGAAAAATTTAATTCCAATCCAAGAAAACAACGGAAAAAAGCCGTTAACGCACGTGATTTACACTTTTTAGAAAGCAAACAAGAATTTGCTAATTGGATCAAAAATCGTATTAATAAATACGACTTTGTAGAAGGACAAGATTATCAAACTCTTTATTTTGACTTTCAAGGTAACTTATTGAATATCAGACACGATAATTTTATCAAGTCTGAAAATCAGCAAGTTAGCAAAATCGAATATGCCTTGTCTATCAACATGGCAAAAGAACTATCAATGATTGAAAACAACGAGCGAGGTAAAACAAGCTCGTAGACTTTATCCAGTGCGAGGAAATAGCTACAAAGAAAAGATCGAGTAAAGATCCGATGGCAATGAATGCCAATACCTTGTATAATCTTCGGATGAAAGCTGTAGCGTGGACTGCAAAAGATGCTCAATCTGTCAGAAGAATCCAAACTAAGAATGATTCAGGCAGTCACTGATCCGTTAGGTTTACCCTCTCCGGATTATGTAAAGTCTAAAGGAGCAATGCACTCTGCTACTTATCTACTGAAAGAAAGAAACAATCCGGTTAGCGTTCTTCTGTTCAATCAGAAAATGATTGCCGCCGGTTATCTGGAAGAAGAAAGAGCGCCCCTCCAAGAGCAAAGGGTTTCTCGTCACAAGTGCTTAACAGAAAAGGGCCTTATATATGGTGAAAATGAGATATGTCCCAAAAATATCCTAGAGACACAACCGCACTATTACGATGATAGGTTCGACGAACTTTTTAGAGAAGTTATTAGTAAAATGAAAAAGGAGAACTAATCATGCTTTCAAGAACAGAAATCAACCTTATTGCTAAAAGAGTTGCCGAACTCATCCATTTAAAGAGTGACGAACTGCTTACAGCAAAACAATGCGCCGAATGGCTCAGGATATCCATGAAAGCCTTATACGCAAGAGTCTGCCGGGGACAAATCCCCTATCATAAAAGGCATGATGTCCTGCATTTCTCAAAAAAAACGAGGTAACCGCATACTATTTGAATGATAATAGACCGCGTCGTGAGACCGCTGATTACAAAAGTGATAAATGATTGAATCCGGGTGAGAACGGGGTGATATCCTTCTCACCCACTAAAAAGCAAAAAAGTTATGAAAGATATGAATACCATCAGCAAATGCCTGCTTACTGTTATTGCGACAACAGTTACAATAGCAGGATGCATTTATGCCGGAAAAGTTGAGTATGAAGATGAAGTGCTGTCCGGTATGAGCGCAGAAAAAAGTACCAGTATTACACGACAGTCTAGGACATCGTGCCTCTCAAGAAAGATGTGATCAAAGAATACATCACCAATCAAAAAGTATTATGATTCAAAATTCTATTAAAACGATAAACAATTATGGACGACAAAAACAGGAAGAACTTAACAGCCTTATCGGTAAGAAGGAGCTCGCTAAAGTCGGCAATTGGTATCCTGATCTTTACTCTCAGATGTCATACTCAATAGCTGACCTTCAAAAAGAGAAGCAAGCAGTATTTGACGAAATAAAAGGGCTCTATGAATCGCAAGGTGACCTTATGGTAATCGAGATATTAAAAAGCATTTATCTCTCCTTCATTGACCGATTCATGGATGGCAACGGGAATTTAGGGGATGCCGACGAAGGGTATCTTTACCCGCAGAAAGTTATTCGATTTTGCAGGAGATATCTATGCTAAAAATAGAAGCTGCATCCTATCTGAAATCTGCACTAGGCCATTTCCATCGTATTAGAGACCTAGAATCTCGTATTGAATTAGCTAAAAAAGGAATGTTACTCTAAAAAGAAGATTATGGATTTTAATGTAAACGTAAATGTAAAATTAGACGCCACCCCGCATTGGTGGGTGCAGTATCAGCACTGGCAGGTGTGGTAAAGACTGCTGAAGTATTACAACCCCGCACGATTGTGACAGATGGACCGGTACATTTTGTGCCATCAACTGCCGCATCAGAGCAAAAGACAGAGCAAATAGCTCCGTCCGTACCGGAAACTTCAGCACAGCAGCCTGCACCTCAAGTAGAAAAAAAAACAAGGTGAAATTACAGATGAAATGCTCCGAAAGATTGTCGGCCCCGTGTCCAAAGCTAAAGGTAAAGAAGCCGTGTTTGCTGTACTTGGTGAATTTGGTGTGAAACGGGTTACGGACTTAAAACAGGAACAGCGCCAGGCTTTCATCGATAAAAGTAAACGCCTATGAGCCACGCTGTTTATCTCCTTCTTCCGCCAGCCGGTGGCTGTCATGTACGCCATCGGCACGGTTGGAAGATGCAGTTCCCGGACAAAGCGGGTGACTTTGCACTGGAGGTTCACTTGCACATGAGTTCGGTGAACTCCGTCTGAAACGCTACTCAAACATAATCGATGAACCGGAGTGGAACAAAAAGACATCAGAACTCATGGAGAATCGTTTTTATAGCGAAAGTCCTTGAAAGTATGCGAAAATTATGCCGCATTCGTTTGGGAGAAGTACCAACTTGCACAAAAACGACTGCTGATGCGGTTCTTCGTATTGAGGAGAAAATAGACCTGACCGCCTATGTTCCCGAAGGATTTGGAACAGGAGATGACGTTATTCTTGCGGATGGCACAATGGAAATCATTGACCTCAAATACGGTAGGGAGTACAAGTGTCTGCGGTAGAAAACAAACAGATGATGCTATATGCCTTAGGAGCATTAGACATGTTCGGATTCATGTATGCCATTCATACAGTACGCATGACTATCTATCAGCCACGATTGGATAATATCTCTGAATGGGAGATACCGGCAGAAGAACTGCTGATATGGGGCGCAAACGAATTGGCGCCGCGGGCAAAAATGGCGTTTGCCGGAGAAGGCAGCTTCGTTCCCGGAAGCATTGCCAGTTCTGCCGGGCAAAAAGCCCAATGCCGGGCACTTGCTGAAAAAGAATCTGGAAACGGCTAAGCATGAATTTGACGATGCCTCTCTCTATCCGACACCGAAATATCAAAGTCCTGGAACAAATGGATATTATAAAGAACTGGATGTCCGCTATTGAAGAATATGCGCTTCAAGCAGCACTCAACGGCAAAAACGTTTCCGGGGTTCAAGTTGGTGGAAGGCCGTAGTATCCGAAAGCACGTGGACGAAACAGGTTGCAGATCGGCTAATGGAAAACGGATATAAAGAATCTGCTATTTACGAACCGCCCAAATTAAAAACGATTACCGCTATGGAAAAACTGGTAACGAAAAAAGCCTTTACGGCTTTACTGGGCGATTTGATCATTAAGCCACAGGGAAAACCTACGCTTGTACCGGAGTCAGACAAACGCCGAGAATGGAATTCAGTAGAGAACGACTTTAAAAATGTGTAGAAGTGAAACTTATCGATGTATTATCCGCCCTGAAGTTGAATCATATGACCGATGTTCAGGGTACAAAATCATTAGCCCGTAACCTAGAGCCTATAGTAGTACAAATGATCGGGATGCAAGGACTGTATATTCCAGAAAGAAGGCGGGTGCAGCCGACTGCTCTTTAAAAACAGCTGTATGGCACATAAACGCCTAGACAGAAAATCAGTAATTTTCAAAATATTTAAAAACAAAAAAATAAACGGTTATGAACGATAATTTGAATACCAAAGTTATTACGGGAAAAGTAAAGAATGAGTTATGTACGTATGGGAGCCTGTTG